>WNFG01007590.1_pt1 | contig 14728 bp, 12 predicted proteins | sample 5400431 | NCBI WGS metagenome assembly WNFG01 (sample SAMN13153346, study PRJNA577476) | soil metagenome | isolation source: 120 cm saprolite under Douglas fir tree site 2 hole 3 replicate 2 | place: USA:California | collected 2015-04-18
CCGGAAATGAACGGAATCGAGACACTGAAAGAGCTGATGCAGATCGATCGCAGCCTAAACGTGCTCATGCTTTCGTGTTCGAACGAGGTGGGCAAGGTCGTTGAGGCCATCCGCATCGGGGCGCACGATTATTTGACGAAGCCTTTTGAGAAAACGGAACTCGATGCAGCGATGCTGAAATCGCGCCAGAAAAAAGAGCTCACAACAGAAAACCAAGCCCTGCGGGATTATTGTGATCAGATCACGGAAGATTTGAGCTTTCTGGCAGCCAGCCCGCAGATGGTACGGATCCGGCAACAAATCCTGCAAATTGCGCCAGTGGACGTGCCGGTCTTCATCTGCGGCGAAAGCGGCGTGGGCAAGGAAGTGGTGGCTCGCATGATCCACCTTCGCTCGAAGCGACGCAACCAGCCGTTCGTGAAAGTGAATTGCGCGGCGCTGCCGGGAGAGCTCCTGGAGTCGGAACTATTCGGTTTCGAGCAGGGCGCTTTTACAGGTGCAGTGCGCAGCAAGCCGGGCAAGTTTGAAATGGCCAACAAAGGCACGATCTTCCTGGATGAAATCGCGGAAATGAGCACGCATCTGCAGGCAAAGCTTTTGCACGTTCTGCAGGATCATCAGTATTCGCGGCTCGGGGGACGCCACCTGGTGGAAACGGACGTGAGGGTGCTGGCGGCAACAAACGTTGATGTGCAGGACGCGATGAAGTCGGGGAAGTTTCGTGAAGATCTCTATTACCGCTTGAACGTGTTGTCCATCAACGTCCCGCCGCTACGCGAGCGGACGGCGGAGATACCGCTTCTTTTCCGCCATTTCCTGACGAAGTACAGCGAGAAGTTTGGCAAGACGCCTCCGGGACCATCGAAGTACTTACTGGATGCAGCCGTAAATTACCCCTGGCCGGGCAATTTGCGGGAACTGGAAAATTTCGTGAAACGTTACGTGATTCTTGAGGATGACGAAGGCAGCCTGCGCGAATTGGTCGAAATGTCGTCAACGCGCCAGCGGACTTCGCCGCGGGAAGAACCCGCAGCGCCGAGAGAGCAGGGATTGAAAGCGCTGGTGCGCGGCTTGAAAGACGAGGCTGAAACAGAAGCCATCGCCGACGCGCTGGAGAAAACTCGCTGGTGCCGCAAGGACGCGGCGAAAATGCTGGGGATCAGTTACAAGGCGCTGCTCTACAAGATGCGGCAGTTTAACCTGGATACACCGCGCGCGAGGCGATCCGCTGTCGCACCCGAAGCTGAAGAGCCGGCTTCCATAGTTGGAACGCGACGCCACTAGGAACGCCCGTCCATGCGGCATTTTTCCTCGAAGTAGGCCGAGATGGAAGGGGTTTCAGACGAGCCCGCGGGGAGCTGCACCGCGAATCATCCGGAAAAAAACGATACCAGTGCTTGACGGAGTTGAGTTATTTTGTGCTGCGACAATGCGCGTGCGGAGAAGCGCCGGGAGGTGCAAACAGGGGCTCCGACTGGGTGCCGGCCGCGACTGTTTGGATTGTCAATCGCCAAGGTTGTTCCCCCAAGACTGTTATAGTGAGTTTTGATTAGGAATTACAATTTGAGTCGCTTGGGGGCATTCGAGTTCCATAGTCTCGTGCGCGTAAGAGTTTCCAACGATGACGGAAAGAGCCGAGAAGATTACGGAAATCGAACAAATAGAACTCTGAGAAGGGGACGCGGGCAAGGAAAGCTAACCGCGGAGTGTGCTGGAGGATGGGGGCAATGACGGAACGTCGCACGGCTCGGCGCTATGACCTCTCGCTGCCGATCATCATCCGGGTTCCAGCGGAGCGGGAATTAGATACACAGCAAGGCAAGACGCGAGACGTTTCCACCCGCGGGTTGTACTTCGTTGTCGAGCAGAACCTGGAGGCCGGCTCTGAGCTGGATATTACAATGACTTTACCGGCAGAGATAACCCATGGCACCGAGGTATTCGTGCGAGCTCTCGGCAAAGTTGTTCGCGTGGAGCGCCGCATGGAAGACGGTAATGCACGCATGGGGGTGGCGGCGGTCATCGAGCGGTACGATATCATCCGCGGTGAAGTGGCCAGGGCGTGATCCAAATCTCCTGACCGCCGTCGAGGACTCACGGGGAAAACGACATACGAAGTCCTCCTGCTTCTCCTACAGTTTCCTCTCTTCCGACAAGCCAAGGATTTCGTCTTGCATTTTCTGGCATGATGGGCCTAACATCCGGCCAGACTGTCCCGCGGAGGGTCCAATGAAAGTGTCGGATCTAATCGGGTCCCGCAAGGAAGTGTTCTCCATAACCGAAGAGACGAGCGTGCATCAAGCGGCTCAGTATCTGCGCGAGAAACAGGTGCGCGCAGTGGGCGTTGTGGACTCGGGCGGCAAGCTCGTTGGGGTGATCTCGCATAGCGATGTCTCCGACAAAGTCGCGGCAGAGAATAAATGCCCCGCGTGGATGAAGGCTTCCGACATCATGACGCGTGAACTGGTCACTGTGACACCCGACATGACGCTTGAAGACTGCATGCGATTGATGGACCAGAACACGATCTTCCATTTGCTGGTACTCGGCGAAGGACAAGGATTCCGTGGGATGCTTTCCATCAGTGACATCTTGAGAGTGGTGGCATCGGATGAGAAGGCTCGCGCGGACTTATTGGAATCCTTCATATTTCCTCAGCGGTAGGGACCGGCGGTTGCAAAGCAAACATTCCACTGAAGACAACCCTTTGGAGTAGCGGACACACACCCGGGAGCCCGGGGAGAGAAAATAGAGTTCAAAGGTTGGATATGTTTTTACTATCGGGTTTCTCTTCCTACCTTGATGTCGGCGTTTGAAGTACTAGAACTATATGGACGAACCTCCTGTAAGTTGTTTCAATTAAATGACTTAAATAATGATCCTTTCATTCTCTGGGTCTGAAGCCTTGGTCGCTCAATGGCCTACCTTGTGCAGCTTCCTCACCCTGCTGGAACTTCGCGCGAATATGCTGTCTGAAAAGCCAAAAATGATCACCGGTACCGAACCGGTCGATTTACTACCGCCGGATCCTATTTTGTTCGGCCAATCCGAGGCCATGAAAGAGGTGCGGCTGCGCGCGGCGAAGATCTGTGATACCAACATACCTGTTTTGTTGTATGGCGATGGAGGGACAGGGAAAGAGGTCCTTGCGCGGTGGATTCATAAGCACTCTCCGTCTCGCACGGGCCAATTTGTCAAAGTCAACTGTGCGACGATACCCGGTACGCTTCTTGAGAGCGAGCTGTTCGGCTATGAAAAAGGCGCATTTACCGGAGCACGCGTATCCAAACCCGGGAGAGTCGAACTGGCGCATAACGGGACACTATTCCTCGATGAGGTTGCCGAACTAGATTTGGGGTTGCAGAGCAAGCTCCTGCAATTTCTACAGGACGGACACTATTCGCGAATTGGTGATGAGTCGGAGAGAGCAGTCGAAGCGCGCTTGATATGCGCGACGAATAAGGATCTAGAGCACGGAATCGAGGCGGGAAGATTCCGCGCTGATCTGTATTATCGCATCAATGCGGTGCGCATTCGGATGCCGCGATTGCGCGAGCGCCGTGAAGACATCGCAATCCTGGCAGAATATTTCAAGAAGCAGTATGAGAAGCAATTTGCAAAGGAATCCGCGGCTCTTGAACCGCAAATGCTGAATTACCTGAGAAATCTGGAATGGCCGGGGAATTTGCGTGAACTCTCGAATGGTATCGCACGGTATGTTTTGATCGGGCCGGAGGCCGCGATTATCCCGGAATCGCCGAAGCGGCGCACGGCGGCTGCGCAGGCATCCCCCGACGCAGCGAATGCCGTTCCTTTGAAGCGCGTCGCCAGGGAAGCGATCCGCGACATGGAGCGCAATCTCATTCTCGAAGCCTTGCGTGCGAATCAGTGGAACCGCAGGAGAGCAGCAGTGGCCCTCAAGATCAGTTATCGAGCTCTGATTTACAAGATTCGCGACGCAGGTCTGATCTCCGGGCGCTCGTAACTTAGTACGGATTCCCAAGTGGAAAACAACGGCGCTTCGCATTCCTCTATCGACTAGCGGATCACCTTATCATCCTCTTTTGGCTCCCCTTTGGTCGCGGGATTGTTCTACGTCCCCCCAGTGAATTTCTTCTGTTTTCAATTGTTTTCTCGTAAAACCCAGAGTTTTCAGCCACTAGAAAGACATACTCGCGATGCTTGAGGGATTTAGTCGCACAGATTGAGCGATATTGTTTCGGCCGAGATCGATAAGAGAGCGAGCTTGAACGCCATCTAGCTGCTAGCACTTCCAATTATGATTGCTCTGCGATCGGGCGTAAATACAGTTCCGCTCTCCAAACAGACTCAGATTCTTCTGTGACGATCTCCGCCCTGGTAAGGGTTCGCGGAGTGCGCATTAGGCGTGTCTTCCGGCTTGCTGGAATCCGATTTGCCTAATCTTCGGATGGCCCTGTTTCACTGCCAGGCCAGCGGATTCCCATTCCTGCTCGTCCTACCGGCCAATTAGTCCCTTGCTTCGATCCCTGCACCAAATCTGTTCTACATGCCAGTAGTAATGGTACCGACTTCTTTTTTATCCTTCACTTGCAGTTCGGGCAGAACTGAGCAGCCATTTACGCGGGCCCCCACCCCCGCCCCAGCTAACGAGCTGACCCAAGCCCAGAGAAGGTGAAAAAAGTGAAAACGACCGTAAAGGGATGGGTGTGCGCAGCAAGTGCTGTGATTCTGAGCTGCTCTGCAGCGTTTTTGAGCGGTTGCGCCGGTTTGGTTAGTAGCGCCAACAGCACGGGCAATCCGCCGTCGACTCTGGTCATCACGAGCGTACAAACCGGATCGGTCACAACCGCAAGCTCTCAGATCATGTGGGCAACAAACGTCGCTGCCAACTCCTCGGTCGATTACGGAACCACTCTTGCCTACGGAAATACTACGCCAGTCGATTCGGGGATGGTTACGAGCCACCAGGTGACGCTTTCCGGTCTGACCGCCGGCACTACCTACTACTACCAAGTTAATTCGACCGACTCCAAGGGTCACAACGGGCACGTTGGTAACACGTTCAAGACAGCTGGCTTCAGCCTTTCCGGCACGATCACTCCTGCGACGGGAGGAAGCGGGGCAACGGTGATGTTGAGCGGAGCCGCGAATGCCTCGACAACTGCCAACAGCTTGGGAGCGTACACGTTCACTGGATTGGCGAGCGGGTCTTATACCATAGCGCCGAGCAACAAGGGTTACACCTTCATTCCCGTGAGCCAGAATGCGACTGTGAGCACGGTCAACGTCACCGGGGTGAACTTCACAGCGAATGCAGCGCCGGGGGCGCCGACGATTACGACGCAACCGGCGAATGAGACGGTGACGACGGGACAGACGGCGAGCTTCACGGTAGTGGCGGGAGGGACGGCGCCGCTAAGCTACCAGTGGCAGAAGAATGGGGGGAACATCGCGGGGGCAACTTCAGCGAGCTACACGACGCCGGTGATGACAACGGCAGATAGCGGATCGACGTTCCGAGCGGTGGTGACGAATACAGCAGGGACAGTGACGAGCGCAGCAGCGACGCTGACGGTGAATGCGGCGCCGGTGGCAGGCATTCAGGTGGGTTCTACGTCCATCAACTTTGGAAACCGTGTGGTCGGGAGCAACTCGTCGCAAGTCTTGATCATCACGAATACCGGCACGGCCACATTAAGCATCACCCAAGTGAATGCATCTGGCTCAGGCTCGTTCAGTGTCAGTGGATTTTCGCTGCCCTTGAATGTGAACGCGGGGCAGCAGACAACGATCACGGTGTCCTTCTCGCCGACCTTAGTAGGTGCCGCGTCCGGTAACATCTCAATTGTGAGCAACGCGCCCACTTCGCCCACTTCAATAGGCCTCAGCGGCACAGGAATCGTTGCCACCCTCACTCTCGGCATTAGTCCGACGAGCCTAAGTTTTGGCAACGTGACCACGGGCACATCCTCTGCCTCGCAAAACGTTACCATCACAAACACGGGGAATTCTAACGTCACAATCTCACAAGTCAGTGCGAGCGGATCAGGCTACTCCTTCACGGGAAGTAGCACACCTGTGACCCTCTCGCCAGCACAGAGCAGTACCCTAGCCGCTCAGTTCAGCCCCGCGGTAGCGGGGAGCATAAGCGGCAATATCACGATTGTGAGCAATGCAAGCGGGTCGCCTGCTGCCGTCTCTCTCTCTGGAACGGGCGTTGTCCCAATACAGCATTCGGTCGCTCTAGCCTGGAATGCAAGTACCTCGACGGTGTCCGGGTACAACGTCTATCGCAGCACAGTGAGCGGCAGCGGGTACACGAAACTGGACTCTTCGCTGGTCAGTGGTTTGACTTACACGGATTCGACGGTTCTGAACACGACGACTTACTATTACGTGACAACTGCTGTGGATTCTAGCGGTACGGAGAGCGTTTACTCGAACGAGGTGTCAGCGGCCATACCGTAGTTAGTGGGCGCTCGCGTGGGGCGGCGGAAAGCACCTCCGACGCATTAGGAAGAGAATCGTTTCGGGGCGTGGGCCAAGTGGAGTGTGAGAATTGCCCGGGTACCGGCAGCCCCCGAGCTTCTGAACGCTTCATCGTGGGGCTGTAAATGCACCGGGGGCTGGAAGCGCAGAGTTTACAGCACCCCTTGGCGATCACCTAGGTGCAAGGGGGGGATCTTCATTCACTCAAATTCCGCTATGGACAGGCCTGGCCAAGGGGCCGGGGGACTCAACCGGCCTGCTGTACAGGATAACTGCCTGTACCTTAATTAGACTTCCCACCAGTATTGCTGAATCCCCCATCTCCGTATTCTGTTGCCTGGGCAGAGTCTGGAGCTGCCTGAAGCATGAGCTTTAGACTGGATGGGAAGCGAATGAAGCAGCCTGCCCGTTCCCGGAAGTTGGGATTTCGCACGCGGCTAGCATTTTTGCTGACGTGTATGCCTGTCTCGATGGCCCTACTTTGGGGCTGCTCTGGAGTTATCAGCGGAAAACCAGCCATTACTCCGCCACCTCCGCAAACCTACAGCATCTCGGGGACGGTTAGTCCAATAGCGGGCGGGAGCGGCGCGACGGTAACGCTCAGCGGAGCGACATCTGCCACACATACCGCCGACAGCTCAGGCAATTACACATTCACTGGACTCTCAAGCGGGACGTACGCGGTTACGGCAAGCCACACGGGGTACACTTTCAGCCCAAGCGCGCAGGCTGCGACGGTCAATGGAGCAAACGTTTCGAGAATCAATTTCACCGCCACAGTGCAAAGTGGCTCGACGTATAGCATTTCTGGGACAGTCAGTCCGACAGCGGGTGGGAGCGGGGCGACAGTGATGCTGAGCGGCGCCGCTGGCGCGACGACGGTTACCAACACCTTAGGCAATTACACTTTTACTGGATTGGCAAACGGAACCTACATAGTAACTCCTACCAATACAGGATACACATTCAGCCCTGCCAACCAGACAGCGACAGTCAACGGAACCAATCTTGCCAATGTCAATTTCACAGCCACGGCGCAGCAAGCGCACTCCGTGGCGCTGTCCTGGAACGCGAGTACGTCGACTGTGTTCGGGTACAACGTCTACCGCAGCACGGTGAGTGGGACAGGGTACACGAAGATCAATTCTTCACTCGTTCCCGCGCTAGGGTACACCGACTCGACTGTACAGAACGGTACAACCTACTATTACGTTATGACCGGGGTGGATTCAAGCGGGAACGAAAGCCTTTACTCTAACGAAGCACAAGCCATCATTCCTTAATTGAGTTGATTCTGCCTTCTATTGCTTCGCAGCGTCCGCCGACAATCCGGCGGCGCTGCCAAGTTCGATTTCCATTTTGCATAGAACCAGACGAGAGTCTGGGCCAATACCACGCCGAGGGCGTCAATTGCTACGTCACGCGGCCGTGCCTCCCGCAAGGGCACGAAGGACTGATGCAACTCGTCCAGGCCGGCGTAGGTGACCGCAATCACCAGAGTGGCCAGGGCCCAACTGAAGCGCCAGCCAAAACGCCCTCCGCGAATGCCGTGGAAGACTGAGATGCTGAACAGGCCAAATTCAGTGACGTGCGCCATTTTGCGGATCCCCACATGCATAAGGCGTAGCATGCGGGGTGAAGCTGCGGGGAGGAGCCAATGGAGCATGGGGATGATGACCCGCCCGGTCTGCTGGCTGCTGAAATAGTGAGTGGAAAAGAGCGAGATCAGTGTGGCGACAAGGATCGCAGGGATCCAATAGAGGAAGCGTCGCCGATCAGAGTACTGTTGATTCATACGTCTTTTCCTTTGGGCGCTGTGGCTCCACGCGGACTAGCCGATCGGGCCTCGACCAGGCGCACGAAGTAGAGATTCGCGACTTTGGAAACGTGGTCGCTGCATCAAGCCAGTTTGCGCTGTTCGCACAACTCCTCTAGATAAGCGCCGGTGGCCTCCTGCCAGCAGCGTAACATCATTCCATGGGCATATAGACTCGCCGGTGAAAGAACGGAATAGGCCGGACGCTTGGCTGGGCGGACCGCTTGGGCCGTGGTGGTGGGGAGGACGCAAATGGAGCCGCGCCCTGCCTGTCGCAGAACTTCACGTGCAAATTCGAACCAGAAACAGGAGCCCGTATTAGTGTATTGGTAATATACAAAATTCTGCGAGCATCCGCGCGGACAAGGTCGCGATCCCATTGGAACCAATGATCAAGATCCGCGGGGGCTCATTTGCGCTGGGTTCCCAGTCGTAGGCAATCGCGGGGTCGTTGTAGGCGATCCGTAATTCGTCGGCCGGATTGTAGTGGCGGTCTGTAAAATAGAGAAGCTGAATATGCTCCACTCCCAGCGCTTTGTAGCCGTGGCCAACTCCGGGTGGAATCAGTATCTCCCAGGGGCGGAATTTGCCGGCATAGATCGTGTTGATCAAACTAAATGTTCGATTCTGGCGCGAAATTTCTCTGTGGAAAACTGGGAAAGACAGGACGAAAAAAAAAGGAGCAAAAAAAAGAAAGAAGAGAGATGGTATCCAAACAGCCGGGCTCGACTGCCGAGATCAGGTGACTGCGACAATGCCTGGACCAGTTCCCTTCGCAAGGGGGGAACAGAGGTCGATTATCAGGTAGCAGCACCTACTGAATCGAGTACACCCAACTTGCACCGAGCGACAATCGCTCAACAGAGAGTGAAATGAAAGAAGAAGCTTGACACTCACCGGCCTTCTCATGGAAGGCATTGGCCTGTTCACTAGCATGACGCCATTTCCCGTCCCACGACAAGGATATGGGTCTTGCTAATCTTGGGGGGCTTTTCCGCTAGGCCGATTGCGGTTTTTAGGTCCGTTTCTAACAGCAGAAAGATAGAAGGAAGGAAAAAAGGCGCGCCGAGTTGAAAGCAGATTCAGGGAATACTGGCGATGACTTCGCTCGAGTAGGGACTTTCCGCCCCCGTGGAGTCCACTTCGGTCGCGACGTAATGGTAGGTTTGTCCCGAAGCAACGCTAGTGTCGATGAAAGACGTTGTGGAAATCAAGACAGAGTTCACCTTGGTGTAGGGCCCGCCGGACAGCGACCCCCGGTACACACTGAAGCCTGCGAACGACGAGGAACTCGGTGTCCAATCCAAACTCACGGAGTGGCTCACAGGCGCGATGCCCGATCCAGAGAGCGAGATGGCTAGGGGGGAATTGGCGGCATTGCTGGTAACCGTGACGCTGCTCGGGAGACTGCCGGTGGCGGTCGGAGCAAACGTTACGCTGAAAGAGGTAGACTGGCCGGCAGCAAGAGTGAGGGGTAGCGCGAACCCGGTGGCGCTGAATCCCGCGCCACTGGTGCTGATCTGCGAAACGGACACGCTGAAGTTACCGGTGTTTGCCAGAGTCACACTCTGCGTTCCGCTGGTGCCCGTGGTGATGCTTCCAAAACTAAGCGAGGCGGGAGACGCCGTGAGTTGGGCAACGGGTGACACGCCTGTGCCGGCCAGGGCAACAACGAACGGTGAATTGAGCGTGTTATTCACCAGTGGGAGGTTGCCGGAAAAACTACTGGCGGAGGCAGGCGTGAAGCCGACGGTGAAGGCGGAGGAACCTCCGGGGGGAAGAGAAAGCGGCAATGCCAGCCCGGAGACGCTGAAGCCGGTCCCGGCCAGTGATGCCTGGGTGACGCTGAGGTTTGCTGTCCCAGGATTGCTGATGGTGAGTGTCTGGGTGTTGGTCACACCCACGGTGACGTTGCCGAAGCTCACGCTGGCAGGAATCACTGAGATCTGCGGCTGTACGCCATTGCCGCTCAGCGAAATCGTAGCCGGCGAATTGGTCGCGCTGCTGGCAACGCTGAGGCTTCCTGTCGCGCTCCCGGCGGTGGCCGGCGCAAAACTGACAGTGAGCGTAAAACTCTGGCCTGCGGCAAGGGTCACGGTCCCGGGGAAGCCGCTGACGGTGAATCCAGGGCCCGTGATGGCGACCTGCGAAAGGTTGACGCTCGCTGTCCCGGTGTTCGTCAGCGCAACCGCTTGAAAAGCAGAACTCCCCACCAGGGTATTGCCGAATTTCAAGCTGCTCGCACTGGCCGAGAGCAAATACGATTGGGGAGAAGCTGACGATGCAGTCGTTCCCGTTCCTAAGACAGAAATCGATTGAGTACCGCCATTCATACGGCTTGTGCTGAGAACGATGCTGCCGCTGAAGGTCATCGCGGCGTCTGGCTGGAACACCACCTGGAAGGATGCGCTGCCATGAGGACCCAGCGTGATGGGCATTGCGGGGCTGATGACAATAAACTCCGGAAGGCTGCTCGAAACCTGCAGGATCGAAACGGTCTGCTGGCCATTGTTGGTTACAACAACGGTAGCTGCCGAGCTCGGCGTGTTCACGGTGACCGATCCGAAACTCAGCGAAGTGGGTTTTACTCCGACACCTGCCTGGATCGGCATAGGAAAGAACACTACACCTACAAAAAGCAATCCGAGACAGAGACACACCAGTCGCGTTTTATGCATGCGCGGGCAATCCTTCGTATTCAATTCAAGAGCGAGACCAGAACGGGGAGGAGGGCGTGCCGTTCGCCGCTCAATCTTCTTATTGCCAGAATGAGGATATGAGTTGCAGGTCTCCCAAACTACTGGTAGTAAGGTCAGATTTGGGACAGGTGTTCTTTGGTTCTCTGATGGACAGAAGAAATCTGTCCTGATACGCATGGATGAACCACGAGAGTGAAGCGGAAACATAAGGCAGCGCAAGCGTGGGCTTCTCTGAAGAGTCGCCTGCTGGCGTTCCGTTTATTCCGGCGGGAATGGTATGGATCGAGATCCTTCAGAGATCCTCATCGGACCGCTAAGGGATGAAAGTGTTTTCCAGGATTTTTCAAGACGCAGAGCTTTTGGCGGAACTGCGCGAAGCGGCACAGATGAAAAACAAGAATGCCGTTCTGCTGATGGAATGGGCGTCAGTGTCGGATAATCGGAAACTGACCCACTACCAAGTCTCGGGGATGACGGGTTCTCGACCGAGGTCCCATTTACGGCTGTGGACAAACTTAGGGATAAAGTGGATACTTTTCTTCCAATCCGGCTTGACTGAGGCAGTCAAACAGGAGATGCGTCAGAAGGTCTGTTTCCATTTTTTCTTATAACGTATTGAAATTAGACATTTTAGTGCAAGAGTAAGATCTAATCCTCAGGCGGAAGGATGGAACGGTCCGTGCACCATATGGAAGTGTGTAATACTGATCTGGATGGGGATAGCTCTCTGGAAATATAGGCATGTCGCCTTGGACATACGGCGAAATGAGGAAATAGCGCGATGATTCAAAATGGCGAAATCTCGTTGGCCGACGCCAAGAGGGTTCTCCGCAAGTTTTGGTGGATTCTGCCGCTGAACGCCCTCCTCCTTGGCGCGCTGGGATTTGTTGCGACTCTTGTCCTGCCCAAGAAGTATACGTCTTCGACGAGCGTACTTGTGGAACAGCCGGTTGTGCCCACGGACTACGTCAAGCCGGTGGTGACTCAGGACTTGAACCAGCGCTTGGCCTCGATGAAAGCGCAGTTGCTGAGCAGTTCGCGCCTGCAGCCAATCATCGACAAGTTTAACTTGTTCCCAGACAAGCGTGCCAAGGTACCGATGGAAGTGCTCGTATACGATTTGCAGAAGTCGCTTGAAGTAGAACTTTTGGAACCCATGTCGGGTGCCATTGACCGCCAGCCGCCCGGATTCCGCGTTGCGGTGACCTTTGACAATCCACACGTGGCGCAGCAGATCTGTCAGGAAATCACCTCGATGTTCATGGAGCAGAACTCCAAGAGGCGCATGGAGCAGGCCACGGACACCACGGAATTCTTGAGTGGACAGCTCGAACAGGCGAAGGTAAAGATGGATGAGCAGGACGCCCGGCTTGCTCAATTCAAGAGACAGTATCTGGGTTCTTTGCCGGAAGAAGAGCAGGCCAACCTGCAACTGCTGACAGGTCTGAATACGCAGCTGGAAGCGGCGACGCAGGCGTTGAATCGCGCCGGGCAGGACAAGGCGTTTAACGAAACCATGTTGAACCAGCAGGAAGCCAACTGGAAATTGATGCAGAGTGGACAGCAGAGTCCGGATACACAAGATCAGCAGTTGGCAATTCTGCAGGATCAACTGAGGGCGCTCCTCACTCGCTACACGCCTGAGCATCCGGATGTCATCAAGCTCAAAGCGCAGATCGAAGACCTGCAGAAGCGGATGGCTAATGAACCTGCAGTTAGTGCTGCGGTAAACCCATCACGGACGAAAACACATGAGCCGCCACAGTTGCAGCAGTTGCGCGCAAGGATCAAGCAGGATGAAGTAAGCATCGCCGATCTGACGAGAAGGCAAACGCAGATTCAAGATCAGATCCGCGTGATTCAGGGCCGCGTGCAATCCAGCCCGATGGTGGAAGAGCAGTTCAAGGAATTGACGCGAAATTCCCAGGCTGCCACGGAGATCTACAACGAACTTATTAAGAAACGCGCGAATTCGGCGATGGCCGCGGACCTGGAACATCAGCAGCAGAGCGAGACGTTTCGCGTGTTGGATCCGCCGAGTTATCCGTCCAGCCCGTCGTTCCCGAAGTTGCGTGTTTTTGTGGGCGGAGGGTTCGGCGCAGGTCTGGCGCTGGCGCTGGGTATTCTGTTTCTGCTCGCGATGCTGGATAAGGCCATGTACACGGAGCGGGATGTCGAGAAGTGCTTGAAGTTGCCTGTGCTGGTAAGCGTCCCGATTCTTGCGCCGCTTCGGTTATTAAGACTAAAGTAAGAGGCCACGGGGAGTCCAGCAATTTTGAAGTTACGGTAGCCCTGAAGGCGTAGGGATTCGCAGAGAAAGACCGAAAAGAGCATAACGATGAGCCGGATCCACGAAGCACTGAAAAAAGCCGCACAAGAGCGCAATGCCCAGTTTGCAGATCGTTCCACACTCGACGTGGTCGATCTATCGGCGGAAGGGTTGACGAGCGCGGTTCTTCCTGACAACAGGTCCGATCGCGGTGCTCAGGGAGTGTTCTCCGGCGGGCCCAACGTCGAAGTGCAGCTCTTCCAGGAGTTCGTAAAAAAATGTTCGCATCCTGCGTGGAAAATTGAACCGCGGTTCAGCGTGTTCAGTCCCGAAGCGAATTCACCGGCAGGAGCGGAGCGATTTCGCACGCTGAGATCGCGACTCTTCCAGGTTGCCGCGACCAAGACCATTCGGCGTCTGGTGATCACCAGCAGCGTGCCCGAAGAAGGAAAGACGTTCGTCACCGCCAACCTTGCGCAATCGTTTGCGCGCGAGCCCGAATGCCGCGTACTGCTCATTGACGGGGACCTGCGTGCCTCACGCCTCCATCTTCCCTTCGGGGCGCCGGAACTGCCCGGGCTATCCGACTATTTGCTGGGCGAGGCGGATGAAGCGAAGATTACGCAGGTGGGGCCGGAAGGAAATTTGTGCCTGATCCCCGGTGGGCGCACCGTGCCGAACCCCAGCGAGCTCCTGCATGGCGACCGCATGAAACTTCTGCTGGACAATATGTCGCGCATGTTTGACTGGATCCTTCTGGATACGCCGCCGGCTCTCGCCGTGCACGACGCAAGTGTTCTGGCCGATGTATGCGACGGCGTTCTCTTCGTGGTCCGCGCGGGCAGCACCGATTTTGAAGGTGCGGAAAAGGCCTCGGCCGAGTTTCGCGCCAAGAATTTACTAGGCGTTGTGCTCAACCGCGTCGAAAAGTCAGAGAGCTACGGAGGCTACTATTACGGGTATCCCGCTGAAAAGCAGACCTCACGGCAAGCGAGGGATTAAGCTCTGAGCAAGAGCTTACCCGACTCGCCCACGAAACCCTAGAATTGAACCTCACCCTGCTGGAGTCAGCACACTCGCTCGCTTTCCCGTGTTAGGCTCGCCGCGCCTGAGCCACCCATACAGGGGAACCAACAAAACCAGCCCGAACAGGAAGAAGGCCACGCTTCCCTGGTGGTGCAGGCGCCCATACAAATTTGGATTTCCTACAGACCGCGATCCGGGTCGCTGAATAAACCGACAATCCACGGAAGAACGGATGTGGTGCGGTTACGCCCCCATAGGAGTTGCCTCACTCTTGATTTCAGATGAAGTTGGTTCAATACAGCACCTGCCATCTTCGAAGTTGAGTGGCAAGTGCGATGGATGCTGCTTGCCAGGAGAGGATACGCTCGCCGGCGGAAGAGCCAGACAAATGCTTCCAGCTAGCTTTCGTTGGCAAAATGTTCTTTGTACTTCGCATAATCATCCAAG
>WNFG01005638.1_pt1 | contig 14722 bp, 12 predicted proteins | sample 5400431 | NCBI WGS metagenome assembly WNFG01 (sample SAMN13153346, study PRJNA577476) | soil metagenome | isolation source: 120 cm saprolite under Douglas fir tree site 2 hole 3 replicate 2 | place: USA:California | collected 2015-04-18
TCCACCGGTTTGGAGCGGTGGCCGAGTGCATGCAGCAGGCCGAGCACGTTGACGGCCACATACGCGAGGTGGCGCCGGCCGTCGTCGACGATCAGGTTCAGGTCGACGTCATCGGAAGCGCGGAAGCCGCCGCTGGCCAGCGAGCCCGCGATCGAGACACTTCTGATGAAAGGGGCAAAGGAGATCAGCGTATGCACGAAGCCCAGCGTCATCCCCAGGTAGCGCGGAGCATCAGAGCTGTGGGCCGCGGCCCTGGATGCGATTTCCCCGGCGCGAACACTGTCCGATCGCGTGAGGACCAGTCCGTGCTCCAGCATCAGGTCGGACGACGCCGCCACTGCCCAGCGCACGTCCCCTTCCGAGACGGCTCCGCCCAGGCACAGTGCGGCCAGCCGATCGGGGGCGAGCGCGAATCCCCGCCGCGACAACAGAGCGACGGTGCGGCGCACGCGTTCCGACGTGGACGGGATCCGGGCTGGAGATTGGCCGATCACCGCACTGCCTCCAAGAGTCCGACGGCTCCTAGGCCGATACGGGCTGAGGTTACGTTTGGCCTCCCGCTACCGGCACTATCATCGATGCTGGCGCCACCCGATACACACCAGGAGCTCACATGACCGCCGACGGACATTTCAAGGTCCCGACACCAATCAATGAGCCGGTGCGCGCGTATGCGCCCGGCGACCCCCAGCGCAAGAGTCTGAAGGCCCGGCTGGCCGAGCTGACCGATGCCCGCACCGAGGTGCCCATGCAGATCGGCGGCGAGCGGCGGTGGGGCGCCTCGAGGGGCGACATCCGCTCCCCTCATCGCCACGAGCTGGCCATCGCCGAGTACGCCGTCGGCTCGGACAAAGACTTCAACGACGCCATCGAGGCCGCTCTCAAGGCGCGGCGGGCCTGGGCCGCGACCTCCTACGAAGAGCGCGCCGCTGTCTTGCTGAGGGCCGCTTCGCTCCTCGCGGGTCCATGGCGCGACACCGTCAACGCAGCCACGATGCTCGGGCAGTCGAAGACGGTCCACCAGGCGGAGATCGATGCTGCCTGCGAGTCCGTCGACTTCTGGCGCTACAACGCGTACTTCGGCGACCAGCTGCTGGGCCAGCAGCCATTCAACGACGGCACGGCCTGGAACCGCCTCGAGTACCGGCCGCTGGAGGGCTTCATCTTCGCGGTCAGCCCGTTCAACTTCACCTCGATCGGCGCCAACCTGCCCACGGCCGCCGCGCTGATGGGCAACACCGTCGTCTTCAAGCCCGCGACCCAGACGTTGCTGGTGAGCCACTTCCTGATGGAGATCCTCAACGAGGCAGGCCTGCCCCCCGGCGTCATCAACATGGTCAGCGGGAGCGCGTCGACGATCTCCGAGCAGGTCCTCGGACACAAGGACCTGGCAGGCATCCACTTCACCGGATCGACCGAGGTCTTCCACGGCATGTGGCAGACGGTGGGCCAGAACATCGACCACTATCGAACGTACCCCCGGCTGGTCGGCGAGACGGGCGGCAAGGACTTCGTGGTCGCCCACGAGTCGGCTGACTCGGATGCGCTGCGCACGGCGCTGATCCGCGGCGCGTTCGAGTACCAGGGGCAGAAATGCTCGGCCGCCTCTCGAGCGTACATCCCGCAAGCGATGTGGAAGCGTCTCCGGTCGGAGATGGTTGAGGAGGTCGAGGCCATCCCGCAGGGAGACGTCGCCGACTTCCGCAACTTCATGGGCGCTGTGATCAATGGTGACGCGTACTCCAAGCACATGGGCGCCATCGAGTTCGCGCGGAAGTCAGAGTCCGCGAAGGTCGTCGCCGGGGGCAAGGGTGACGACAAGGTGGGATGGTTCGTGCGGCCGACCGTCATCGAAACCACGGATCCGGACTTCAGGCTTCTGAAGGAGGAATTGTTCGGGCCCATCCTCACGGTGTATCCATACGCGGACGGAAAGTTCGAGGACACGCTGGAGCTCGTCGACCGCACGAGCCCGTACGGGCTGACGGGCGCGATCTTCGCGACCGACCGGCACGCGATTCGCAAGGCGTCTGACACCCTGGTCAACGCCGCGGGCAATTTCTACATCAACGACAAGCCGACTGGCGCGATCGTCGGTCTACAGCCCTTCGGAGGCGGCCGGGCCTCAGGCACCAACGACAAGGCCGGCTCGATCCTCAACCTCATCCGCTGGACCAGCCCGCGCACGATCAAAGAGACCTATGCCCCACCCAAGGATCACCGCTATCCGTCCATGGATGCGGAGTAGCCCGCACACGCGGTGAGCGTCAGGTACGAGATCGACGGCCCGGTGGCCATCGTGACCATCGATCGACCAGAGGTGCGCAACGCGGTCGATCCCGACACCGCCGGGCGGCTGGTCGATTGCTTCGAACGTTTTGCCGAGGACGACGCGCTGGCGGTGGCGGTGCTCACCGGCGCGGGCGGCCACTTCTCCGCCGGCTTCGACCTGAAGGCGCTGGCGCGCAGCGAAGGGATCAAGCTCGAAGAGACAGGCCCTGGGCCCATGGGACCGACCCGCATGAACCTCGACAAGCCCGTGATCGCGGCGATCGAAGGCTATGCGGTGGCGGGCGGACTGGAGCTGGCGCTTTGGTGCGACCTCAGGGTCGCCGCCAGGGATGCGACGCTGGGGGTTTTCAACCGTCGCTTCGGCGTGCCGCTGATCGACCTCGGCACCATCCGCCTTCCGCGGATGATCGGAGAGGGCCGGGCGATGGACCTGGTCCTCACCGGTCGCCCGGTGACCGCGGTCGAAGCCCTGGGCATCGGCCTGGTCGAAAGGTTGGTGCCTCCAGGCTCCACGCTGGCCGAGGCCGTGGCGCTGGCGCGAATGCTGGCCGAGCTGCCTCAGGGCGCGCTGCGTGCGGATCGACGGAGCCTGCTCGGGCAATGGGCGCTGGGCCTCGACGATGCGATGCGCGCCGAGTATCGCGGAGGAATCGAGGTGGTGAGGTCGGGCGAGTCACAGGCCGGCGCGCAACGTTTCAGCGAAGGGGCCGGCCGTCACGGGAATTGACAGCGACCGCATCCACGACCTTGTGGTGTTCGGCGTGATCGGGCTGACGGCCCAGAGCGGCGACTGACAGCAGCACCAGGAAGGCGATCTCGCCGGCGATGAAGGGCAGCGGTCCCCATTCCGGAATCCCTTCGGCGGCGATGACCAGGGCGAGCACGAAGGCCCATGACCAGCGTGGCCGCCCAGGAATCCGCAAGTAAAGCCAGACGGCGAGTCCGAGCATCACCAGGTCGTCGAGATGCAGGTAGGGGGTGGCCAGCAATCCGCCGAGGATCGCGAGCACGAACATCCACTCCGGCGGTTGCTTGCGAAGGCGGTACGCGAGTGCGAGCGCCCAGATCGCGATGGCCCCCTGCACCAGGCGCGTGGCCGCCAGGCCGCCGATCACAAAGGCCAGGGTCAACTCGCGATTGACCGGCACGTCCGCCGCGAAACTCAGCCGCTGCGCGTACGCTGCGATGCCGTCCGGCCCGACATTGACCGCCGACGCGAGCGACAACAGGCCGATTCCGACCGCCGCGCCGGCAACGGCACGGTACCGCCCGCTCGCGAGCAGCGCGAAGGGGAGCAGGAATCCCAGCTGAGGTTTGAGCACCATGACGCCCAGCGCCAGGCCCGACAGGAATTGCCTTTCTTTGCGAAGCAGGGCGTACGAACCGGCCACCCCCAGCGCCACGAAAAGGCCTGGCTGGCCCAGCTGGAGGGCGTAGATGACCGGAAGCCACGCGAGCGCCGCCACCAGGTGGATGAGGCGCGCGGGGCCTGCTCCTGGCGCCCCGAGGTACCACGTGCCGGCGAGCGCTGCCAGCAGCAGCGCGCTCCACGACATGTAGGCGATGGGATACGGAAGCAAGGTGAACGGGACTGCCAGCCATGCCAACGGCGGCGGGCTGATGTATCGCGCCAGCTCCGCAATCTTGATGCGCGATCCGATCGCATCCAACTCGGATTGTTGTAGGCCTAGGTCGTAGATCGACTGCCATCCGTGTGTGACCCCGATCCTCGCCGCGGCGTAATAAAACGTGAAGTCGTTGTGGAAGTGGTCCGACCCGTAGGCGGCCACCCACTGGAAGAGGTCGAAGCCCGCGAACAACGCCGCCGCGAGTGCCCCAGAGGCGATCCCGAGGTTGCGCCACCGCCCGCTCCCGTCCATGAGTGCGGATCGTAGGGCTCGGCAACAGGGGGCGCCTACGGTGGGCGAGATCGGCGGGCGGTGCCAAGGAGTCGACGAGCACGCGAGGGAGCGCATCGCGTCAGATGCGTGACCGAGCGCGCACAGGAGGCGACGCAGGCATCAGCGCAGCCCGTCCCGCCTAGCTCGATCCACCGTCAAGCCTCCTCTGGTGCCGAGCGTCGCCGGGATTCGAGCCGCGCGTCTTGGAGTTGAGCGACAGGACCAAGGTCCACATCCGGCCGATCGTCCCGGAAGACGAGCCGCTCCTGATCGACGCGGTGGCTGCGATGTCGGAGAGGAGCGTCTATTTCCGGTTCTTCTCGCCACTGAAGCGCCTTCCCGACGCGCTCGCGCACCGACTCGCTGTGGTGGACTACAACGACCGCTTCGCACTGGTCGCGACCACGCACAAGAGCAGCGAGCGAATCGTCGGCGTCGCCCGCTACGACCGTGTGATCGGCACCGACGTGGCGGAGACCGCGGTCGCGGTGGTCGACGAGTTCCAGCGGCGCGGGTTGGGGAGCGCGCTCCTCACCATCCTGGCGAAGGTGGCTCGCGACCACGGCATCAAGACGTTCACGCTGATCGTGCTGCCTGAGAATCAGCAGATGCTGGGCCTGCTTCGCAAGATGGGCTGGATCCACCACGCCAAGCTCACCGGCGGCGTCTACGAGATCAGCTTCGACCTCCCGGAGCTATAGCAATCAACTTGGACACGCAGCTGCTCGCGTTCATTGGCGTCTCGCTGCTCCTGGCGGTGACGCCGGGCCCGGACAGGGCGGTGGTCACCAAGAACGCACTGGCCCACGGCCGCCGCGGCGTCCTGCTGACGACGACGGGGATCGCGCTGGCGCTTGCGATCTGGGTCAGCGCCACCGCTGTCGGCCTGTCGGCCTTGTTGAGGGCATCGGGCGAGCTGTTCTTCGTGCTCAAGCTCATCGGCGCCGCCTACCTCGCGTACCTCGGAGTGCGCACGCTGCTGGAGTCGCGGCGGCGCCCGGCGGATCTTCTGGCGAATGCTCCGCCGACGGCGCCGGCGCACGCGATCTTCAGGCAGGGCTTTCTGTCGGCGATCTCCAACCCGAAGCTGGGGGTGTTCTTCGTGACGTTCCTCCCCCAGTTCGTGGCGCCGGGCCAAGCGCTTCTGCCCCGGTTGCTCGAGCTCGGGTTGATCTTTGCCGTCATCGGTTGGGTGTGGATGAACGTGTACGGCTTGTTCATCACTCGCATCCGGGAGATCATCACCGCGCCGCGGGTTCGGCAGTGGATGCAGCGCGTGACCGGAGTGGTATTGCTTGGTTTCGGCGCGCGATTGGCTCTAGACCGCGCCTAGCCCCACTGGAACTGCTGGCACAACGCGTCGAACTGCTCGCCCTCGGGGATGCCGCTGGGATAGTTCTTGAGGTCGGCGGTATTCGCGCCGAAGATGACCACGGTGACGCCGTTCTTGGTCGCCGCGATGATCACGAATCGAACCTTGGCGGCCGTCGCGTTCGACCCCACCAGGTTCGCGGAGTAGACAGCCCCCATCCCATCCTGGTCGCCGATGTGGGCTCCCTTGAGATCACTGACGTGGGCGACGTCCTGCCACTGCGACGTCGGCAGCGCGCTGAGGGCGGCCTGCATCACCTGGTCGAGAGGCTGGCCCGACCTGGCCCCCGTCACCGACAGCAGCCCGAGCTTGGTGGCGAGGGTGACGCTCTGCGCGTCCTGGTTGCGCACCGTCCAATTGGGGTTGTAGTCAACCTCGAAACCGTAGGCAGTGCTCTTGTATGAGGCCGGCGCCGGCAAGGGAGTCACGATCCGCGCGCCGCAGTTCGAGGTGCATGGCTTGCGGGTCCCGAGCACCTGCGAGACCGCGAACGAGCTCAGGGCCACCGTGACCACCGACACAATGATCAGGAGCCCGGCGGCCACCATCACCTGCGAGCTGCTGATCCTGCCCGACCCGGTCCGCGGGCGTCCGGGCGCGGACGGGTAGGCGTATGCGGGTAGCGTCGCGACCGGGAGCGGCGCCTGGGGCGCTCCGCACCGCCCGCAGAACGGCGCGCCCGCCGGGACCTGGGCGCCGCAATTCCCGCAGAAACGCACTATGACCCCCCGGCCGAATGCATTCGCGTCTGCTTGGCTGCCGCGCGGGCGACACCGCAAGCCGGGCAGAACAGCATTGTGGGCACGATCCGGTGGCACTCGGGGCACGCCGCATCAGGCCCGATCTCGTGGGTGGCTCCTTCCGCCAGCAAGGCCTGGTGGATGACGAGCCTCATGTACACGAGCAGAGCCACCGCCGCGATCGCGTGGATGCCGACCTTGAGCGCAAGGTCGGGGACGACCACTGACAGGATGCCGAGGGTGACCTGCGCACCGATAGCGACCGCTATCGTCGCGAGCACGCTTGCCTCCCAGGTCCGGGCCGCCCGGCGCAGGTCATATCGATTGAGCCAGAACGCGGCCGCGACCAGCGATGTGGTGGCGGCGTTGATGAGCATGATCAAGACCCCCGAGTTCAGCAGGCGCAGCGACCAATCCACCGGCGAGCCGCTGCCGACCAGTGGCCCGGCCAGGAGCGGCCAGATCGATGTGAGCATCGTGGCCAGCGTGAACCCGAGGGCAGAGGCGGCGCCGAACGTGAGCCCGTCCAGCGGCTCGCGCAGCCCGGGCCGAAAGAAGTAGAGGAAGAGCGGCCCGGCCAGCATCAGGGCCTGGGCGACGATGGGGATGACAACGCCGGCGAAAAGAAAGGCGCTGGTGTTGTCGCCGCTGATCTCCAACCCAGAGACGGTTCCGCCGGTCAGAGACGTGAACGCGTAGCCGAGGATCGCGCTCGCGCCCATCGTGGCCGCAATCAGCAGCCACGGCTCCGAGTCGTAGACCTCGACCTCGTACACGTAGAGGAGGTAGAGCACGGGCAGGAGAAAAACCGCGGCAATCGTTGCCGGCGTGAAGAGATGGAGCCCCGCCAGAAGGACTACCAGCGCGGCGCCGGCGAGCAATGCCCATCGGAAAGCGCCTCCTCGCCGGTGCGGAAGATGTGGGAAGAGGCTCGAAACGATTGACAGGTGCACGACCGGCTCCGATGGCACGGCGGCGAATGCGTGCCGGCGCCCGGCATCGCCCCGCGTGAGGTGGGCTCCGCAGTGCCCGCAAAATTCTCCGGCCGGCACCATCGACCCGCAGTGGGGGCACAGCACGAGCTGCGGTCCAGCCGGCTCGGCTGTCTGCGGCTTGCGGCGCTCAGGGCCACGCCGCCTCTCGCCGCCCTGGCCGCTCACGCTCCGCCTGCTTTGATGTAGAGGATCCACGCGGCGTCGAGCGCGGCGCCGTCCATGCTCCCCCACCCGGTCGCGAAATCCCAGCCCGGGGTGGCGTTGTAGGCGAGATTGTTTCCGATTGTGACATCGTGGAACGCGGGCGCGGGCAGCCTGGAAGCGTTCACCCCCATCCAGTAGATGGCGGGATTGGCGTAGCCGGTCTCGCGGAGGCCTTTGCGCTTGAGGTCCTGGTCGATGAGCGCTACGGTCGCGGCCCACAGCGGCGCCGCCGCCGACGTGCCGCCGGCCTGACCCTCCTGTCCGCCGAAGATGATGTGGAACCCGGTAGCCGGGTCCGAATCGGCGGCGACGTCGGGTACTTGCCTCAATCCATGGCCCGCGGCCTGGGCGACGACTTTCTGGTAATCAGGTACCGGGTAGAACTGGCTGGCGCCGCCGCCCGAACCGATCTCAGCCACCGGGCCGCCCCAGGCCGCCTCTTTGAAATAGATCCCCTCCACCGACTCGAACACGGTCGTGCCGCCCACCGCGGTCACGTTCGGGAGCGTCGAAGGGAAGCTCGCCGCTGGAGGCGCGGACTGGCCGCACGTGTAGGCGCCGCTGTCGCCACTGGCGATGAAATGCGACATCCCTTGCGCGACAGAGCGGTCCTGGATGCTCGCGTACGCTGCTCGATGCCCACTCGGCGTATCGGGTTCGCATGCGCCCAGGCTCTCGGAGATGACCGAGCCCAGATGGTCGCTGATCATCTGGTCGAACGCGCGGTCTGCGTGTGCGAAGTCAGGGGCAGAAAAGTAGACCACCATCTTCGCGGCCGGCGCGACCTGGTGGATGATCTCGAGGTCGAGGACGGTCTCGCCCTGCGGCTTCATGGGCGTCCCCCACGAAGGGTCTCGCTTGAGCGTCAGCACCGGCCCGTACGGCGGCAGGCTGAACATGGTCGCGAACTTGTCCAGGTCCGTGAGGCTGGGGAGGTCGTCGATCTCGGGGAGGACGATGGTGATGCCGGAGCCGTCGAGTCCTGAGTCGCGAAGTGGCTTCAAGTTGTAGAAGGCGAGCACGTCAGTCGGCGTCAAGCCGCCCGGCCTCACGGCATACGTGCGCACGTGCCGGTAGTTGTCGAGGCCGGTCACGCTGCTGACGACGGCCCCGATCGCAGGCGGAATCGTGGGTGCGTCCAGCGACGCGTAGAACGTGGTCCCGTTGCTGAGCCGATAGGACTCGATGTCGACCAAGAACAAGGCTGCCACCGCGGGCGCGGGACCAGCGGCCGCGATCAAGGCGGAGCCGATGCGCCACTCGGCATGCAGGCCGACCGATGTGAGCGCCCCGAGCGCCGCCTGAACCTTGACCGGGTCGGGTCCGAACTCGGCCGCGTACTGCTCTGGAGTGACGGTTTGGCCGGAAGCAATGAGCTTGGCCAGCTGGTCTGGCGAACGCGCCTTGAGGCCGAGACTGAGGTCGACCTGGGTCGCCGTGCCGGCGCGGCCGAGATGCGCGGCATGGGCGATCGCCGTCTTGAGCAGGGGGGTCGGGGAGCTCAGGTTCTGGCTCACCGGCGCGGGTGGGGTGGACTGCGGCGAGCTGCATGAGGCCGCAACCACGACTGCAAGAGCCGCCAGCGCCCGCAACCCCCGCATCGGCTCAGTGTGGCGGTTTGGCCCGACTATCAGGCGACCTCACGCCGTCGCCCTGGCAGTGACCTCGCTGACTTCGGGCAGTGCGCGGCGAATCTGCTCCTCCAGCTCGGTCTCGACCTGATGGGCTTGCTCGAGGCTGACATCGCCGGCCAGCTCCGCCACCACGTGGGCGTGGATGCGGTTGTGCCGGTCGCTCAGCTCGACGTCGACGCCGCGTTTCACGCCGGGGTGTGACTCGACGATCTCCCGCATCCGCTGCGCGAGCAATGCCCGGCGCTGCGTGACGTCCTCACCGCTCACGACGTGCGGCTCCATCGGCTCGAGGTGGATGTCGATCCGGGTCGCGTCGGGAAGCTCTGCGCGCAGTGCCTTCTCGAGGCCGGCGCTGGCCAGCGAGGCCGACGCGAGCGACATGTCACCTGGAAGCTTGGCGTGCATCGTGAGATGCAGGGAGCCATCGCTCTCGCGCTCGACGGTCACGTTGTGAAGGTCGCGCACGCCGCCATTGCGGGCGGCGGCCGCGTGAACGCGTTCGACCAGGTCGCTGGGGCGAGACTGGCCTTCGACGAGCACAGTCAGGTCGAGCTCCGGCAGCGCGACTCCGGCCACCCGCTTGACCTCGTCCACGAGCCTGCCCGCGGCTTCGAGTGAAAGCATTCGCGCGGTGGCGATGACGGCGTCGCCCAGCAGCTTGGGTCCCGAGCGCCGAACCCGCACCGAGCGCACCTCGCGGACGCCGCTGACGCCCTGGATGGCCGCGCGCAGCTTGCGCTCGGCGCCCGCCGGGGCGCGATCGATGAGGATGTCGCCGGAGCGCCATGCGAGCAGGCCGGCGGCGCGCGCGATGATCACGGCTACGAGCAGAGCTGCCACCGCGTCGGCCCAGGCGAACCCCATGCGTACGCCGATCAGGCCCGCCAGGACGCCGACGGTCGCGAGCACGTCGGACCAGCGGTTGGTGGCGTCAGCCTGCAGGGCGTCGCTGCCCGCGTCGCGCCCGACTCTGCGCAGCACGGCAGCCCGGCCGAGCTCGATCAAAAGCGTCGCTATCAGCAGCACGAATGCATAGGCGGCGGCATTCACGGCCGCGCCGCCAATGGACAGCCTGCGCACGGCTTCGAACGCGATGCCCGCGGCCGTGACCATGAGCAGGACGCCCTCGGCGAAGGCGGCAAGGTTTTCGGCCCGCCCGTGGCCGTACGGGTGCTCGGTGTCGGCCGGCTTGCGCGCGGTCCGAACGGCGACCAACGTGAACCCGCTCGCGGCGAGGTCGAGGAGCGAATGGACGGCCTCGCTGATGATCCCGAGGCTGCCGGTCAGCAGCCCGACCACGAGCTTGCCCACGACGATGGCCGCGCCGATGAAGACCGAGATCAGCGCGACGAGCTCCGGCCTGCGTCCGAGCGCCCTCATGTCAACAACTCTAGTCGGCCGGTTTTGGGCCCGGCCGGAACCAGCCGGCCCGCTACCTGAGCATCGCCGCGGACGCGAAGAGCTGCTCCTCAGACCCCAGCGCGATCACGAGGTCGCCTTCCTCCAGAAGCAGGTCGGGGGCCGGGTTGGCATGCAGCGTGCCATTGCGGCGGCGCACCGCGAGCACCTTCGCCGCATCCGGGCTCACCAATCCCGCGCCTGCGATGGTCTTGCCCACCGCCGCCACCCGCGGCTGCACCAGCATCTCTTCGACCGCGATCTCCGACTCGCCGTGATGAAGGCTGTCCATGACGTCCACTAGCGCCGGCCGCACGGCCAGCTCGGCCATCCGATGCCCGGCCATCTGATACGGGGAGATCACGCGATTGGCGCCGGCCAGCTCCAGGCGGCGGATCGATTCGGGCCGGCCGGCGCGGGAGATCAGGTAGAGGTCTGACTTCAGCGCTCGCGCGGCGAGAATGATGTAGACCGCGCGCTCGTCGGAGTCGACGGCCGAGATGAGGCCGCGTGCGCGCTCGATACCGGCGAGCTTGAGGATGTCCTCGCTGGAAGCGTCCCCTTCAACGTGGAGCCGGTCCTCGTTGCGCAACCGCAGCACCGCATCCTCGGTCTGGTCGATGACCGCGTAGGGAACGTTGTGTGCCTCGAACTCGGCGACGATCTGGGTCCCGATGCGGCCGTACCCACAGATGATGAAGTGATCTCGCAACTGATTCAGCGAACGCTCCAACTGCCGCTCTCTCCTGTAGTGGATGAAGCTGTTGTCGGTGAGAATCTCGGCGAAGACTCCGAACCCGTAGAGCATCGTACCCACGCCGACCACGATGAGCGTGGAGGTGAAGATCCTGCCTGCGTCGGACAGCTTGTTGACCTCCGAATAGCCGACGGTGGAGATCGTGATGATGGTCATGTAGAAGGAGTCCAGGAGGCTCCACCGCTCGATGAGCATGTAGCCCAACATGCCGTAGACGATCACCACCGCCAGCAGCGCTGCCGGCAGCCGGAACCGACGCAGCGGATGGGGTAGGCGCCTCTTCAACTAGGTGCGGCTATCCGCCTCCGCCAGGACCTTCCAGACCAGGTTTGGTCATCTTGCCCAGGTCGAGCACCTTGTTCAGAGCTGACTCGGATACGCCGCGGGCGCTCGCCAGCTGGCGGATCGACTTGCCGGTGCGGATGGACTCTTTGGCGATCTTGGCCGCCTCGTCGTAGCCGATCACGGGGTTGAGCGCGGTCGCGAGCATGGGGCTGCGTTCGACCAGCTCGGGGCCGCGCTCGGACGCCTGGAGCCCCTCGATGCAGCGCTCGCGGAAGTTGCGGGCGGATGCCGCCAGCAGCGCGATCGACTCGAGGCCGGCGACCCCGGCGACGGGCATCATGACGTTGAGCTCAAACAGGCTGCCGGATTGGCCGCACATCGTGACCGTGAGGTCGTTGCCGAGGACGCGAGCCACCATCATCGTCAGCGATTCCACGATGACCGGATTCACTTTGCCCGGCATGATGCTGGAACCCGGTTGCGTCTCCGGCAAGCGCAGCTCCCCGAGGCCGGCCACAGGTCCGGTGCCCATGAGCCGGATGTCGGAGCCGATCTTCCAGAGGCTCACTGCGATCGTGCGCAGCCCGCCATGGGCCGCGACCAGCGCGTCCAGCGTGGCCTGCGCGTGAAAGTGGTTGCGCGCTTCGTGAATCGGGAGCCCGGTCGCCTTGGCGAGTCGCGCGCACGCCAGCCGCGCGAACTTGGGGTGCGAGTTGAGGCCAGTACCGACAGCGGTGCCTCCCAGGGGCACGCTCGCCAGCTCGTCCAGAGCCGCGCGCGCCCGGCGGATCGATTCCTCGACCTGTCCTGCGTAGCCCTTGAACTCCTGTCCCATCCGGATGGGCGTCGCGTCCTGTAGATGGGTCCGGCCCGTCTTGATCACCGGCCAGAACTCCTTGCTCTTCGCCTCCAGCGCTCGCTGCAGCTGCTGCAGTGCGGGGATCAGCTCGTCGGCGATTGCAACAGCTGATGAAACCTGGATCGCGGTAGGGATGACGTCGTTGGACGACTGGCACAGGTTGACGTGGTCGTTCGGATGCACGAGCTTGGACCCGCGCTTGCCGCCGAGGAGCTCGGACGCGCGGTTGGCGATGACCTCGTTGGCGTTGGTGTTGGTCGAGGTGCCAGAGCCGGTCTGGTAGATGTCGATGGGGAACTGGTCGTCGAGCTTGCCGTCGACCACCTCCTGCGACGCCCTCGCGATCGCGCTCGCGCGGCGCTTCGAAAGCAGGCCGAGCTCGCTGTTGGTCTGGGCGGCCGCCTTCTTGATGAGCCCCAGGGCGCGGATGAATCGCCGCGGAAAGGCCTGGCCGGAGATCGGAAAGTTGAGGACGGCGCGCTGGGTGGAGGCTCCGTAGTAGGCGTCCGCGGGCACCTCCATCTCGCCCATCGAGTCACGCTCCAACCTGACTCTCGCCTCCCCGCCACGCGGGGAGGTCGGCTCTGCGCGCGCAGCGCGCGCAGCCGGGTGGGGACGCCCACCTCGCCCATTTCCGGTCTGATCCGCCACCCACGGAGATTCTAGAGTGGGCCCGTATGCGGGTCGCTGCGGTCGACATCGGGAGCAACACGGTTCACGTGCTGGTGGCGGACGTCGTGCGCAACAAGCTCGCGGACATCGCCCACTACGTCGAGATGCCGGAGCTGGGTCCGCGCGTTGCCCGCACCGGCAAGATCGGCACCAAAGGAAGAATCGCGATTCGCGCGCTGCGATCGGTGATCGCCCAGGCCCGCAAACATGGCTACGACACGCTGATCGCCGCGGCCACCGAGGCCGTTCGCCAGGCTTCGGACGGGGAAGCGTTCGCGAAGCAAGCCGGCGAAGCGATCGGCGTTCCCGTGCACATCATCTCGGGGCGGCGCGAGGCGGAGCTGAGCTTTTTGGGCGTAGCGAGCCGCCATGCCGCCCGGCGGGAATGGGTGATGGTCGACCTGGGCGGCGCCTCCACCGAAGTTGTGATCGCGCGAGGACACGACCTGCTCCGCTCCGTCACGCTGCCCATCGGGTCGGGGGTCCTCGCGAGCACCTACCTGTCCGATCCGCCCCACCCCGACGACCGAGCCCGCATGCGCAAGGCCGCGCTGCGTGAGCTCGCCCACGCCCCCGACGGCGATGTCGAACGCCTGGTCGCGACGGGCGGGACAGCCTCCAACCTGCCCTTCGTGCTGGCCCGGCGCAACCCGCCCAGCGTCCTGACCACCGCCGACCTGCTCACCTGCGAGGGCCGCCTCGACCGCGGCCGGGCCGCAAAGGTGGCCGTGAAGGTGGGCCTGTCGCCCAACCGCGTCAAGGCGATGCGCGCCGGGGTGGAGGCGCTGCTCCTCTTCCTGGACTGGTACGGCCTGGCGCTGCTTCAAATCAGCCACGAAGGGCTCCGCCACGGGATGCTCCTGGCCTACCTGGAGCGCGGCGAAGATTGGTGGCTCTAGAGCGTTAGGCGGTGGGTAGGATGAGTTCATGGAGCGCGTGACGGACCAAGGAGCGACGCTGAAGAAGGCGCTGGCCCTGACCTGCGTCATCCTCGTGGTCGAGCTCGCCGGCGGCGTGGTCTCGCACTCCCTGGCGCTCCTGTCCGACGCCGGGCATGTGCTCACCGACGTTTTCGCGCTCGGCCTCGCCTGGTTCGCGGTCGAGCAGTCCAAGCGGCCCGCGGACCGCCGGCGCAGCTACGGCTACCAGCGGGTCAGCATCCTCGCCGCGCTTGTGAACTCCGTGACCCTGATCGTGATCGTGCTCGCCATCGCCTTCGAGGCGGTGCGGAGGCTCACCCATCCAGAGCCGGTGCAGGGCCTGGTCGTGATCGTTTCCGCGCTGGTTGCCATCGCCGTCAACGTTTACGTCGTCTTCGGCCTGCGACGACATGGGAAGAGCGTGAACCTTCGAGCCGCCCTCCTCCACGTGACGGGCGACATCGGCGCGTCGGTAGGGGTGGTCCTGGCCGGAGCGGTGATCCTCCTCACCCACTGGCTGTACATCGACCCGATCCTCTCGTTGGGCATCGCGGTGCTCATCGCCTTGGGCGCGTGGCGGATCGTGCGCGAGACCGTCAACCTGCTTCTCGAGGGCACCCCGCCGGATATCAACCTGGGCGACGTGGCGCGTGAGATCACCAACACCAAGCGTGTGATCGGCGTCCACGACCT
>WNFG01012850.1_pt1 | contig 14719 bp, 11 predicted proteins | sample 5400431 | NCBI WGS metagenome assembly WNFG01 (sample SAMN13153346, study PRJNA577476) | soil metagenome | isolation source: 120 cm saprolite under Douglas fir tree site 2 hole 3 replicate 2 | place: USA:California | collected 2015-04-18
CCACGAGCGCGCGGGGACGTAGACATCGCCCGAGTCGGGAACTCCGTTTCGTACCCGTTGCTACCCTTCATCATTCAGCAAACGCCTTCCGTCAGGCAGTCGGACCGGGCGAGCGTCCGGCTCCTATATCGGTGGCCTGCTCCAGCCTTGGAGGACGGGCCGCACCTCTCCTATGCCATCCAGTGGTTCAGTTTCGCCATCATCACGCTCGTGGGGACGGCGGCTTTGCTACGAAAAATGGCCTCCGAATCGTCACGCCCTACCATTTGAGGGTCCGCCAGGCGATATTTGAGGTTCGTTCGCCCGCGCGTGCGTCTGCGCTGATGCACCAGCGGGCCGTTTCGTCTGCTATCCTCATACATGAGGAGTGCCTGCATGCCCGCTGCCATCCCGCTCAAGCGCCCCGTCAAGGTCGGACAGCTCGTGCGTCGCCGTCTCAAGGAATTGAAGCGGACGCCTCGGGAGCTCGCCGATGCCTTGCAGGTGACGGAGCGTTTCATTGCGGAACTGGTGTCGGGCCGGCGTCTGCCTCCCGCCCCCTCGCGCGCGGATGTGTACGCGCCGATGACCAAGTTCCTGCGGTTGCACCGCAACGATCTGCCCACCTGCGCGAGGGCCGAGCGTGAGGTGGAGGGGCCTAGCCGGCGGCGTCCGTCCCCCCGGGTGCGGGACCTGTTGCTCGAGCTGTGCGACCCGACTCGCGCACGCGCGTTGGTCCGTCGGGTGACGCAGAAGCGAGTCGGGGGTGGGGGGGGGCTGTCGCTCGATGCTCTGGTGGCGCAGCGACTCCTGGAGGTGGCTCAGGGCTTCGTGCGCCGTCAGCTCGACGACGAGGTCGGCATCCGCGTGGCATCCGGGCGCGAGGGGTGCACGTATCTCGAGCTGCGGATGAGGCTGCTCGAGTTTCTCGACGCCACGCCGGCGTCTCTGACCCCGACGGACGTGGAGGACTTCTTTCGGCCGCGTATCGGGACGTGGGACATCGATTTCGAGACGCAGACGATGCGGATCGTCCTGCGGACGCAGGAACCCGCGCCGCGGCAAAAGCGAGCCTTGGCGATCTGACCCCAGAGGTCCCTACATGCAAACGGCGCCGCCCGTGGGGCGGCGCCGTTCTTTTCGCGGTACCGCGGTCGGTTACAGCTTCACGACGTTCTGAGCGGCGGGGCCCTTCTGGCCCTGAACCACTTCGAACTCGACTCGCTGGCCTTCGGCCAGGGTCTTGAAGCCATCCTGTTGGATCGCGGTGTGATGCACGAAGCAGTCCTTTTCGCCGTTCTCGGGCGTGATGAAGCCGAAGCCCTTAGCGTCGTTGAACCACTTCACGGTACCGGTGATGCGTGCCATACTGGTGATACTCCTGACTTAATGTTCGCGACGGCGCGCGGCTTTCGCTTTGCGGCGGGCCGCGGACTTGTCCTTCCGCCGTCGCTGAGCGGCCCTGCTCTCATAGAAGCGCTTCCGCTTCAGGTCCTGGAACAGTCCGGCCCGGGTGATCTGCCGGCGGAACTTCTTCAGGACCCAGTCCAGTCGGTCGTTCTCGCCCAGCGTGATTTCCATCGGCCGCGCTCCCGGAGAGAGGCTCACCAGAAACGAAAAAGGACCGCGGGCGAAGCCCAGGTCCTCTGACAGTCACTGGTGTTCAGCGCAGCACTGTGCCGCGCCATGTCGCTCGCAGGGTAGTCTCGCACGAGGGACCGGTTTTGTCAACGGGGCAGGTTGTTGCACGACGCCTTGGCCACGACACCCGGGGTTTGACGTGTTTCCTGACCCGTCTTTGGTGGCCGTTTCCCTCGACGTCTTTCCTTGACGACTCTCTCTCTCGACTTCACTATCTGTCTGTTCCCCCACGCCGTCGCTCCCACTCCGGAGACAGGTATGCGCCGGTTGTTTGTCGCGACGCTCCTCGCCGCCGTAATCCCCGTGTCGCCGCCCTGGGCGCCGTATCAGGCCCGCTGGCAGGCGGCCGCAGCGGACACTGCGAAGAAGAAGGACAGTCTACCCCTCACTCCGACCCGCAAGGTCGAGTTCGACACGCACGAGGGGACCTGGATCTCCCTCGATGTCTCCCCCGATGGGCGGAGCATCGTGTTTGAGTTGCTCGGCGATCTGTACACCATGCCGAGCACTGGTGGTGCGGCGACCCGTATCACTTCGGGCCCCGCGTTTGACACCCAACCCCGCTATGCGCCCGACGGGAAGCACATCGTCTTCCTGTCTGACCGCTCGGGCGCCGAGAACATCTGGGTCTGCGACGCCGACGGCAAGAATCCCCGGCCGCTCACGAAGGGCACCAACCAGCTTTACGCCTCGCCGACGTGGACGCCGGACGGCAACTACATCGTCGCTTCACGCACCAGCGGGGTCCTGGGCAGCGTCTTCGAGCTGTGGCTCTATCACAAGGACGGCGGTGCCGGCACGGCGATGGTGAAGAACCCGCCGCCCCGGCCAGGTGTGCCCCCGATGAACACCTTGGGTGCCGCTTTCGGTCCGGACGCGCGCTACATCTGGGTCAGCCGGCACCGGGGCGGCTTCGGCTACAACCTGCAGTATCCCCTGTGGCAGCTGGCGATGTACGACCGCCAGACGGGGAAGCTCTTCCCGCAGACGGATCTCTACGGCAGCGCCATGCGGCCCATCGTGTCGCCCGATGGGAAGTGGCTCGTGTATGCGACGCGCCACGACGCCGAAACGGGGTTACGCTTGCGCAACCTGGCTAGCGGCGACGAGCGCTGGCTGCTCTACCCGGTCACGCGGGATGACCAGGAGTCCCGCTTCACCCGCGACCTCATGCCGGGATCGGCGTTTACGCCGGACTCCAAGGCTCTCATCACCTCCTCCGGCGGCAAGATCCTGCACGTGGACATCGCCACCGGGCAGGCGCGCGAGATCCCGTTCACTGCGCACGTGGAACAGAACCTCGGTCCGCTCGTCCGCTTCGACAACCGCGTCGACACCGGCCTCGTGCTCTCGCGCCAAATCCGCAACGCCAGCCTCTCGCCCGACGGCAAGCGCATCGCCTTCAGCGCGCTCGACAAGGTCTATGTGATGGACTTGCCCAGCGGCCCGCCGCGGCGTCTCACGAGTGACACGGTGCACGAACAGGTGCCTACGTGGTCGCCAGACGGGCAGTGGATCGCCTACGTCACGTGGACGGCGGACGGCGGAGCCGTTGTCAAAGCGCGCGCCGACGGCCGCAGCGCGCCGGTCCGTCTCACGCCCGAGGCCGGCTTCTACGACACCCCCGCTTGGTCGCCTGACGGACAGCGGATTGTCGTTGTCAAAGGTCCGCGCCAGCCCCGACTCAGTGAGCGCTTTGGGCCTGGGTACGAGCTCGCTTGGCTGCCGGTCGCTGGGGGGGCGAGCACTCGGATCACGCCGCTCGGCAACGCCGGTCGGCCGCACTTCGGCCGTGATCCAAGTCGGATCTTCATCTACGACGCTGGCGACGGGTTGGTGTCCATCCGCTATGACGGCACCGACCGGCGGGCGTATCTCAAGGTCACCGGGTATACCTATCCCGGCCCTGGTGCCGAGCCGGACCCCGCCGACGAGATCCTCATCGCGCCTGACACCGACCGCGTGCTCGCCCAGGCGGGCAACAACGTCTACCTCGTGACCTTGCCTCAGGTGGGGGGCGAGACACCCAGCATCAACGTCTCCGATCCGTCCGCGGCGCCCTTCCCGGTCAAGCGCCTGACCCAGATCGGCGGCGACTTCATCGGTTGGGCTGCCGACGGTCATTCTGTTTACTGGTCGATCGGGCGGAGCTTCTTCCGCTATGACCCGGCAGTCGCCGACTCGATGCAGAAGATCAAGGCGGTGGCTGACTCCGCGCGCACGGATTCACTGAAGCCCGACAGCGCGCGCGGTTGGAAGCCCGACTCCGCCTTCAAGGCCCGCGTCGACTCGCTCAACAAGCTTCCTGCCTACGAGCCGCCGCGTGTGGACGTGACAATCCGCGCTGCGCGCGACATGCCCCGGGGGTCGATCGTGCTGCGCGGCGCTCGCGTCGTCTCGATGAAGGGCGCCGAAGTGATCGAGGGTGGGGACGTGGTGGTCACCGACAACCGCATCGCCTGCGTAGGCGCCAAGGGGAGTTGCCCCGTGCCCGCCGGCGCGCGAGTGATGGACGTTGCGGGGAAGACTATCATCCCCGGGTTTATCGATGTCCATGCCCACCCGTGGCCGCAGTGGGGGATCCACCAGACCCAGGTATGGAAGTACCTGGCGAACCTCGCCTATGGCGTCACGACCACGCGCGACCCCCAGACCGCGACGACCGACGTGCTCACCTACGCGGACCAGGTGGAGACCGGCGAGCTGCTGGGGCCGCGGATCTACCACACGGGCCCGGGCGTCTTCTGGGACGAAAACCTCCAAAGCCTCGACGACGCGCGCCATGTGCTACGCCGCTACAGCGAGTTCTACGGCACCAAGTGGATCAAGGAGTACATGACGGGCACCCGCAAGCAGCGTCAGTGGGTGATCATGGCCGCGAAGGAGCTGGGCCTGATGCCTACGACCGAAGGCGGCCTCGACTTCAAGATGAATCTCACCGAGGCGCTGGATGGCTACCCCGGCCACGAGCACAGTTACCCGATCATGCCGCTGTACACCGACGATGTGCAGCTGATCGCCCAGTCGGGGATCACCTACACCCCGACCCTGCTCGTGTCCTATGGCGGGCCGTGGAGCGAGAATTACTTCTACGAGCGCTATGACATCCACGACAACGCCAAGATCCGGCGGTTCATTCCTCACGAGGAGATCGACCGACGGGCCGAGCGGCGGCCCTGGTTCCGCGAGAACCAGTACGTCTTTCCCCGCATCGCCGGCTCGGCGGCTGCCATCCTGCGCGCCGGGGGTAACGTCGGCCTCGGCTGCCACGGCCAGCTCGATGGTCTCGGCTGCCATTGGGAGCTGTGGGCAATGGCGGCGGGCGGGATGACCCCGCACGAGGTGCTCCAGGTCGGGACCAGTGATGGCGCCCATGCCCTCGGCATGGAGCACGACCTCGGCTCGCTTGAGCCGGGGAAACTGGCCGATCTCATGGTGCTCGACGCCAATCCGCTCGAAGACGTTCACAACACCGAGAAAATCCGGTACGTGATGAAGAATGGGCGGCTGTACGAAGGCGACACGCTGAACGAAATCTGGCCGAGGTCGCGTGCGCTCCCCGCCATGTGGTGGTGGGGACAAGAACCGAACGGCCTCAAGTAACAAGCCGTTGAGGAGAACGTCGAGGAGCGTCGTTCGCGGCGCTCCTCGACGTTTCTCCTTGACCTTTCTCCTCCGCGTCGTTAGCTTTTTGCTCGCAGTCAAGAACCGCGAGCTGGCATCCTTCCGAAGGACGGTCCCGCTCAGGAGCGGGCCTCACATCCGTAGGCTCAATCCCCAGGTTCGCAAAACAGAAGTCGTAGGGACACGCGCGTAGAGCGAGCACGTCCGAGAGGACGTACGACGTTCTCTGTGCGGTGGCACACCGTACGCCGTCGTCCTTGCGCTTCATCAGATTAGGAGTACCATGCCTTTTGCTTCTCTGGGGCTCGTCCCCGAACTCGTCCGCGCAGTCGCCGAAGAGGGCTACGCGCAGCCCACCCCCATTCAGCAGGAGACGATCCCGCTCGCCCTCCAGGGCCGCGATGTGATCGGCTCCGCCCAGACCGGGACGGGCAAGACGGCGGCATTCATGCTGCCGATCCTGCAGCGCCTGGCGCCTGGGACACCACACACCCTGCGCGCCCTGGTGCTGGCGCCCACACGCGAACTCGCCGAGCAGGTGCTACAAAGCGCCCGCACGTACGGGCGCCACACCCGGCTCGGCGCCGTCGCGATCTACGGCGGCGTGGGAATGGAGCCGCAGACCCAAGCGCTGCGCCGCGGCGTGGACATCGTCGTGGCTACGCCCGGCCGTTTGCTCGACCATATGGAGCGCGGGCACGTGGATTTTTCGCGGCTCGAGGTGCTGGTCCTCGACGAAGCCGACCGGATGCTCGACATGGGGTTCGCGCCCGACGTGCGCCGCATCCTGCGGGCGCTGCCGACCAAGCGTCAGACGCTGCTCTTCTCCGCGACGATCTCGCCCGAGGTGGACGCGCTGGCCCGCTCGGCGTTGAACGGCCACGCCTCAGTCGAGATTGGCCGCCGCGCCCAGGCCGCCGACGGCATCGAGCACGTGATCGTCGCGGTGGACAAGCTGCAGAAACGGGCGGCGCTGGCGAAGATCCTGCAGGCCAAGCCGGCCGGGCAAACGCTCGTGTTCACCCGCACCAAGTACGGGGCGGACAAGCTGGCCGGGTACCTGAAGAAGGAAGGCATCCCGGCCCACGCGCTGCATGGTGATAAGGCCCAGAGCCACCGCACGCGTACGCTCAACGCGTTCCGGGAGGGCACGGCGGAGATCCTCGTCGCGACCGACATCGCGGCGCGCGGCATCGATGTGGATGGGATCCGGATGGTGGTGAACTTCGACGTGCCGAACGACCCCGAAACCTACGTGCACCGTGTCGGCCGCACGGCCCGAGCCGGGGCGCGGGGGCTCGCGCTCACGCTGCTCTCGCCCGACGAGTGGCTGGTCATGGCGGACATCGAGAAGTTGATCGGGCAGCTCTTCCCGCGCGAAGTGATCCCCGGGTTCGAGCCGTCGGTCGCACCGTTGCAGCCGCGTGCGGCCCAAGCGGCTGCCGCGCGTCCTGCGCGATCGGTGCGCGGCCGCTTGACGGTCCGCAACCGCAGATAACGGCCTCGTCTAGCTCGGCGGGCGCACCCCCGCCGAATGTGCCACCACCACCGCTCTGGCCCTGCGTTGCCACGTGCGAGGACCACGATCCCAGTGCGCTCCTCCACCCACAGGAGCGTTTACAACGCGGCTAGGGAGGTCGGAGGTAAGCCCGACAAGCTCCTACCGACGTCTTCGTCAGCCGTTGTTGTGAGGTGGAGACGTTAGACGTGTTTGCTGGCCGCCGTTAGGTGCGTTTCTCAATCGGCACGTACTCGCGCACCGGCGAACCGATGTAGATCTGGCGCGGCCGCGCGATCTTCTGCTCCTTGTCGAGCAGCATCTCCTGCCACTGCGCCAGCCAGCCCGGGGTGCGGCCGATGGCGAAGAGCACCGGGAACATCTCCACCGGGAAGCGCATCGCCTCGTAGATGACCGGTGACGTCGAACACTTCGTCGGCGATGCGCTTGATGATGCGGGCGCGCGGGTCGTAGTTCTTGTAGATGCGGTGCCCGAACCCCATCAGCCGCACTTCGCCGTTCTTCACGCGCTGGATGTAGGCGGGGATGTTGTCCTTGGTGCCGATCTCCCGCAGCATCCGCAGCACCTCTTCGTTCGCCCCGCCGTGCAGCGGGCCGTACAGCGCTGCCGCCGCGGCCGCCATCGCCGAGTAGGGGTCGGCGTGAGAGGAGCCGACGCTGCGCATCGCACTGGTGGAGCAGTTTTGTTCGTGGTCCGCGTGCAGGATGAACAACACATCGAGCGCCCGCTCGAGCACCGTGTTCGCCTGGTATTTCACCTCCGTTGCCTTGAACATCATGTTGAGGAAGTTGCCGGTGTAGCTCAAGTCATTGTCGGGGTAGGCGTAGGGCATCCCCACCGAATGGCGGTGGGCGAACGCGGCCAACGTCGGCGTCTTGGCGATGAGGCGGAAAATCTGGTCGCGGCGCGACGTCTCGTCGGCGATGTGCTTGGCCGCTGGGTAAAACGTCGACAGCGCCGCCACCGCGCTGACGAACATCCCCATCGGGTGCGCGTCGTGGTGGAAGCCATCGATGAACTTCTTGATGTTCTCGTGCAGGATGGTGTGATGGGTGACGTTGTACACCCAGGTGTCGAGCTCGCTCGCCGAGGGCAGCTCGCCGTGCAGCAGCAGGTAGGCGGTCTCGAGGAACGTGCTGTGCTCCGCCAGCTGTTCGATCGGATAGCCGCGATACCGCAGGATCCCCTGGTCGCCGTCGATGTAGCTCACCGCGCTGCGACAGGAGGCGGTGTTCATGTAGGCGGGATCGTAGCTCATCAGGCCGAGATCGTCGGCCGACGCCTTGATCTGCCGTAGGTCGGTCGCCCGGATCGTCCCGTCTTGGATGGGGATGTCGTAATGCTGACCGGTGCGATTGTCGGTGATGGTGAGCGAGTCCTTGGGCACGGCGGTCGTCCTGGGAAACGGTGCGCGTGGAAGATAGTGGAGGGAGCTGTCAGCCGTCAGCCGTCAGGCTGACGGCGGACCGCTGACGGTTTATCTTGTGAGCCATGCCAGAGGCGTCGCCGCGTCCCAGTCTGTATCCCACGAAATCGAGTGCCGGGGCCCTGCTCGGCCAGCAGCTCGCGGGCCGGGGCTACACCTCCTGCATCCTCCTGGGCGTCACGCCGGACGGGGTGGAAGTGGCAGCGCACGCGGCCAGGGCGATGGGGGCGCAATTCGACGTCCTCGTCGCCGCGTTCATCCGTCTCGGCTCCAACCTCGCCCCGATCGGTGCCATGGCCGAAGACTCCCCCGCCGAGATGGACCCCGATTTCCAGCCGGGGATGCAGCTGCTCGAGAAGCTGCAGTCGGCGATCGACGAGTCGCGCGCCAGGGTCAAACAGGATCTCGTGCTCTACCGCACGCAGCGGCCGGTGAAGCAGCTCCAAGGACGCACGAGCGTGATCGTGGATGGCCAGATGATCTTCCCCTGGAAGGTGCTTGCGGCGGCGAAGGCAGCTGAGCGGCTGGGCGCGCGCCAGGTCGCTATCGCGACTCCGGTGGCCACCGAGGCGGCGGCCGAACGCGTCCGTGCGCGCCAGTATACCCTCGTCTGCCCGTCGTTGGTCGTCGATCCGCAGGGACATCCCTCGCCGTACGGCGACGTGGTCGGCGAGACGCCCGAGCGCTTGAAGAGCATCATCATCGCCCATCAAGCGGCGTGATGGTCGGATGGCGTGCTCCGTCCGAGCGTCCGACTATCCGACCAAGCCACGCTCCAGCCACCGGTGGTCCCCTTTGAGGATCTCCTGGGCGACGCGGTAGGTGTACGTGTCTTCGTTGCGCCACAGCCCTGCGAACTTCGTCCGCACGCGGCCGCGCGCCTGGCGGCAGAACAGATCGGCGACGTGGACGGCTTGGCGGCCGGCCGCGGGGTCCTGCTTCAGCAGCCACTGGGCCCGCGCACACGTCGAGGCCATCGCGAACAGCTCGGCGCCGACATCCACCAGGCGGAACAGCACCGCCTGGCGGTATTCGAGCTTGGGCCCGAAGCGCAGCATCGCGTGGAACACGCCCCGCGCGAGGCGCCGCGCCTGGCGCTCGACGTACCGCACGTGGGGAGCGAGCGGACCGAACGCGCCGTACTTGGGCCATAGGCTCCAGCCGAGCCAGCGTGACGGATACCACCACCCGTAGAACAGCGCCGCACGCACCAGGCCCGCGAGCCGCTGGCCGGCGGACTTGCCGGGCATAACGACGTCCCCCGCCACCTGGAGGTGCTTGTCCACCGCCTCGCGGGCGATGAACAGGTGCATGATCTCGCTCGAGCCCTCGAAGATCAAATTGATTCGGAAATCGCGCATGATGCGCTCGACCGGGATCGGCTCCTCGCCGCGGGCCCGCAGCGAGTCAGCCGTCTCGTAGCCGCGGCCGCCGCGGATCTGCACGGTATCGTCGATGATGTGCCATCCGGCTTCGGAGTTGTACAGCTTGGCGATCGCGGCCTCGAGACGGATGTCATACCCCCCGCGTTCGGCCATCAGCCCGCACAGCTCGGCGACCGCTTCCATGGCGAAGGTGTTCGCGGCCATGGTACCGATCTTCTGCGCGATCGCGTCGTGCTGGCCGATCGGCCGCCCCCACTGGATGCGCTCGTTGGACCAGCGGCGCGAGATCTCGAGGCAGCGCTTCCCAGCCGCCACTGAGGAAATGGGGAGCGTGAGCCGCCCGGTGTTGAGGGTGACGAGCGCCAGCTTCAGCCCTTTGCCCTCGCCCCAGAGCACGTTCTCCTTGGGCACACGCACGTTGACGAAGTGGATCACGCCGTTGTAGATCGCCTTGAGGCCCATGAAGTGGCAGCGATACTTCACGCTCACCCCGGGCCAATTGGTCTCTACAATGAACGCGGTGATCTGCCGCTTCTCCTTGCCGTTCACGACCTTGGACGGCGTCCGCGCCATCACCACCAGAAGCTCGGCTTTCGTCCCGTTGGTGCACCACAGCTTCTCGCCGTTCAGAATCCAGGCCTGGCCGTCCTCGCTCGGCACCGCCAGGGTCTCCATGGCCGCCGGATCGGAGCCGACGCCGGGCTCGGTCAGGGCGAACGCGGAGATGGCCCCCTTGGCGAGCCGCGGGAGGTAGCGCTTTTTCTGGGCGTCGTTGCCGAACATCTTGAGGGGCCCCGGGACCCCGATTGACTGGTGCGCCGATAGCAAGGCGGTGATGGAGCCGTCGATCGAGGAAACCAGTTCGATCGCCTTCATGTAGGAGAGCTGCGAGAGGCCGAGCCCGCCGTACTCACGCGGGATCTTGATCCCGAAGGCGCCCAGCTCCCGCAGACCCTGGATCACGTCCTCGGGGATCTCTCCTTCCCGGTCGATTTTGTCGGAGTCGACCTTCTGACGCAGGAATTGCTCCAGCTTTTCCAGGAACGGCTTGGCGCGGGCGACCTCTTCGGCGTCCTGCTCGGGGTAGGGATGGATCAGATCCATCCGCAGCTTGCCCAGAAACAGGTCGCGGACGAAGCTCGGCGCGGCCCACTGCTCTTCACGCGCGGCTTCGGCGACGTCGCGGGCTTCTTCGGCGGAGACGTTGCGTTTCGGCTGGGCGGCAGTCGTGGTCATACGCCCAATCTATCCCGGTGCCTCCCGGGGCAGCAGGGGAGGGGCTAGATTGGCGTCGCCTTCACCCGGAGAGACCGATGCGCCGCCTGCCCGCCCTCCTCCTCGCGTTCCTCGCGCTGCCCCCGGCCCTCGCTACCCAGGGTGCGCCCGCCGCTGCCCAGCCGCCTCAGCAGATCCTGATCAAAGCCGGTCGCCTGATCGACGGCCGCGGCGACGCCGCGGTGTCCAACGCGGGGATCCTGATCGAGGGCGAGCGGATCAAGGCCGTCGGCCCGCTGGCGCAGGTGCAGGCGCAGGCCAGGACCCCGCGGGTGATCGACCTGTCGCAGATGACCGTGCTCCCGGGCCTTATCGACGCCCACACGCACATCCTGCTCCAGGGTGACCCGACGGCCGAGTCCTATGACAGGCAGCTGCTCTACGAATCCATTCCCTACCGGGCGATACTCGCCGCCCGCAACGCCCGCCTCGCCCTCGAGCACGGCTTCACGACGATGCGTGATGTCGAGACCGAAGGCGCGATGTACGCGGACGTCGACGTCAAGCTCGCCATCAATCGCGGCGAGGTCCCGGGCTCGCGGATGTTCGTCTCGACCCGCGCGATGGCGCCGACCGGGATGTATCCGATCGTCAGCACGAACTGGGAGCTCGAGCTCCCCCACGGGGTGCAGCCGGTGGATGGGGTGGACGGCGCTCGGCGCGCGGTCCGGGAGCAGGTGTCTCACGGCGCCGATTGGATCAAGTATTACTCCGATCGCCGCTACTTCTTCGGTCCCGACAGCGTGTTGCACAGCTGGGTCAATTTCACCGACGACGAAGCCCGCGCCATTGTAGAGGAGACGCATCGCCTCGGCCGTCGTGTGGCGTCCCACGCCATTGGGTCCGATGGGATCGCCGCCGCGCTGCGGGCCGGCGTGAACTCCATCGAACACGGTGACGGTCTCACGGACTCCCTGCTCGACGTGCTGGTCGCCAAGGGGGTCTACTGGGTGCCGACGATCACCGTCTCCCAATACGTTGCCGGACCCCGCGGCGGCGTGTGGGGACCGATGGTCGCCGCACAGCGGCGGGCCTTCCAACACGCCGTTCGCAAAGGCGTCAAGATCGTGGCCGGCACCGATGTCGGCGGATTCCCGTGGACCGAGATCCATCAGGCGAAAGAGTTCGAGTACTACGTCCAGTATGGCATGACCCCGATGCAGGCGATCAAGTCCGGCACTTCGGTCGCCGCCGAGCTGCTCGGGCAGCAGGACAACTTGGGGGCCATCGCGCCCGGGTTGTTCGCGGACATCGTGGCCGTTGCTGGCGACCCGTTGCGGGACATCACGGAACTCCAGCGGGTCAAGTTCGTTATGAAGAGTGGCACCGTGTACCTCTCTCAATAGTGCGGCGCGCGCTCGGCCTCACCCTCGTGGTTGCTCTCGGCGCCGCCGGCCCCGGTTCGGGACAGCAGCTGTCCCCTACGGGCACCGGCGGCGTCGCGGCGTTGATGAGCGCCTTGCGGCAGCTCGGCGCCAACAAGCGCGTCCTCATGATCGGCGCGCACCCCGACGACGAGAACAACCAGCTGCTCACCCTGCTGTCGCGGGGATATGGCATCCAGGCGGCCTATCTCTCCCTGAACCGCGGCGAGGGCGGCCAGAACCTGATCGGCCCCGAGCTCGGCGTGGAGCTGGGCATCATCCGTAGCGAGGAACTCCTAGCCGCCCGCCAGCTCGACGGCGCAGGCCAGTTCTTCACCCGCGCCTACGATTTCGGGTACTCCAAGTCGGCCGACGAGACATTCCGTTTCTGGCCGCGCGATACGCTGCTGGCGGACGTGATGGCCGTCATCCGGGAATTCCGGCCCCAGATCATCGTCTCGATTTTCAGCGGCACGCCCAGGGACGGTCACGGACAGCATCAGGTGTCCGGCAAGGTGGCCCGCCAGGCGTTCGAGATGCTGAAGGACTCCGCGTGGGGACCGGTGAAGCTGTACCGCAGCGCCGGATTCGATACCAGTGGCACGACTCTCACGATGCCCGCCGGTATTCTCGACCCGCTGGTTGGTCAGTCGTATGTCCAGATCGCCGCGGCCAGTCGCAGCCGTCACCGTTCCCAGGATCAGGGACAGTTGCAGCGGCCGGGGCCGAGCGTGGCGCGGCTGGCGCTACTCGCTTCGCGGCCTCCCCCCCCCCCCTCCCTCTCCCCCCCCTCCACGACTCGGAGCGACGATCCGGGGGGGGAGGGGGGGCTCTTCGCTGGCGTCGACACGGTGCTGCGCGGACAGGCCCGTTTCGTCGCATTGATCGACTCTGCCCGGACGCGGCTCAACCCGTGGGCTCCCCAGGCCATCCTACCCTACCTCACTCGCGCCGCGCGGGAGCTTGGCACGAACGAGCCCCAGCAGCGTAGGCTCCTCGAGCGCGCGATCGCGGCGGCCGCGGGGATCGCCGTGGATGGCGTCGCCGACGACGGCATCGTGATCCCCGGCCAGCGCGTGAAGGTAGACGCGACGATCTGGAACGCGGGGGATGCGCCGGTGCGCGTCGAGGACATCCAGGTGACCGCGCCACGGGGTTGGATCGTGACGCCGGCGGACGACGTCGCCGGCGCGGCCGGGCCGGGAACGGTTTTCACGCGCGGCTTCACCATCACCGTGTCCGAGGACGCCGAGCGCTCGGAGGAGTACTTCCTCCGGCGGCCGCTCGCTGGCGCGCTGTACGACTGGTCCGGCGTGCCCGCGGAGGTACGCGGCGAGCCGTTCGCGCCGCCGCCCCTGCTGGTCCGCGCGCGGGTCGTGGTGGCCGGTGTGCCCCTCACGCTCGAGCGCGAGGTCGTGTACCGCTACCGCGATCAGGCGATCGGCGAGATCCGGCGGCCCATCTTCGTGACCCGGCCGTTCGACGTCGCGATCACGCCCGACCTCGTGGTGTGGCCGATCGGTGGACCAGCGGGCGGCGCCCGGCGCTTCACGATCACCGTGACGAACCGCACGCGCGGGCCGGCCATGGGGGATGGCAGCCGGTGGCGCCGGAGAGTCTCGCATTCGCGCGCGAGGACGAGACGCAGAGTGTCAGCGTGACTGCGACACCGCCAACCGGTGCGTCCGCGGGCGGCGTCGAGTTGCGAGTAGCAGTGCTGGGGCAGGATGGCCGTCGTAGCGAGGGCGCCCTTGCCATCATCGACTACCCGCATATCCGGCCCCGCCCGGTCGTGCATCCTTCGAGGGCTGACATTCGCTTGGCGCAGATCGCGCTGCCCGCGTTGCGCCGGGTGGGCTACGTGCGCGGCGCCTCGGACCGCGTACCGGAGGCGCTCGCGGCAGTCGGGGTGCCGATCGAGCTGCTCGACGCCGACACGCTCGCCCGCGGCGCGCTGCCCAAGTACGACGCCATCGTCATCGGCAGTCGTGCTTACGAGACGGATCCGGCGCTCGTGGCCAACAACGGTCGCCTGCTGGAGTATGCTCGCGGCGGTGGGTTGGTGATCGTCCAGTACCAGCAGTACGCTTTCATCCAGGGTGGCTTCGCGCCCTACCGGCTGACGATCGCGCAGCCACACGATCGCGTAACCGACGAGACGGCGCCCATGACTCTGCTCGACTCCACGGCCGCCCCCTTCCGTTCGCCGAACCGCATCACGCCCGAGGACTGGCAGGGATGGGTGCAGGAGCGCGGCCTGTACTTCGCTCACGAGTGGGATCCCGCCTACACGCCGCTGCTCGAGATGCATGACCCGGGCGAGGCGCCGCTCCAGGGCGGGCTGCTGATCGCCCCCCTGGGCCGCGGCACCTACGTGTATACCGGGCTGGCGTTCTTCCGGGAGCTGCCGGCAGGAGTGCCGGGGGCCTACCGCCTGTTCGCGAACCTGCTCGCGCTGCGAAAGACCAATGTCCCCTGATCCCGCGATGGGTGGGAAGTGGGGCG
>WNFG01003758.1_pt1 | contig 14709 bp, 10 predicted proteins | sample 5400431 | NCBI WGS metagenome assembly WNFG01 (sample SAMN13153346, study PRJNA577476) | soil metagenome | isolation source: 120 cm saprolite under Douglas fir tree site 2 hole 3 replicate 2 | place: USA:California | collected 2015-04-18
TGCGAAGGCAGGAACCACCGCCGAGAGGCACAAGTGCGAGCTGCGGATGCTGGCGAATGCGGATGTGCGCGCTCCTCCGAAGCGCGCGTCAGGAGGACTGCGTTTCCCCTTGACAAAGACTTACATGGACGTCGGCAATTCGAAAACTGACTCACCACCCAAAGTTGTGGAGGAGAATTGAGTTGGTCGAACCCTAGACTGTTGTCCTTAGCTTTAAGATAATTTAAACATTAGAGGCGATTCTAGGCGCAAAGTCGGAACGGATGGCCCCTGAGTCTGTCTGCGCTGTCCGAAGACTACCATCGGCTTCTAAACGCAACTGCTCGGGCATCCCAGCCGAGCTCAAAGGTGAGAGTTCGCTCCGAAAAGGCTGCACGCAGAATCAACGGCTTCGGCAAGAGCGACAAACGCCCCAACTGGCTGAAAACCACCACCTCTGGCTGAGGTCGGCCAAAACCTCGGGCTGACCACCTCGCCCTGTGAGAAACGGTCGACCGCCCCGCTGAAAATACACGAGTTAACGGTCTTCTCAAATCCCCGCCTTTGGCATGGTGGTTGCCATAACCCTGATGGGGGAAATCTTCTGAAAATCTTGAGCAGGGTTGGAAGGGGTGGGTTATGAAAAACCGATTCATGGCAACTGTGGCAGTCCTAGCTTTAGCACTGGCGGGTATATTCAGTCTCAGCGCTCTGGCCCAAACGACAGAGGAAGGTCCGGGCCCCTCGGACCAGCCTAGTGCGCCCCTGGAGACGGGGCAGGCGCAAGATCAGCCTGATGCCAGCATTCCATCCGGCGAGGCTCCGGCGCAGACCGATCAGGGCGTAGCTCGAATCAGCATGATTCATGGGGATGTGTCGACCCAGCGCGGAGACTCCGGCGACTGGTCGGCGGCGACGGTGAATGCTCCGGTTGTCAGCGGTGACAAGGTTTCGACGGCGGACAACGCGCGTGCCGAATTGCAGCTCGATTTTGCCAATATTCTTCGCCTGGGAAACAACTCGGCGGCGAATATTGTGAGCCTCACGAAAAAGAATATTCAAATTCAGCTCTCTCAGGGCATCGCGAACTATACCGTCTTCAAAAACGGAGACGCTGAGCCTGAGATCGACACTCCGAATGTGTCGGTGCATCCCTCGCACAATGACGGCGTGTTCCGCATTGAGGTGCGGCCGGACGGCGATACGCTCGTGATCGTGCGCAAAGGCGAAGCCCAGATTTCGACTCCGCAGGGCAGTACCGAAATCAGGAGTGGCGAGATGGCCACCGTTCGGGGTAGCGCCAGCGACGCGCAGTACAAGATTTCAGACGCGCCGGGCAGGGATGATTTCGACCGCTGGAACAACGATCGGGATCGCGTCATCGTGAATGCCAAATCGTGGCATCACACCAACCGTTACTACACAGGATCGGAGGATCTGGACGCCCATGGACGTTGGGAGCATGAATCCGACTACGGCGATGTGTGGGTCCCGAATGAACCGGATGGCTGGGTGCCTTATCGCGACGGCAACTGGGTGTATGAGCCTTACTACGGTTGGACATGGGTAGGCTACGAGCCCTGGGGCTGGGCGCCTTATCACTACGGGCGCTGGATGATGTATGGGGACTCCTGGGCATGGTGGCCCGGACCGGTGTGGGGCGGCGGCTTCTATCGTCCGCTGTGGGCGCCGGCGTACGTTTCGTTCTTCGGATGGGGCGGGGGCTTCGGCTTTGGAGTGGGGTTTGGCGGATGGGGTGGATTCGGCTGGTTGCCCATCGGGCCGTGCGATGGCTTCTTCCCGTGGTGGGGTGGCTTTGGCAACCGCTTCAACTCGGTTAACGTCACCAATATTACCAACATCACGAACATCAACAATATCAACCGGGTCACAACCCTCCATGGCGGCATAGCGCCGTTGCATAACGGGTTGCGCTACTCGAACCTGGCGCGCATCAACGATCAGCGTGTGGGCCGCGCCCTGTCGACGGTGGGCGCGCAGCACTTTGGCGCGGGCAGAGGAACCGCGGTCGCCGCGCGCATGATGACCGGGAACCTGCCGGTAGTGCCAACCCGGGCGAGTTTGTCGGCCAGTGGACGTCCTGCGGCTCCGTCTACGATTCGCAGCGGCGGGCCACAGCATTTCTTCGGCAACACGGCTAAGGCGTCTCGTCCAGTGCCGTTCCAACAGCAGGCGGCGCGCCTGCAGCAGTCCATGCAACAGAGCCATGTGACGCCGGTGCAGGCTGGCGGACGAGTGGCGACCAATGGCACGAGCGCGGCTTCCAGCGGCACAATGCAAAAGCCGAGCGCGGGTACGTCCGCTCCCAGCCGCGGAATGAACAACCAGCCGACGAGGAGCGCAGGCAACCCGGCAACGGTGCAGAACGGAAGCCGGGGTGGATACCGGCCGTTTGCCCCACCGACCGCTTCGCCGAATAATGGCTCGCGTACATCGGCCCCGGCCAACGTGCAAACGCAGCGGAGCACGAACCCATCTGTGGACAATGGAAACCGCGGTGGCTTCCGGCCATTCACACCACCGAACCGCAGCACTGGCACCAGCAATAACAGCAGCAGTACGCGTCCCAGTGCACCGGCCAGCGTCAACCGATCTTCAGGTTCGAACCCGGCAGGTTCGAACCCGGCAGGTTCAAGCTGGGGTTCGAGCCGGTCAGCTTCAAGCCGGCCGGGCGAGAGCGTGAATCGCGGTGGATACCGTCCCTTCACGCCTCCGTCTCGCACCGAATCGAGCGCTCCTTCGAATATGGCGCCTTCTAGCCGGACGTCTTCGAACGTGCCTTCGAGCCGCAGCAACGGGGGCGGTTACTGGAATCGCACCGCGCCTAGTTCGTCTGAGTCGCATGGGTCCGCGCCCTACTCAAGCGGATATGGGCAGAGCTCGTCTCGTCCGCCACTGGATATGAGGCAGCCGGTTGTACAACCGCGGTCCTCGGGAAGCTACGGGGGCAACGGTGGCTATCGTGGTTCGCCAAGCTACCCTAGCGGCGGCGGCTACGGAGGCGGCTCGCGTCCTGCTCCAAGCTACGGTGGGGGCGGCGGTGGTTCGCACAGCGCTCCCAGCTACGGTGGCGGCAGTCACGGTGGAGGTTACAGCGGTGGTGGTGGCGGTGGCGGAGGACATTCATCGGGCGGTAGTGGAAGCGGTGGCCATTCGTCCGGCGGGCATCATTAAACAGTTGGGATCAAGGCGGTCCAGACACGGCAGGATCGTCAGTTAGACGTAATGAAGTGAAAGGCAGAGGCGAGAAGGGGCGTGCCCTTAAAAAGGCACGCTCTTTTTCATTTTTCAATCGGGCTCAGTTTTCTCTGCGACCAAGCTGCACCTTGAACGGAAAGATCCAACCTCAGCGGCTGAACAGTTTGCTGAAAAAGTGGCATTGCAATCGGAGGAGCAGCCTCAGCGGCTAAAGCCGGATTGATTTTGTGGTACTTACGGCGCGGCTTGAAGCCGCGCCCTTTCAAAACAAAACCAAAACTGGAGTTTTTCAGCAAACTGTGAAGCCGAACGCGTTCGTGCAAAACCTACGGCACGACTGAAGTCGTGCCCTGATACGAATCAAGAACTTGCAGCCCCTGATACGAATCAAGAATTAGTACCGCCACGAATGAAGAATTTGTAGCACGCCTGGATTAGGTAGTCGCCAGACGCGAATGGGGAAATACTCGTAGCTGCGGGAAATCAGGGGCGCGCGTAGGCTGGGCTCTCAGGCTCTGGACGATCGTAATCGTGGCCGTACTTGTTCTTGTGGGCCAGTTCAAGATTGGATTCGGCCAGGCTGAACGTTCCCATGAAAGTATCACCCGTTGTGATCGTGATCTCTCGATTCAAGGCGTGAAGAGCGTCCGGCGCAACGGCGGTGTGGAACACCTGTAAATCGTAGCGTCCGGGCGGGACGTGGGCGATGCTGATCTCGCCGCGCGCGTCAGATATTCCGTAGTAAGGGGTATTCACGGCGATGATCACCGCACTCATCTGGGCATGAATGTTGCAGAAGATATAGGAAATGCCGGGCTTGTCAAACTGGACGAAGCGCGTGGTGCCGCTCTCATAGAGTCCAAGATCGAAGCGCTTGCCCTCGAACAGCGAGAAAACATTGTGAAAGATAGGATCATGGTTGGGAAATTCCACTTTTCCTCCGACCGGCACCACCAGAAGCGAGGGATGGAAACTTTTGTTTTTTTGCACCAGCTGCGGAATCTTTGAGACTTCCTGCTGAAGCGGTTCGGACGATCCGCCGATCGGAGTAAGCCAGATCACTGCATTGGAAGCGTCCTTTGCGCGATGACCGTTCCTGGTAAGTTCCACGCGCGCCCTGAGTGAATCCTGCGCGGACGCAAGCGTCGAACTGAGAAGAACGGCGCAGAGCAGAAATCGGCAATGGACGAAGTAACGCATTTCAGAAAAGTATTCCCACGGCAAGATTCACCTGGTTCGAAACGATGCTGTTGCTATAGACGGGGAAGCTGTGAAGGCGTCTCAATTCCGCGGAAAATAGAAGATCCGATCTCGGCCGGTAAACAAAGTTGCCGAGCATTCCGCGATTTCTTCCCAGGATCGCGCCAAAGTTGTTCTTGTCGGTGGCAAATCCCCGCACGTCGCTGGCAAAGGAGTTATCTTCCGCAAAGACACCGTTGATCTCGAGCCGGGACGTAAGTTGAAATTTAAGCTGACTCCATCCGCCAACGGCGTCGAGCGCGCGTAGTGGAGTCGAACCCAAAGCCGGGTCACCGCCAAAGATGACGGCACGGCCCACTCCGCCGCCGAACCCTCCGATGCCACGGCCGCGGTAGAACTCTCCGGACAATGTCAGGCGGCGAAGGATTGGTATCTGCCAATCCGCCATTCCGGCCCACGCGTCGACGTAGCGGTCCCAGGTCCAGTTCTGGCGGCCGTAGTAGCCGGCGACACCGAAGCTGAGAACGTGGTCATGCGCAGGACGAGACCAGCCCGTATGCACGCCAAAGCCAGGTTGCCCCGACTGTTCACCCGCATGTGCGGAACGATAGAAGGGATCGGTCGGATACTCCCAGTCAAGATTGTCCAGAATGCCTGCCTGCACCGTCAGGATTTGCTGGCCGGAGAGCGCAAAACGATGTTCGGCGCGGATTTGTGGCGTCCAGCCCCACAGGTTTCCGGCATAGCCAAATGTAGGAACGGAGAGGGAAGCAAACGAGGTGGGGGACAGCGGCGAAAGAAAGAGCGAGTCCTGGCCTGCGACTACGGAAGTATGCTCCCAATCGAAGCGCAGGCTGGCAGTTTGCAGACGAACGATGCCGAAGTTAACGGCGTTGCCGGTCGCAGGAAATCCTCCGGCAAAGTCGAACTGGACGTTGGCGGAAGTTTTTGCGCCGGCCAGGTTGGGTCCGAAGATTTCAAGTCCAATTTCCGACTGTCGCATGGTGGCCCCAAGACTCGCCTGGGGAGAGCCCGGAGGAACGGGCTGGGCAAAGTCGGGGAAGTCCAGGCTGTTGGTGGCTCCAACGTTGCGAAAGGCGTTCAGGAGCACAATGCCGGAGAGCCTAGCACGGTACTTGGAAGCCGTTTCTACCTTGGTCTGATATTGCTCATTAATCCGCGAGCCCAGCAAAGATGTCGATTCCTCAAGCTGCTGAACCCGGTCTTCCAGTCCAGGAGCGGTTTGCCCGGCTGGATTCGAGGGTTGGGCGGCGATAGCCGGAGCGGTGGAGCGGGATTCGAGCCCATATTGACCAGACGGAGTAGAACCGGCGGCAGTTCCTGCCGGGCGAGATGCCGGAGCGAGTTCCAGCATCGTGCGCGTGGTCTGAAGGTCGCGGCGCAATTCCTGCATCTCGGCGCGGGACTGGGCATTCTCGGTCCGCATCTCATCCACCAGGGCTCGAAGCTGGAGGACTTGTTCCTGCAAGCTCCGCACCGCGGTCGTAGTGTCGCGGTCAGCATTTGAGGCGATTGACGTCGCTTCCTGCGCGATGGCGAATGCGGCGCACAGGATGAAAGTAGTGACCGCAATCGCGGTCCTGCGAACCGCAGAGGTCCTAAGGCTTTTCACAACCCCTCCTGTACTGGATCCGAACTGGCCGAGGCAAGGGGATGGCCGCCCTCTGCTCTACATGTCCGGATGAGAAATTGAATTGTCACTGGCATCAGCGCGCTTCGCGGGTACGAGAGACGGAACATCCACGACGGGCGCGGCGCTGCGTGAGGAATCGTGCACAGCCCCTGGCAACACTATCCTGAAGACCGTTCTTCCGTCGAGCGTGCGTTCGAGAAAAATCTCGCCACCGTGATCTTGAACGATTTTCTGAACTACCGCCAGTCCCAGGCCCGTGCCATTTTGCTTGCCGTGGCTCACAAAGGGGTGGAACAGCTTGTCCCGGATAGACTCTGCCACGCCAGGACCGTTGTCTGAGACGGCGATCGAAACCGAGCCTGCGCTCTCTCCGACCGTCACTTCGACTTGCCCGCCGAGCGGCGGAGCGGCTTCGCAGGCGTTCAGCAGCAGGTTGTACAAAGCGCGCTCCAGTTTGTGCGGATCAAACCATCCCGAGCAGAGGCTGTCGCAGTGAACCTCGATTGAAGTTCCATGATGTCGTGGGTGCAAACGAACGGCCTGCACAGCGCGCTTCACGGCGTCGCAGACGTTGCCGTAACTTGGGTTCAGGGATTCCCGGGTGCGGGCGAATTCGAGCAGGGAATCGATGAGGTCGGTCATCAGGTTCGCGCCCGATTGCACTTCCTGGTACAACTCCTCGCGCTGCGCCGTGGTCAGGTGGCTCTCACACAGAAATTCCGAATTGGCCACGATGGCCGCCAGCGAGTGGCGAAGATCATGAGAAATCGAGCTGGCCATGCGGCCAATGGTTGCCAGTTGTTCCGACTCCAGAAGGTCACGCTGGCTTTTGAGAAGGCTGGCGCGCATGCGGTCGAAGGCGTGAGTAAGTTCGGCGACTTCGTCGCCCCCACGCGGATCGACGGGATGGTGAAAATCTCCGCGTTCCAGAGCTCGGACGCCAGCGACGAGGTTTCCGAGCGGCCGGGTGAAGGTGTGAGAAAGAAAGAACACTAATCCGCTGCCGACGAGGACTGCAGCTAGTCCTAACAACAGAAGCAAGCGATTCAGCTGGTCCAGAAACTTTGCGGCCTGGTCATAAGAGCCGAGCACGCTCAGGCGAACTGGAGTTGTCTGCTGGCTGGACAACTCGAGAGAGGTCGCCAAGAAATGCTCATTGCCGACCTCAACATCGTGCGGCTCGGCTTGCGCGGAGCCGGCGATCAGGTCGCGAACTCCGCTGCCTTGCATCTGTGCCGGCGTCAGAGTTGTGGCGACGACCTCATTTCCGTAAGAAAAAGCGACCTGACTGGCCGCGACTTTGCTCACTTCGCGCGCCAGGCGGTCATCGATCTCGTGGCCGATGATCAGAAATCCGAGCAACGTGCCTTCGGTTCTCGATCCGCGGTAAATGGGCTGCACGAAGGCCTGATACAGGTGATGGGCGCCGAACCACCAGTGGCTGGAATCGTCCTCGCGAAGAGACTGCTGGAAGTATTTCTCGGCAGCTTCGCGGGTGAATCCGGGAGTCTTGGTATGGAGAGCAACCATCCTTCCGCTGCGATCAACCAGAACGAAGAGATCGCTGCCTGCGATCTGCCACACATCTCCGGATGCGTCCTGGATGGTCACCGGGTCGGTGCTGGTCATGAGAGCGCGCGTGATGGGCAGGTCGGCCAGCAATTCCGCGGACCGGGTCAGCATGGTTTCACGTTCATGCTGAAAATTCTCGAAGGTGTTGACCGAGTTGCGGAGGTTGACGACGATACCCTGGCGGACATTACGCTGGATGCTCCGCCGCACCAGAAGCAGGCTGGTGGTGGTGAGACCCGCCGTAATCAGAAGCATCGAAAGCAGGAATCGCGTGCGCAGGCGCAATCGGGGCCGGAGGGCACTGGTAGACTGGGTCCGGTTGGCGTTTACTGCGGGTTTCTGGAAGGGTTTCACGGGAATCAACGAACGAACTTATATCCCATTCCATGTACTGTGCGGAAATGTACAGGACTGGATGGGTCTTTTTCCAGTTTTTGGCGAAGCTTGAGAATGTGATTGTCCACGGTGCGGGTGGACGGGTAATTCTGGTAGCCCCACACTTCGTTCAACAACTCATCGCGGCTGATGACGCGGTCCGCGTTCTGCACCAGAAATTGGAATGTCTTGAATTCCTGGGCGGTCAAAACTACCAGGTTGCCGTCGCGCTTGACTTCCATCTTTCGAAAATCAACCGAGATGCCATCGAAAGTTACAGTGGTGACCGCCGCGGTTCGAACCGTATGACGCAGCGCCGCGCGGACGCGGGCCAGCAGTTCCCGGGGACTGAAAGGTTTGGTTACATAGTCGTCGGCGCCCAACTCAAGCAGCAGGACCTTGTCTGAGACGTCACTGGCCGCACTCAGGACCACGATTGGCAAGGTAGGGGCTTGCGCCTTGACTTCCTTGCAGAGATCTCTGCCCGAGAGTTTTGGCAGCCGCAAGTCCAAAACAATGGCGGACGGAGCGGAGGCCTGGACACTTTCCAGGGCTGATCTGCCATCGGATCGGACCTCGACGGTAAACCCTTCGGTCTCAAAGAGACGTTTCAAGGCCTTTTGGACGGCCGGGTCATCCTCGACCACAAGGATTCGCCCTGCGGGTCGAGGAAGCGCAGTTGGATCGGCAATTCTGGTTGTGTCCAGTGGCATGGCAATGTGGCCCATCGGAGTCATCCTTCTTGTGCGACGTGTGGGCAGCGGCGGCTTTCCAGCTTTCGGAAATGCGGCGAGAGAGGCTGCGACACTGGGAAGCTTACAATGATTTCCCCCGGAATACCGCGTAGTTCTTGCGGTTTGACAATCTTTTTACATTTCCGGGGGTAAGCCCAGCCCTTGTGCGGCCAGAGTCTTGCTCGGGGGATGTCGCTTCGAGCCGCTGCAGTTTGGCAACCCGGAACCTCAGGAATCGACCGTGCCGTTCAGCTTCGGCCTGCCGATTTCGACTGCGCCTCGCGGTCCTAAACGTTATCCAGCATGGTTTTTACAGTAACCGCTGTATGGACCGAACCCCGCATCAATCCTATGCTCTCGGTGCTTTCCTGTAATTTGGCAGGAATTCTACGCCCAAATCCGAGTCGCGGTTCAGAGTACGAGGATTCATTAATGATAGCCCCGTTGAGGTTTCTGTTGTCGATGGCGCTCTCCGTCGGGCTGGCATCGACGGCACTTGCCAGCAGCAGCGCTAAGGTCAGCAATATTAATGGCAAATTGGCAGCCGGATACACGGCCGCCAGGGGCCACGGCGTCATCTTCTCAGGAACCTTTGTAGGACCTGTAAGCTGGACCCTCACCACGTTGAGCAACGGGACTCAGAATTACGCGCTCGCCGGCGTTTTGACAGGAATGATGCGCGGGGCGGCGATCAATGCCATCACGGTGCAGTCGAGCGTCAATATGGTGCGGTTGAGAGCCAATATGGATCGCGGGGCTCTTGACGGATCCACAGCCATAGCCATTTCCGGCAGCGACACCACGAGGGAAGAGTCAGTCCCTGAACCTTCCACATTAGCCTTGTTGGGGACCGGTTCGCTCGGTCTTCTTGGCGTCATCCGGCGAAGAAATGGGCGCCACTCGTAACTGACAAAATCTACCCATCCAAGTCTCAATGTTTCCTCGTTAACTCCAGGGGCATCAGTGTCTCCTCCGAGCCTAACGGGCAGTTCTCTCATCACGTAAAATCAAACTCTTGCCGTTCGAATCAGATCGCCTTCGCGTTGTACTGGTGAATGCGCGCAATCCGCTGAATATTGGAGCGGCCGCTCGCGCGATGAGCAATTTCGGATTCAGGAACCTAAGGGTAGTAAATCCGTTTCAAGTGGCGTTTCAGGAAGCACGCTCTGCTGTAGGCGCTTCCGGCGTGCTGGCGCGGGCTGAGCAATGCACTACCGTGGCCGAAGCCGTGGCTGACTGCGCGCTGGTGGTAGGAACTACCGCGGTACGTCACCGCGATTTGCTGCATCGGCTGAAGCCGCTCGAGGAAGGCGGCAGCCTTATCCGGGAGCGGCTGCAAACAGGCGGACTTCAACGGGACAATGTCGCGGTTCTGTTTGGTTCTGAGAAGTACGGCCTTTCCAACGAAGATCTAAGCCATTGTCATTGGCTCCTGCACATCCGCACGGAAGACGAACATATCTCGATGAACCTGGGGCAGGCGGTGGCTGTCTGCCTTTACGAATTGATGCGCTCCGCGGGAGAGGGAGCTCAACTCCAACCTAAAATCAAAGACGTGAATCCGGCGCCTGCGGAAGAAGTGGAACGCATCACGCAGATGTTATTTGAGGCTTTGCGCTTGAGTGGATATGTCAAGCCACGTACTGAAGGATCGACGGAAGAAAAAGTCCGTCGTCTTATCCGGCGGCTAAGCCTGCGATCCCCGGACGCCGTGGCCTGGCAAGGGATGCTGCATCGCATCGTGTTAAAGCTTAGACGGGACGCGAAGAAATGAGTGCAGGACTTCCAGGCCTGTGCGGAGTTCGGCGGGAACCTGGCTATGTTCCTCGCGGGGGCTAAAGTGTGTGCCTAAGGACTGGTCTTTCGCTCCGCTGGGTCTTGTCTGTTACCCACTTCTCCCCACGGCTCGTGAGCTGCATTCTTACGCCGCTTCGCGGCTAGTAACGCGGAGCTTTGATCCTTTGCGTCACCGAAATTCTGGTTCTCACGCACACACCAAAGCCCGTGCAGAGAGGAAAGGCTTCATCGCAGCGTTGAAACGCTGCGCCATCGAAAACCAGAGTTTTCCACAGCTATCAGGCCTGCTCCTGCATAGGAAAGACTTGCGTGGATGCTCGTGCGAACTGAAATCGAAGGATCCATGTTCTCGAGGTCTTTTGATCGTTCACTTCTGAGGGGGTGAATTCCCACTGTTGAGCCGCTTTGAGAGCGAGGCCGGCAAAGTATTGGCTTGGCCCAGGCGAAACAAGTTTCGCTGACTTGACCTTGCCCGATGAATCCACGGTGACGCGAACTTTAACAATGATTCTCCCCTGGATAGTGTTTCTCGCGCCTTTTGGAACTTCGGGGATAACTTGCCGGACTACGGCGGTTGAGGAAGAGGTCGTCTTCGACAGTTTCTCTTCGGGCTTACCCTTCGTCGATGGGGACGAAACCGGCGGGGTCGAAGCTACCGGTTGTTGCTCGGGTGTAGTGGACGGCGATGTGGCCGAATTCTCGGGATGGGTAAATAATTTCACTCCCACAAACGCCGCTGCCAGCAGCAGGAGAGTCAACGGAATCAACACGCGCCTGCGGAAGCGACTTTTTCCCGCGGGTGTCTTCGACGCTGTGGGAATAAGGGTTGAATCGGGCTGCAACTGAATCCTGATATCGGCAACACTACGACGCTGTTGTGGATCGCGCCGAAGACAGTCGCGAGCAATGCTGCGAAAAGGTTCCGGAACAGTCTCCGGTACGGTCGGGTCCACTTCCGGTCGCTGAATCAGCGGCGGGTGCTGGGACAGAACCGTGACCAGAGTGATGCCAAGAGACCACACATCCGAAGCGGACGACATTTTTCCGGCGGTGACCTCCGGTGCGTCATAGATGTTTGGTTTCACACCGCCCAGGATCGACGTGTTGGGTACAGCGACGCTTTCGGCTGAGAGCTTTACCTGGTTGTCGACGGCAAAAATATTGGAAGGCTGGATGTGGCCATGTACGAAACCGCGACCATGCAGGTAGGCAAGAGCATCGAGAACAGGAGGCAGCAAGGCTCGCGTTTCAGCGGGCGTCAAGGGCCGTTGTGGAAGAATTTGCGACAGATCTTCCTCGCCATACTCCATGACCAGGAAAAGAAGAGTTGTACCGTCGATTTCACACCGGCCCACGTCAAAGATACGAATGAGGTGAGGATGAGACCTCTGCGCGGCTGCATGCCAGCGGGAAAGCTGTTTGTCATCGGAAACTTTCGCTGCCACGAACTTGATGCAAGCTTTTCGAGCTCCCAGTTCGGTCAGGAACACGGCGCTGTGATCCGAGCCTCCGAGCCACCGTCGGAGGGGAAACTTCCCGGCGACTACTCGCCCTTCCCACGCTTTCCATAATTCCGTATTAGCCATGAAAACGACTCCGCAACAGATTCTATTGCAGCGCAAGCCTCAAGTTACGGGAAGGTCGAAAGAATTTAGCTGATTCTATGCCACTAAGGGAGTGTTGCTGATTCCGGCCGTGCCGAACACGCGGCGGTAGCGTTCGATTTCCGATGGCGGGCCGAGCGCCTTCGCGTAGTTGTCGGAAAGCTTCACCGCAGGGCGACCTTCGACATCGGAAACCTTGCAGATCAGGCCGACGGGATCGAATCCACTACCGCCGTCAGGATCGCAGCCGCGGAAATCGTTGGTCAGCAACGTACCCCAACCTGCGCTGAATCGAATGCGCCGGCCAGGAATCCACTTTCGTCGATCCTGGAAATCCAGAGCGTTGCGGAAATCAGTGGCCCGCGTGCCCTTCGCAAGCGTCCCGCCAAAATACGCGTGCAGGCCGAGTATCGCGTCGATGTCAAGCGTGTCGGAGGCGATGACCAACTTGTCACGCGCATCACGGCCTCGCATTTTCAGCCATTCGATATATTCGTCGCCAGCGAGATAGGGATCCTTGCTGTCGATGCGCTGGCCGGTCCAGTCGGCAGCCCACTCCGGCGCATCCGCCAGAAATTGGGTTGTGCCAAAAGTGTCCGGCAGCATAATTCGGAGCGCGCCTTCATAGGTGTTCTGCCACAACTCGAGAACGCGATATTGAGAGGCTTTCAGAGCATGATCGTCCGGCGCCAAAGCGGCGAGGACCATCGGAATCTCATGGGCGTTGGTTCCGATGGCCTCCAGATCGTGCTTATGAGCGAGGAATGCATTCGAGGTTCCGGTAAAGTTGCTGCCGAGATTCGCCGCCATGGCTTCGACCACATATTCTTGCCACAGGAAACTGTGGCGCCGTCGAGTGCCAAAATCTGCCACGCTAAGATCGGGAACGTCGCGCAGTCGTTCGATCTTGCTCCACAGCTTTGTCTTGGCCCTGGCATACAGAATATCGAGGCCGAACTCGCTCAGCCTTTTGAGATGGGATCTGGTCCTCAATTCATCGAGGATTGAGAGCGAATAGAGTTCCCACATGGTCGTATCGGTCCAGAGGCCATGGAAAGATAATTGGAACTGCCCGTTGACTACCGACAACTGGTAGTCCGACAATCTGAAATCTCGTTCCAACCATTCCAGGAAGGCAGGGTCAAAGATTCCGCGGCGGCCATAGAAAGTGTTACCGGCCAGCCACACGAGTTCGGACCTTCGAAACCGCAGCCTCCGGGCGTGCTCCATCTGCGCCTTGACTTCTTCCGCTGTGAGTAGGTCTGCGAGGCGCATTGAAGAGGAGCGGTTGAAGAGCGAGAACGAGACCTGAGTTTTCGGGTAGTGCTTCCAGATAAACTGCAGCATCAGAAGTTTATAAAAATCAGTATCGAGCAGGGACCTGGTAACCGGGTCTAGTTCCCAGTTGTGGTTGTGGGCCCGCTCAGCGAAGTTCACGATCATTGACTGATATCCTCTTTCGCGGTCGTGACGAAATCAGTTCGTAGGCTGCATATGGAACGGGAAATTCAATACCGCAGCGGCTGAAGCTGTATGTATTCTCACGAAGTTACGGCACGACTGAACTCGTGTCCTGATACGAATCGCAAATTCTCCCACAAACAGTCACGGTCGTCGTCCTCTTCATTATTCCGCTGCGGCTGAAGCCGCAACGCATTTCATTAACTATGGCACGACTGAAGTCGTGCCCTGATACGAATCGCTGATACGAATCGTTCTACCGCAACCGCTCGACACGAGAGAAATCGCAAAAACGGCTCAGGGGCACTATTCTTATATAGTATGCAGTCTCACTTCCCATCGTCCAAGGATCAGGCGCTGATCCAGATCGTCGACTTCGCACTTGAAGATGTCGCACGCAGAAGCGGCAAATGGCTGGTCTGCGGACCGGGCTGCACGCAATGTTGTGTAGGAGTATTTCCGATCAATCAGCTCGATGCGGCTCGCTTGCAGCGAGGCCTTGCCGCTCTTGAGATAATCGCCCCAGAGCGTGCGGCACGTATACGCGAACGTGCCCGCGAGTCGGTTGCCCGGCTGGCGCCCGATTTCCCTGGCGATCCCGTGAGTGGCATCCTGCATGAAGGAGAGGAGGCGGCGCAACAGTTTTCTGACTTTGCCAATGATGAGCCTTGCCCGGTGCTCGATCCTGAGAGCGGAATGTGCGAGCTGTATGAATCGCGCCCCATGACTTGTCGCGTCTTTGGCCCCCCGGTCCGTTCTGAGGATGGTCTTGGCCATTGCGAACTTTGTTTTCAGGGAGCTTCCAACAAAGAAATTGCGGCGTGCGAGATGAAGCCTGACCCAGACGATCTGGAGTTGGTATTGCTGGAAGAAATCGAAAAGAGTACTGGTGTTCGTGGAAATACGATCATCGCCTTCTGTCTGGCATCCGAGTGAAGCGGGTAAGAGGCTCAAGTTTTCTTTCGTTCCAGCGTGGCCCAGCGCGCGTAGAGAGTGTCCACCGTTTGCTGGGCATCATCGAGTTCGGCGGTCGCACTCACAAGCCGGGAAGCGTCACTGGCAATTGCCGGATCTTCGAGTTGAACCCGCTTGGCCTGCAGCACGTTCTCGGCCT
>WNFG01005984.1_pt1 | contig 14709 bp, 14 predicted proteins | sample 5400431 | NCBI WGS metagenome assembly WNFG01 (sample SAMN13153346, study PRJNA577476) | soil metagenome | isolation source: 120 cm saprolite under Douglas fir tree site 2 hole 3 replicate 2 | place: USA:California | collected 2015-04-18
CGGCGGTTGCGTTCCTTCGGTTCAGCGTCCGTATTGTTCTATCAGGAGCCGTTGCGCATGGAGCGCGCCGAAGGCGTCTGGATGTATGACGCGGACGGCCGCCGCTATCTCGACCTCTACAACAATGTCCCGTCGGTTGGGCATTCGCACCCGCGTGTCGTTGAGGCGATTTGCAAACAGGCAGGCCTCCTGAACACCCACACGCGCTACCTGAACGACGTTGTCGATCTGTACGCGGAACGACTGCTCGCGACATTCCCCGATGCAATCGACCACCTGGTTCTGACGTGCACCGGGAGCGAGGCCAACGACCTTGCGCTCCGAATTGCGCAAGCTGCCACCGGCGGCACAGGCTTTATCGTCACCGAGACGGCTTATCACGGTAACACCGCCGCGGTGACGGGTGTCTCACCGTCGAGCCTTCCAGGGCAAGCGCTGCCGCCACACGTCCGTGCTATTCCGGCGCCGGAGATGTTCCGCTGCGCCGGCAGCGATCCCGGTCAGCGTTTTGCCGCGTCGGTGACGACGGCGGTCGCCGACCTGAAACGGAACGGGATTCGCTTTGCCGGTCTTCTCGTCGACACAATCTTCTCAAGTGACGGAGTCTACGCCGATCCGCCCGGTTTTCTCACCGCCGCCGTTGAGGCTGCGCGGGCGCATGGCGGCATCTTCATCGCCGACGAGGTGCAGCCCGGGTTCGGCCGGACCGGGGCCTCGTTGTGGGGTTTCGCACGGCACGACGTCGTGCCTGATATCGTGACCATGGGCAAGCCGATGGGTAACGGATTCCCCATGGGGGGCATTGCGACACGCGCGGCATTGCTCGATCGGTTCACGGCGGAAGCAAAGTACTTCAACACCTTCGGAGGCAATCCGGTGGCCGCCGCCGCGGGTCTTGCCGTCCTCGATACGATCCGCGACGAGGGCCTCACCGAAAATGCCTTCAGAGTTGGCGACTACCTAATGGATGGGCTCCGTGAGATCGGTAACCGCCACATCCAGATCGGCGACGTGCGTGGTGCGGGTCTCTTTATCGGGCTCGAACTTGTGAATGACCGCGAGACCAAGGCGCCGGCACCTGAGATCGCGAGCCATCTCATCAACACTCTGCGCCAGCGCGGCATCCTGCTTGGCGCGGCCGGTCCATATGGCAATACGCTAAAGATACGCCCTCCACTCTGTTTCACGAAGGACAACGCCGACATGTTCATCACCGCCTGCGACGAGGTGCTGCACCAGAACTTTCCGGCCTGACACAGGAGCGGTTTCGTGCCGTCCGGCCGCCGATCCGGTGCACCGTCTTGAACCACCCACCAAGATATGAAGAAAACATGGCTTCCAGAGACGTCAAAACCGCCGAGGACGCACGAGCGTTAGTGGATGCCCGTGGACTGTCCCACGTCAAGCTTGGCGTGGTCGATCTCGACGGGGTTATCCGCGGCAAATACATCGCGCGGGACAAGTTCTTCGCGGCGCTTGAGGCCGGATTCAATTTTTGTGACGTGATTTTCGGTTGGGACTCTCAGGATCAGCTTTACGACAAGTCGAGGTTCACCGGCTGGCATACCGCGTTTCCCGATGCGACGGCGCGCGTCATCCCCAACTCCTGTCGCGATGTGCCGACGGAAGGCGATATGCTGTTTTTCCTCGGCGAGTTCGAGGGTGCTGCCGCCGATCTTTGCCCCCGCAACCTGCTGGGCCGCGTGGTCGAGCGCGCCGCGAAGCTTGGTTTCACAGCTTCGGCGGCGGCCGAGTTCGAGTTTTTTGTCTTCGACGAGACACCTCACAGCGTGCGCGAGAAAGGCTATCGCAGTCTGAAAAATCTGACGCCAGGCTGGTTCGGTTATTCGATGTTGAGGTCATCGGTGGAGTCTGACTTCCATCATGGGCTGTTGAAGCTCTGCGACGACATGGACATGCCACTTGAAGGTCTTCACACGGAGACCGGTCCGGGAGTCCTCGAAGCGGCGATCAAGTACACCGATGTCATGGCAGCCGCGGACCGCGCGGTAATCTTCAAGACGTTCTCGAAGGTTTTGGCCGAGCGCCAGGGTAAAATGCTCACCTTCATGGCGAAGTGGTCGAACTCTTATCCGGGACAATCCGGACATCTGCATCTATCGCTGCGTGATCTGGAGGGGAAGCCGGCCTTTTTTGCAGCAGATCGGCCCGGCAACATGTCCGACACCATGCGCTGGTTCGTCGGCGGGCAGCAGGCGCTCTTGCCCGAGGTTCTCGCCATGGTGGCCTCCACCGTGAACAGCTATTCGCGATTGATCCCGGGGTTTTGGGCGCCGACCGACGCAACGTGGGGAATCGAGAACCGCACCTGTGCGCTCCGAGTCATTCCGGGTGCGCCTTCCGCTCAGCGCGTCGAATATCGAATCGCTGCCGCCGATATCAACCCTTATCTGGCGCTGGCCGCGGCTCTCGGTTCGGGCCTCTGGGGAATCCAGCACCGGATTGAACCCGGTTCTCCGATAGTGGGAAACGCCTATGACATCAGCCATCCGCCCGAACGGTCGCTGCCTCGCACGCTCTTTGAGGCGGCGGAAAGGCTTGCCGCGTCTTCCGCCGCGCGCAGCCTGTTCGGCGACGTCTTTGTCGATCATTACGCAATGACCCGCTGCTGGGAGCAGCGTGAATTCCAAAGGGCAATCACCGACTGGGAGCTGGCGCGTTACTTCGAAATCATCTGAATCCGGCTCTCGCCGAATCATTCAACCTCCCCATCGAACACTGAGAGCATGCCATGGCTACCAACATCGCTGGCGCGTGGAATTTTCCGACCCGCGTTATCACGGGCGCCGGACGAATCGCTGAACTGCCCGAAACCTGCCGCGCTGTGGATATCGCCAAGCCATTGCTGGTGACCGACAAGGGGCTTGCCAATACGGCGCTGATCGCCGGTGTCGTCAAGCACCTCTGCGATGCAGGAATTGAGGTGCGCATTTTCGCGGACGTGAAGAGCAATCCAACGGAGACAAACCTTAACGCGGGGATTGCTGCCTTTCGCGCGGGGGGCCATGACGGCGTCATCGCGGTCGGCGGCGGTTCGGCGCTCGACGTCGGCAAGTGCGTGGCGTTCATGGTGCCGCAGTCGCGGCCGGTCTGGGATTTCGAAGACGTCGGAGACTGGTGGACGCGTGCCAATTCAAAAGGCATCGCTCCTATCATCGCGGTGCCGACCACCGCTGGGACAGGTTCAGAGGTTGGCCGGGCCGGCGTCATCACGCGTGAGGAAACCCACGAAAAGAAGATCATCTTTCATCCGTTGATGATGCCGAAAGTCGCCATCGAAGATCCGGAGCTTGCCGCCGGCCTTCCGCCGTTTCTGACCATGGCGACCGGCATGGACGCACTGGCGCATTGCTTCGAGGCCTATTGCGTGGACGCCTTTCATCCGCTTGCCGATGGCGTGGCGCTGGAGGGATTGAGGATCGTCGACATCTATCTGCCGCGCGCCGTTGACAATGGCGGCGATCTGGAGGCGCGCGCCTACATGTTCGCCGCTGCCTCGATGGGGGCGACCGCGTTCCAAAAAGGGCTGGGTGCGATTCACTCCGTATCCCATCCCGTCGGAGCGCGCTACGACACGCATCATGGCCTGACCAACGGCGTGATTTTTCCGTATGTGCTGGTCTGCAATAAAACGGCCATCGCCGACAAGATTCCACACATTGCCCGCACGCTGGATTTGCCGGGTCGGGATTTTTCCGCTGTACTGGACTGGATTCTCGCTTTGAGAAAGAAACTCGGTGTTCCCCATACCCTGGCCGAACTCGGCGTCAGGGAAGTCGACGTCAAGGCGATTGCAGCCGATGCCGCGAAGGATCCGACAGCGGCTGCAAATCCGCGGCGGTTGACCGAGGCGGAGTTTGAGCAACTGACGCTGGCGGCCATTCGCGGCGACCTTGGAGGGTGAGCGATGCGGCGGCTGCTGGTCGCCGAAGGCAATGCTTCAGCGGGCCGTCGCCGCATCGCTGAGTCAGCGGGCGCCACGCCAGCGGAAAGTTATGCCGACGTGCTGCGCGCGATCGCGCAGGATGCAAAGGTGGATATCTGCACGCCGGCGGACGAGGGAGCTATGGTGCCCGCGCCGCTCGATTCGTATGACGGCGTGGCAATTACCGGATCGTCCCTGAACATCTACCAGCGCGAGGTCGCGTCATTGCGGCAGATCGACTTCGTGCGTGAAGTCTTCGCGCGCGCAATTCCGATGTTCGGCTCCTGCTGGGGTCTGCAACTTGCGGCGGTCGCAGCAGGCGGGGAAGTCACACTCAATCCGCGTGGACGCGAGGTGGCTTTCGCGCGCAAAATTATTCTTACCGACGCCGGCCGCAGCCATCCGATGCATCGCAGGCGCTCGCCCGTTTTCGATGCGCCCGCGATCCACAGCGACGTGGTGACGCGGCTGCCGCAAGGAGCAATCATCACTGCCTGGAACGCGATGAGCGAGGTCCAGGCTGCCGAAATCCGTTTGGGTGGCGGTGTGTTCTGGGGCGTGCAGTATCACCCCGAATATCGGTTGCACGACGTCGCCGCCGTCGTCCGACGCTATGGAGAGACGTTGGTCGTCGAGGGCTTCTTTAAGGATCTCTCGGAGCTTGAATCTTACGCTGCGGATCTGAACTACTCTTGAGACCGACCAGAAGCGACGGGACATCGCATGGCGGCTGGCTTTAGCGAGGATATTCTCGACGAAGGGATGCGGTTGTCAGAATTATCGAACTGGATCACCAGCCAGGTGCGCAGATGAGGGCGGCCTGACGCATGACTTGCAGCGGCGTCTGATGAGTGAGGAAATATCGCAGATCTGGGTCGTCTTGGGAAAGATGATAAGGCTCTCCGGGCACCTACAGCGGCTCGCAGATATCGTCTAGTTCACCGCACCAAGGAACGGCGCGGTGTTCTCGACAAGCCCGGAAAATTGCCCGGCTGGGCCTGGCGCGGCAGGCAACGCTCGATCATTCTCTGACCGATCTGTTCCCGCGCGGCGGCAGGCTGGCGGACGCCACCTTCTGGAGCGGCTTGCGGCCGATGACTCCCGACGGTCCGCCGGTGATCGGCGCGACACTCTACGCCAACCTTCATCTCAACACCGGTCATGGTACGCTTGGCTGGACCATGGCGTGCGGTTCGGGGCGGGTGCTTGCGGATCTACTGTCGGGCCGCAAGCCCGACATCGACACGGCGGAACTCGCACTGGCCAGATACGAGAATCGTTTCGGCTGATCTCAGGACGCGGCCGAGACGCAGTTGACCAGAGCACGACGGCCCTGGTGTCACTGGACGGATTGCTGAACCGATGTGGGCAGCGGCTGGCGAAGCGGAAGCTGTCGCCGTACTTGAGTGTCCAGCTTTCGGCATCGACGGTGAGCATCATGTCGCCCTCGAGCACGAGGCCGGCTTCCTCGCCGTCATGCGTATAGAATTCGTCACCAGTGCTTCCGCCGGGCTCCATTGGCGCGCTGGCGCTTGCGGGTGACAATGCCGCTTGGCGTGGCGTTGGCGTTCTCCTTGTCGCGGAAAAAACCCTGCGATACCCACGCCCATGACGTCAGCGAGAGTCGCCAGCACCCGTAGCGACGGCGAGGACAGGCCGCGCTCGATCTGGCCCCAATCGATAAATCGGTGCGGGCGGCAACCGTCTCGAGCGACATGGCGCGGGTTCGCGGCAAATCGCGGATCCGTTGTCCGACCGCGACGTCAAGCGGCCAGACCAAAGGTCAAATCATGAAGTTGAAACTTGTGAAGCGCCAAATGTAGCGAAGAGCGAAGGTCGACCTGCTTCAGGCGAGACCGATCGGTGCCGCGTGAAGCCGTGGTTGCACCAATTCTGCGTCAGAGCGACGATTGCACGCTGACGCGATCCTGCGACGTAAGCGTGCCACACCGCGGTTCAACTAGCCGGCGGATCGGTTCGGCGCAGCGTAGTCACCCAGATGACACGCGCCACCTGCTGCGTCGGGTTGTCGAACATGTGTGGCACGATGCTCGGGAAGCGGAAACTATCGCCCGCCTCCAGGACATGGGCCTCGTGGTCTAGCCACAGACGTAGGCTGCCCGACAGAATGTAGCCCGCCTTTTCACCCGTGTGCTGGAAGAAGTCGGTGCCCGACGAGCCGCCAGGATTGAGCGTGAGTTCATAGAGTTCAAGCTCGCCCTTCTCGGCCGGCGTGAGCGCTTCCTTGACGACGCCGCTGGCGGTGAGCCGAAGAAGCCGGCGATCATTCTTCCGCACGATGTAGCGCTGAGGTTCGCCTGCGTCACTCGCTTCGAAGAAATAGGAGATCGGCACGTCGAGAGCGATGCTGAGGAGACGCAGCGTGCGCACGGAAGGCATAGCGCGCGCGCGTTCGAGCTGGCTGATCATGCCGGTGGACAGGCCGGTACGGTTGGCGACGTCCTGGATCGAGAAACCTGCACGCTGGCGCAGGAGCCGCACGGTCTCGCCAAGACGCTGGTCGACCGCCTCATCGTTTTCGATCGTTTGGGCGTTCTTCGGAACGCTCGCGCCGCTGCCGCCACCCATGTCGTTCTCCCGTATCGTCTCGCCGTCCAACCGTTTCGCGCACATCACCAAGCGGAGATTAATTTCATTGAACAATCGAGTCATACCATCAACAGGATTGACTCGTTTATTTAGCTGTGATGAAATTTACATACAAATAGTTAGAGGTGCTGAAGCTCAGTCAATCTCTCCGTTGCCGGATCTTCGAGAACGGGGCGCGGGGGATAGCCGCGCGCGAAAACGTAGAGGGCTCATGGCGGACGAAACTGGCAAATTCGACATTCCGGCGTTGGGCAACCTGACCCCGGGCATACCGAACCGCCGCCAGTTCATGCTGCTCGGCGCAAGCGCTGCGGCGGGAATGACCGTTCCAGCTTCCGCATTTGCTCAGACGGAACGTCCGACCAATCCGCCCGACAAGCCACGCGGGCAGGTGATCGCGGCTCTGTCGCAGGAGCCGACGGTCTTTCATCCGCTCATGCCCGGTATCGAGGTCGATCAGGGCGTTTGGTGGCAAGTCTTCTCGCCGCTGTGGTTTATCGATCCTGATGGCAACTTCGTTCCTGACCTGGCCCGCGAAGTCCCGACCATCGAGAACGGCGGGCTGTCGGCCGACGGGCTGACCTGGAAGATCAAGCTGCGCAGCGACGCGAAGTGGCATGATGGCACAGCGTTCACGGCGGAGGACGTGAAGTTCTCTCTCGAGCTGATCAACAACCCCGATTTCCGCGCGCGCAACCGCGTCGGCCATAACCTGATCAAGGACATCAAGGTCGATGCGCCCGACGAGATACATTGGCGAATGGAGGCGCCCTATTCGCCCTACATGTCGATCCTGTCGCTGACCTGCATGGTGCCCAAACACATCCTGGAGAAGGTCTCGGATCCGAACAGCTCGCCGTTCCACAACGCGCCCGTCGGTACAGGACCGTTCCGCTGGGGCGAGCGCGTGCCTGGCGACCACATTTTGTTGAACGCCCATGCCGCCTACCACGGCAAAGGGCCTTATCTGGAGCGCGTCGTCTTCAAATACATCCCGGACTTGACCGTCCTGTACACGCAGTTCCGCACGGGTCAGGTCGATTACACGGGCTTGCAGGGAATCCTGCCGAACTTTGTGCAGGAGGCGAAAACGCTGCGCGGCTGCAAGATTTTCGTGTCCTCGACGGCCTCGGTGGAGCATGTCGCGCCGAACCTGGAATTCGGCCCATTCGTCGACCGCTCGGTGCGTGAGGCGCTTTATCTTGCGATCAACAAGAAAGCGATCATCGATGCGCTCAATTACGGTTTGCCGACGCAGACCGAGAGCTTCGTGCCGCAGCAGGCCTGGTCGTTCCAGCAGGGCCTGCCGCAGCACAGCTACGATCCCGCGAAGGCAAATGCTCTGCTCGATGCGGCCGGATGGGTCCGCGGCGCAGGCGGCATCCGCGAGAAGGGCGGCGTAAAGCTCGAATTCACCAATTCGACCACGTCCGGCAACGCCGTGCGCGAGCAGACGCAGCAGTTACTGATTCAGGACTGGCGCGCGATCGGCGCCGCGATGCGCGTGAACAACATGCCGGCTGCGGTAATTTGGGGCGACTTCTGGCAGCAGTCGAAGTTCAACTCGGTCCTGGTGTCCGTGAACTTCATGCTGGGCAGCGATCCGGACGTGACGCCACGCTTCGGTTCGGGTGCTATTCCCGCCAAAGGTGGACGCGGTTTCAACACGTATCAATACCAGAGTCCGGAGGCCGACCGGCTGCTCGCCGAGGGCGCCAAGCAGTTCGATCTTGCACAGCGCAAGGTGATCTACGGCGACCTTCAGAAGCTCATCCGCAAGGACCTCGCAGTGCTGCCGCTGTTCCAGGGCTGCATCGCCGAGGGCGTCAAGGACGGATTGCAAGGCTTCCGGCACAACATCAACGCCTCGTCCAACTGTTGGAACATCCGCGAATGGTACTGGACCTGACGCGTCCGATCAGGGGGATTGCCTGAGATGGCCCGTTACGTCGCCAATCGCCTGATGCAGGCGATCATGTTGTTGGTGATCGTCTCGGCGCTCGGCTTTGCGATCCTCCATCTGGCGCCTGGCGGCCCGCTCTCGCAATTCGCGGCCTCGTCGCAAATGACGCAGGAGGACCTCGAGCGCGTCACCAGGCAGTTGGGCCTCGATCGTCCGCTTCCGATCCAATATCTAGACTGGTTCGGCCGCATGCTCAGAGGCGACTGGGGTCGCTCTTATCGGGACGGTGAGGCCGTGCTGTCCGTCATCGGCTCTCATCTCGGCGCCACGCTCGAACTGATGGCGACCGCGACAGCCATCGCCATTCTGCTCGGCTGCTGGATCGGCGTGCTTGGCGCCGTGCGCCGCTATTCATTGTTCGATTCGTTGGCAACTGTCGGCGCCATGATCGCGCTCTCCATTCCGACTTTCTGGTTCGGGCTCGTCACGATCTATCTCTTTTCGGTGAACCTCGGCTGGTTGCCGTCCGGCAACCGGCAGACGATCGGTGATGGCTCACTGCTCGATCTTCTGCATCATCTGATCGCACCAGCCATGGTGCTGGCACTTGTCGAGACCGCCATCTGGGGACGCTTCATGCGCTCTTCCATGCTCGAGGTCATCAACCAGGATTACATCCGCACGGCGCGCGCCAAGGGGATGCCGGAATGGCGCATCCTGACGCTGCACGCATTGCGCAATGCGCTGCTGCCGATGATCACCGTTGCGGGCCTTCAGTTTCCAACGTTGCTCGGAGGCGCGCTGGTCACCGAGACGGTGTTCACCTGGCCCGGCATGGGCCGGTTGTTCCTCGATTCCATCGGCTATCGCGATTATCCGGTGGTGATGGGCATCCTGATGTTTTCGGCCATCATGGTGCTCATCGGTTCACTTCTCGCCGACATCCTTTATGCCGTCGTCGATCCGCGGATCCGGGTGGGATAGGCGATGAGCACCGCGGCCTTGCAGACCGTCCAACTTGCTCCCGGTCAAGCCGCCTGGCAGCGCTTCCGCCGTCACCGGCTCGCTTTGGCGGGTGCTGTGACGATTGTCGTCCTTGTCCTGGGTGCGGCGTTTGGCCCTTATCTTTTGCCATTCGACGACACCTTTATCGATATCATGAAGCGGTTCGCTCCGCCGTTGTCGGGAGCGCATATACTTGGCACCGACGAGCTCGGCCGCGACGTGCTGGCGCGGTTGATGATGGGTGGGCGCGTGTCGCTCTCCATCGGCATCGTCGCCATGACCATCGCCATGGCGGTCGGCATCCTTGTCGGCGCTTTCGCGGGCTTCTACGGCGGCGTCCTCGGCGCGGTGCTAATGCGGCTCGTCGATGCCGTGCTGTGCTTCCCGGCGATCTTTCTCCTGCTGGCGCTCGCGGCGCTCACCGAGCCGGGCCTGATGACCACCACCTTGCTTATCGCGGCCACCGCGTGGATGAGCGTCGCCCGCGTTGTGGAAGCGCAGGTCCGTTCGCTTCGCGAACGCGAGTTCGCGATCGCCGCCGTGGCCTTCGGTTCGTCGAGTCTGCGGATCATGTTCCGTGAACTCGTGCCCAATGCGATGGCGCCGATCGTGGTTGCGGCCACGCTCAACGTCGCCAAGGCGATCCTGCTCGAATCCTATGTCAGCTACCTCGGCTACGGCATTCAACCGCCGGCCGCGAGCTGGGGCAACATGCTCAACAATGCCCAAATCTATCTGACGAGTGCGCCCTGGCTTGCGATTGCGCCGGGCGTTGCCATCACACTTGCCGTGACCAGCTTCAACTTCCTCGGCGACGGACTGCGCGACGCCCTCGATCCGCGCTTGAACATCCCATGAAGAGCCAACCGGCTTCGATCAACCTTATTGTCAGGAGAGTCTCATGTCCCCGCCGCTCAGCCGTATAGCAAGCGATGAGCGCTTGCCGGCGCAGGTTGATGTTGTCGTCATCGGCGGTGGCGTGATCGGCGTTTCGGCGGCCTATCATCTGGCGAAGAAAGGACACTCCGTCGCGCTGATCGAGAAAGGACATGTCGGCGCGGAGCAGTCGAGCCGCAACTGGGGCTGGTGCCGCCAGCAGGGCCGCGCGCGCGCCGAGATCCCGCTTGCCCGCGAGGCGCTGCGCCTGTGGGAGGACATGCAGAACGACGCCGGCGTTGATGCCGGCTTTCGGCGTACCGGTGTCTTGTTCCTGACCAAGAACCCGCAGGAACTGGCCGCATGGGAAAAATGGGCTGAGATTGCGCGCGAACAGCAGATTCATTCGTCGGTCTTGTCGCCGGCCGAGATCGCTGAGCGCATGCCCGGCAATGCCGATACTTGGGTCGGCGGTTTGCACACGCCGAGTGACGGGCGCGCCGAGCCTTCGGTGGCGGTGCCTGCGCTCGCGGTCGCTGCGCGCAAGCATGGCGTCACCATTCATCAGGGCTGCGCCGCGCGTGGGCTCGAGACCCAAGGCGGACAAGTGAGCGCGGTCGTCACCGAGAAGGGGACCATTCGCGCGCAGTCCGTGCTGCTTGCGGGAGGTGCGTGGTCGTCGCTGTTCTGCCGGCGCCACGGCATCGAGCTGCCGATCGGCCTCGTCAACGCAACCGCATGCCGCACCACGCCGGCGCCGGAAATCACCACCGGCGCTCTCGGCACCGACTTCTATTGCATTCGCCGCCGCCTCGATGGCGGCTTCACGCTCGCGCTGCGCAACCGGGGCACGGTGGAAGTGTCGCCGGATCTTTTTCGCTATGCGCGGACCTTCTGGCCGACCTACCAGCACCGCCGGAAGGGGCTGAAGCTGTCGTTCGGAAAGTCGTTCTTCGATCAGATCATGCGAGGTACGAACTGGAGCCTCGATAAGCCTTCGCCGTTCGAGGCTGAGCGCGTGCGCGATCCCGCGCCGGACATGTCGCTTGTCAATTCGGCGCTCGCGGCGCTGATCAAGTCAAATCCCGAGTTGAAGGGCATCGAAGTCGCGGAGGCCTGGGGAGGCACAATCGATTGTACGCCAGACACCATTCCGGTGATTTCTCCCGTCGATTCCCTGCCGGGCTTTTTCCTCGCGAGCGGCTTTAGCGGTCACGGATTCGGCATCGGGCCGGCGGCCGGCAAGCTCGCCGCCGACATCGTGACGGGCGATGCACCGCTGGTCGATCCGGCGGCGTACAGCCACGTGCGCCTGATAGATGGCCGGCCACTTGCGCCGGTCACCCTGTTCTAGCGCGGTGTCGGATTGGGGCCGCGGCATGACATTCCTCTACAAGGCGAACGCGACCCGCGGCATGGAATGGGCCCGCTTCTTTGCGGCGCGCGCCCCCGACCTACCGTTCCGGCTTTGGCCAGATGTCGGCGACCCCGCGCAGGTGCGCTACCTGGCGGTGTGGGCGCCGCCGGAAAACATCGCAGCAACCTTCCGCAATCTCGAGCTCGTCTTCTCGGTCGGAGCGGGGGTCGATCAATTCGATTTCTCGCAGCTCCCGCCCCATGTTCCGCTCATCCGCATGCTGGAGCCCGGCATCGCGGAGAGCATGGTTGAATATGTCACCATCGCCGTGCTCGCACTGCATCGTGATCTCGTGCAGTTCATCGCCCAGCAGCGGGAGCAGACCTGGCGCGAGATCCGGATCACGCAGGCCGGGAAACGGCGAGTTGGCGTCATGGGCCTCGGCTTGCTCGGTCAGGCGGTGCTTGAGCGGCTCAAACTATTCGGCTTTCCGCTTGCGGGCTGGAACCGTTCGCCACGCACCATTCAAGATGTGAGCTGTTATGCGGGCGGGCAGGCCTTATCGGATTTTCTCGCCCAGGCCGACATCCTTGTCTGCCTGCTACCGCTGACCAGCGAAACCCGCGGCATCCTGAACACAAGTCTCTTCGAGGCACTGCCGTGTGGTGCTCAACTCGTCAATGTCGGGCGGGGCGGGCATCTGGTCGAGGCAGACCTCATCGAGGCTCTGGAGCGCGGCCTGTTGTCAGCCGCCATTCTCGACGTCGCCGAACACGAGCCGCTGCCCGCGGGCCATCCGTTCTGGAGCCATCCACGCATTCTCCTTACACCGCATATCGCAAGCATGACGACGCCGGAAGCGGCGGTTGAATTCGTACTCGAAACCATCGGTCGTCACCGCCGCGGCGAAACCTTGCCGGGCCTTGTCGATCGTGAACGCGGTTATTGAAACAGCGCTTTTGAAAGCTTCAGGATGAGTAATGGCCCGAACGGACTTGACCAACTCACTGCCGGCGCGAAGCCGCCCCGGGCAGCGAGTTCGTTCGGAAAAGCGCAAACCCCGGTCCTGTCGATTTCCGGCCTTGCCACCTCGTTTATTCGCGATGGGCAATGGATTCCCGTCGTCCGGAACGTGTCGTTAGACGTTGCCGCGAAAGAGACGGTGGCGATCGTCGGGGAGTCGGGCTCGGGCAAGAGCGTGACTGCTCTCTCCATCATGCGGCTCATTCCGCGAGAGAGCGGCCGCATCCAGGGTAGCATCAAGCTCGCGGGTCGTGATCTCCTGACGCTGCCCGAGCGGACGATGCAGGATGTGCGCGGCAACGAAGTTGCCATGATCTTCCAGGAGCCGATGACCAGCCTCAACCCGGTGCTGACCATCGGCTTCCAGATCGCCGAGGCGCTGATCTACCATCGGGGCATGTCGCGCTCGGCAGCCGAGGCCGAGACCATTCGCCTGCTTGAGAAGGTCCGCATTCCGGCGGCGAAGTCGCGTTTCCACGAACATCCTCATCGCTTCTCCGGCGGCATGCGCCAGCGCGTGATGATCGCCATGGCGCTGGCCTGCAAGCCGAAGCTGCTCATCGCCGACGAGCCGACGACCGCGCTCGACGTCACGATCCAGGCGCAGATCCTGGAGCTCCTCAAGGTTCTGCAGGAGGAAGAGGATATGTCGATCCTCTTCATCACGCACGACATGGGAGTCGTTGCCGAAATCGCGGACCGCACCGTGGTCATGTATGACGGACAGGCGGTGGAGACCAACAGCACCACACAGATCTTCGCCGCTCCTTCGCATCCTTATACCCGTGCGCTTCTCTCGGCCGTGCCACGTCTCGGCTCCATGGAGGGACGGGCGCGGCCGATGCGTTTCCCGATCGTCGACAAAGTGACCGGGACGTCAGACGAGCCGACGGAGACGCCGGACACGGCGGCCACCGCCGAGCGGCCGGTGCTCGAGGTCGCCAACCTGACAACGCGCTTTGCGATCCGTTCCGGCCTGTTCGGAAAGGTCTCAGGCCGCGTTCACGCCGTGGAGAACGTATCTTTCAGCCTGCACGCCGGGGAAACGCTGGCGCTGGTTGGTGAATCGGGTTGCGGCAAGTCGACAACAGGCCGATCCATTCTCAAGCTGATCGAGCCGGACAGCGGCGCCATTCTGGTCGATGGCGCGGATGTTCTTGGCATGGGTACCCGTGCCCTGCGCGAGTTGCGCAAGCGCATGCAGATCGTCTTCCAGGATCCGTTCGCAAGCCTCAATCCACGCATGTCGGTCGGCTCGGCGATCGCCGCGCCGCTCTATGCCCACGGGCTGGCCTCTTCATCGCAAGCGCGCGACAGGGTTGCCGATCTGCTGGTTCGCGTCGGGCTGACGGCAGACATGGCGTCGCGCTTTCCGCACGAGTTCTCGGGCGGTCAGCGCCAGCGCATCTGCATCGCCCGCGCGCTTGCGCTTGGTCCCAAGCTGATCATTGCCGACGAGGCGGTTTCGGCTCTCGACGTCTCGGTCAAGGCACAGGTCGTCAATCTGATGCTCGATCTTCAGGCGAGTATGGGCCTTGCTTATCTCTTCATATCCCATGACATCGCGGTCGTCGAGCGGATGAGCCATCGCGTCGCGGTCATGTATCTCGGCGAAATTGTCGAGATCGGTCCCCGCGCGGCGGTCTTCGGGAATCCGCAGCATCCCTATACGAAGAAGCTCATGGCTGCCGTACCGATCCCTGATCCTGCGCGCCGCGGCGAGAAGCGCGGCGTATCGAACGACGAAATCAGGAGTCCCGTGCGCGCCCCCGACTACCAGCCGCCGGTCCGCCAGTACCGCGAGGTCACGCCGGGCCACGTCGTCCAGCTTTGGGGCGAAGAATGGCCAGTGTGTGTACCGAAAACCTTATCCGAGTTGATGACGTGAAGAAATCGCCTAAGCTGGCGGAATGATCGGGCTGCTTTGTTTCGTTCTGGCCATCCTGGCCTCGCCATTCAAGTCGAAGTTGCGGCTTGAAGCCGAGAACG
>WNFG01008097.1_pt1 | contig 14704 bp, 17 predicted proteins | sample 5400431 | NCBI WGS metagenome assembly WNFG01 (sample SAMN13153346, study PRJNA577476) | soil metagenome | isolation source: 120 cm saprolite under Douglas fir tree site 2 hole 3 replicate 2 | place: USA:California | collected 2015-04-18
TTACCATGGCTCCGCTGTTGAAGCTGGCTGAGCAAGTGCTGCCGCAATTGATGGATCCGTCACCGCTGCTCACGGTTCCGCTGCCCGTGCCCTGCCTGGTGACCTGCAACGTAAAGGTTGGCGGTAGATTGAAGGTCGCCGATACGGTTTGCGCAGAATTCATGCTAACTACGCATGCAGCGGTGCCGGAACACGCCCCGCCCCATCCGCCAAACGCGGAACCAGCCGCCGGAGTTGCCGTCATTGTTACCATGGCTCCGCTGTTGAAGCTGGCTGAGCAAGTGCTGCCGCAATTGATGGATCCGTCACCGCTGCTCACGGTTCCGCTGCCCGTGCCCTGCTTAGTGACCTGCAACGTAAAAGAGCTAACCGTAAAACTGGCAGCGCTGGTTGCGGTCCCATCCAGCGTTGTGACAGTGATGGCGCCGGTGGTAGCCGCGCCGGGAACTGTCGTGGTGATAGTCCCGGAGTTGCTCACCGTGAATGTAGCCGGCTCTCCATTAAACGAAACGGACGTGGCCCCGGTGAAGGCGGAGCCGGTAATCGTCACCCCCGTTCCAGCCGCACCTGAGGTCGGCGCGAATGAAGTGATGGCGGGCGTAACCGTAAAGCGGATCGTGGTCGTCAAAGGCCCGCTGCCAGGCGTCGTGACGGTGATGGGGCCAGTGGTAGCCCCGGCGGGAACTGTCGTCGTGATCGTCCCGGAGTTGCTCACCGCGAAGTTAGCCGGCACTCCATTAAACGAAACAGCCGTGGCTCCGGTGAAGTTCGTGCTGGAAATCGTCACACTCGTTCCCACCGGACCGAAGGTCGGCGCAAACGGGCTGAAACTGATCCCTTCGAGGAAGGCTACGATGTCGTCGGCCGCAGTGGGCCCAATCGCGGTAAGGTTGATCCCGCCGACAAACGAGGCGCCCGGCGAGCTGTTGAAGAAAGACGAATTATAGAAGTTGACAGCATCTCGCAGCGTGGGTGCGGAGGCGTCGTGAAAGAATGGCCCCAGGTTGGCGACGTTGAAAAGCTGGCGGACGCTGAACGCACGCGTCCCGCAGGCGGTGCCGGGCTCGCAGGGAAGATTGTCCACTCCAGCCGAGTTGATGATCTGGTTTACCACACCCGTGTTGAATAGCGCTGAGTCGGTGAGAACCGTCCCGCTGTGACAAAGCGAGCATTTGGCAGCGCCGAAAAAGTCATTAAAGCCTCGCCGTTGCGCGGCGGTGAGCACGAACTGGTTCAAATTGAATTTATTCGGGTCGGTTCCCGCCGGGAACTCCTGTGCCCGCATGAATGCTTCCATGGCGGCCACCTCATCAGAGGTCGGCAGCCGGAAATCCGGGTTCGATCCACCACTATTCCGAGCCAGCGTACGCGGGAAGTGCTGGATGACGGCTCCCGTCGCGAACGATTGCAGGTCGGCGACGCTGCCGCTAAGTCCAAAGGGGCCGGTTCTTTGGTTCAGGTTCAGGAGGTGGGGAGACTTGCGGAATACGGGCGCGGTCGGGGGAAACCCGTCGATGTTTTCCAGGATGAGACCACGGCCTTGAGGGAAGTTCACCGTATCCGCGCTCTTCCTCATCCGCTTCGGATCTTCCAGGCCGAGCACAGACGAACCTGAAATAGCGCCGAGACTTCCTGCCGTAATGCTCACGACGGTTCCCGTACACGAGTTGCTGTCGCTCACGGCACCGGACAAGGCCGGGTTCATGCCGCCCGAGACAAGATATGTGGTTGGCGAAACCTGCGCCAGCACCTTAGCTGTCGCTCCGCCTCCACTCGTTATGGTGCCTTGCAATGTACCGGTGCATGACGCGGGCGTGCCCAACACCGTCTGGGTCAGAACCAGCGTGTTGAGATTGAAGTCGAAGCCGGGATCGAAGCTCGAGGGCGTCGTTTCGGCGAGGAACAGCGAGTCGAACGTCGTGGAGACGGTACTGAATCGCGACTGGATATTGCTCGGAGGCAACGCGAAGTTCAGGCTCGCTACGTGACAAGTTGCGCAAGTCCGCCCATTGCCCTGGAAAGTCTCGCCGTTGAACAGATTCCCGCCCTGGACGACCTGGCTGGCTTGTGAGATGGTGAGCGTGTTTCCCGCATCGTTCGTCGGTGTGGGTGTCGTATTGATCACGAAATCGGAGTTAGGGACGGAACCACAAGAGGCAGAGCTGCGCTTCAAGCTCACCGTATTCATGATGGAAAGGGCAGCCGTCGGGGGACCTGCAGTAACGACGCCGTTGCAGCCGCCGGAGTCGGTTCCGGTTTGGGCGGCAGGAAAGCTCCCGTAGGAAACGCAGTCGGTTCGTTGAAACGCATTGGGATTCAGCGGATTGTTCGTGAAGCACACCTTCCCGCTGATAGGGCTCAGGAGCGGCGGCATAATGAAATCGGGAGTTGGTGCTCCAGGCAGGTTGGCAAAGTCCTGGGTTGCAATCAACTGCGCGTTGGCATCGAAGGGCACATTGTGCGGGAATTTGAACTTGCCGGTTTCTCTTCCCGTGGCGTCGAAGAACACCAGCATCACCCTCGATTGAGTCTCGCCAGGCTGCGGGCCCCAGAAGTTGCCACCCCCCTCCTGCCTGATGACGATGAATTGGATTTTGGAGTTGCCATTGACGCCGGCCATGATCTCCTGAATATGGTTCTCATCGTTGGTCGCAAAAGCGCGACTCGAAGACAGCATAAGAACCACGCCGATCGCCATGATATAAATGAATTGCAGGTTCTTGTTCCGGTTAGTCATGCCCTTGACCTCCTCTTTTCCATGGATCGTCATATATACCAGATCTTGCAGGATTTCTTTTTTGGCTGAATGACCTTTAGAGTTACGGGGAGGCTGCTGGAAGTCGAGCCCTTGTTCCCGTCAGCGTGAGTGCGAAAGTATTCGTTACTCCATTATCTTTATCCTCCAACGAGCACAGTTGAGACCACCCTCGGAATGAGTCAATTTGGTCTCTCAGTGAACCTGCGCGAAAACCACACACTGTCATCAGACTGTCAAGCCACTATCGAATTGAATTTGTTACCAGGCACGGGAACCCATCCCTGCTTATTTCCTTCTTGATGTATAGTGGCTGGGCTGGCGCATTCGTTACAGGAATTTTGGAATTTTTCCAATGGGTGCAAGGGCTGACCGCCAGGATCCTACAATTAGAAACTCTGGCGGATTTTGTGCCACACATCGGTGGTGTCTGAATTATCTCAGACTGCTTTTTCCCCTGATGAATAGTGCATTCGGCAGGGAATTCGTTACAGATAAAATGATAAATGCGGGAACAGAGTATGGGGCAAGATGGCTGATGGAAATCCTATTTGAACTGGCATCGCATTTCTCGAACTTCGCTCAAGTGCGAGAAAATAAATATCTTACTCATGAATATTTGGAAAACCAATCAGAAGGATTACCCTGCTAACCCTCTGAATTCAAAGATCATGTAGCCTGGCGCGGCCTGAGAGATTCGAACTTGAGCCGTATTGCGGGCATGAGCGAAGCGGGAGCCCGCAGGCGAAATCCTGAGCGAAGCAATCGGAAAAAATGGTGCGCCCGGAGAGATTCGAACTTGAGCCGTTTTGCGGGCGTGAGCGGCGACAGCCGAGCAGGAGCCCGCAGGCGAAATCCCGAACCCGTTCTTTGGGTGAGGGATCTAAAATGGTGCGCCCGGAGAGATTCGAACTCCCGGCCTGTTGCTTCGGAGGCAACGAGAGCCAAATCTTGGACGACCAGCACGGAATCAACAACTTACAAGCAATTTCCAGCGGCGCTTTTCACGAGACATCCGCTCATTCTTAGATGAATCCGCTATAACACCGATTCAAATTGTGCTACGATTTTCGCACAAATTTATGCCTCCAATGCTCGAAGCGCCCAGGTCGCAAGTCCACTGGCTCAGGAAGTACGCTGCTGAAGTGGGAATAGCTTTCTTTTTTTTCGCTATCCTCTGCGTCGGTTTCGCAATTTATTTTGCACGCCAAGATATTCCGCGTCAGCAGGTTCAACAATACCAACCGGCACCGCAAACACCCGCACCAGTCGTCAGGGCAAAACGAGAGAGAACTCAACCCAGACCGGCACAGCAACCTCATCAGAAGCCAGTTCAGGCAACCGTTATATCTCAGGCTCCCCCGGCTCCAACGCCAGCCCCGCCACCCGCAAGAGTAATTATCCGACCGCAAATAACCGAAGTCCCAATCAGGTCTAGCACCGAAATTTACAGCTTTGAATTGAAGGCCCGCATCACCAGAATTAGGACAATTGATTCCCTCACAGCGGTTACTTTCAAGGTCGATGCTGCCGCTGGAAATCCTCAGGTCAGGGCGTTAAGGCGACCGATGTGGAGCGGATTTTCTGGAGGGTATCTGCCAAGAGCCACCAACATTATTGACAGCAATGGCCGGCGATATGCGCTGATTAATGACCACCCAGACGTTCCGGAACAAATCAGAAATTATCAGTCAGACTCAATTTACATGTTTGAGCCACATGAATCTGTCCTCGTGACTTATTTGTTTGAGAAGGTGGACGATACCGCCCAAAGTCTCGATGTCCATTTTATAAGCATGAACGGAGATGGAGAACTGCCGGATGTAAAAGCGATTCATGTGGTGTTGCAATGACAGCGTTCTTTTTTGTTATTGCGGGAATATTCGTGATTGCCGGAATTGTGTTTCTATTTTTCATCCCGAAGCCAACTCCCAACCAGCACACCCTTTCGACAACACTCCCTCATTTTACGAGCCCCGACCCAACCGCCAGTCCTCTATCGAACAGAGCACAAGAGATTAGAACCGCATCTTTTAATCGCCTTGCAGACAAGAACGTTGCTGCTGCTAAAAATATGACCGTTCTCGCGGAAACTCACGCGGCAGCCATATTAAGCGAAGCGACAGCGCCCCTTCGCATTGAAAACGCCCTGCTCACTCTCGATAATCAGAACAGAGTTTTGGAGCACGCAAATGCCTTGGGCGTCTTACCAGCCGATTATTCAAAGGTAATGGCAAAGGCACTTGAAGGGAAAGTTCAGCTTGCTCTTCAGAAATTTGAAATTGAGCAGACCATCTCAGCCGGGTTTATAGTCGCTGACCGACATTTTCAGAGAGCGAAGCAAATCCGCACACAGCTCTTGCAGCTTCGCTTAGAGCTTGAGGCAACCAAAGACAAAGCGCTTCCCCCTGGAATTCAGGCAGCACACGTTCAGGACATCCAATCAAATATCAGGACCTTGCAGCAAGAATTAGAGGAACACATTGGAAAAGCCGCTCTTCCGGAGATTAACGGGCAAGAACTTAGATGAGTTCCGTCTGCCATCGCTGGGCGATATAAAAAGGCGGCTCGATAAAGAACTCACCACTAATCATCCGTTGCGCCGATTGGGCGTATCTCAGGAAGGCACCCAATATTTCACCGAAGAAGACCGCGAATCTCACATCCACATTCTCGGCTCTCCCGGTGAAGGCAAGTCGAAATTCCTTGAACATTTAATCAGGCAAGACATCGAGCGCGGCTATGGAGCCTGCCTTCTTGACCCCTCTGACAATGGCGACACCGCTTACAAAATCTTGCGGTATTGCGCCAAAATCGGGTTTGAGAAGGTCTGTTTGATAGACCCGCATCACCGTTACAAGACCCCGCTCGACGTTCCTGAAGTCGTCCCTTGTATCAACCCTCTTCATGCCGGCGCACCACCCTCGGCCGTAATCGGCGACATGATGGACACTGTAAGAACTCTTTGGGGAACGAAGGACTTTGCAGAGACCGCCAGAATTCAGAAATACTTGCCGGCCATTATTTACACCCTCCACAAAGCAAAGATGACGCTCCATGAGAGCCTATATTTCACTGACCACGCCAGCCCTCATTACACGCGCTGTCGTCTGGAGATGCTTGAAAAACTTCACCCGGTGGACCGTTATCGAATCGCGCTTGAGGAAGTTTTCAGCACCCGCACTTCTTACATGAACGAATTTTCTTCGACCATTCGCCGCCTTGAGCCGTTCCTTGAAGACACCATGAAACTAATTTTTGGCGGCAAAGAGGCAATCCCGTTCACGAACCTGATAACTGACGGCTGGCTGATTCTTTTGAATCTCGACCCGCAGGGGATTTTTGGCCAGGAGCATCAGCGTTTAATTGGAACAGTAATCATTAACGAAATCACGTATGCAATTCATCGTTTACGGGAGCACGGATGGAAGGGAGTTTATTACCTTTACATTGACGAGGTTGGGGATTACGCGACTCCCAAACTGGCTTATCTCTTGGACAAAAAGAGAAAGTCAGGTCTCCGCGTCACCCTTGCTCATCAGGGCTTTGACCAGATTGGGGATTCTCAAGTCCTTTCCTCAATTTATCGCAGCACGAAAACCAAAGTCCTATTTAATACGAAAGACCCTAGCGACCAAAAGAAAATGATTTCAATGATGTATGGCGGGGAGCTGAACTCAGAGCAAACTCGTTACACACTCATGAAACTCAAGAAGCAGCACGCCGTTGTCAGGGTCAACAAGGAAGACCCGGCGACCGTCCGAATCCCCGACGTGCCTGACGTGGACATTTCTCAAGACGTTTTAAAAGATTTTATTAGTAAGCTGTATCGCCTGCCGTGGTATCACCACCCGAAAGCGGTACTCGAAGAAATAAATGCTCGATTCAAACCTCAACAATCTGGGAGACGATTTGACCGACCTCAAAGCAATACTCCTAAGAGCGTTAAAACTCAACGGCCCAATGACGGCCATTCAGATGTCAAAACTCCAGCCCCTGAATCAAAAGGGCGAGCTGGGAATTTACCAGCCAAACCCAAAGCGAAAAGTGTTCCTGCTTCGTTCGTACATGAACGTTCATAAGACCCTTCTTAGGTATAAGGGCGAGCGTGATTTTTGGAAGGTCCTGCCGCAACGAAAAAATGACGCTGACATCTGGGTTGACATCGAACTGAGGAAGCGCCAGACCAAACCCAACGAGAGCGAAAGCAGAATCGCTAATCTCGCTCACGAGCTTGCGGTTGCAGATGTCTATTGCGCCCTGTTCCCTCACAGATACCCGGATGGCAAACCCCTTCTCGAATATTGGGACCGCGACCGCGGAAACGATGTCCACCAGACCGTCAAATACGACGCGCGGCTCAGGCTTTTTGGCCGCGACATGTTCCTTGAAGTCGAGCGCGGCAACCATCCGGTTCTGACACCAGAGCAAGCCCAAAAAGCGGGTAAGTCTTATTACGAGGATTCCGTGAATTACAAGGTTGACCGTTACCTGAAACTCTTCCGTGAAAGCGACTACAAGCCCTTCACTGTCCTGTTCACAATCGAGGACTGGCGCTTGGGGTCTCACGACCCGGAAGGCACTGAGGAATTGTTCGAGAAATACGCCCGGCTCCTGGCACAGTTCAGCACCCATCACGAGGAGAAAGTCACCTTCCTTTTAGCCCGGCACCGGGACATCGTGGGGGACAAAGACCACACCCCAGGCGAGATTCATAATGAGGTCATGGGCGACCCGTTCGGCGAGGTCTGGTTTGACCCGGCCCAGAACGCTTACGTGTCCCTGAAAGTCGGCTAACATACGTTAACCACGACCTCCTGATGGTTAATCAGACGTCTAAACGCTGTTCTAAACAGACATCTAAATTCCCTATAAATGGTTTATAAATAGCGCCTTACGGCTGGGGCTGGGCTTTTGGCTTTGACAAGCCAAACTTGCTATTGTCCCGCCTGCCTTGAAAAGCAAGGCCACCCCTTGCCGCCTTACGGTTTCGCTTTCGCTTCAGTCACTTACGTTCCCGTCTGCGGGGTGGCCTTGCTTACGCCGGCGGTCCAATCTGGCTCGCTCCGCGACTGCCTGCGCTCCGCTTGTCCTCACTAATCGGGTCAAATTTTCACTGCTCTGGCGGGATTAAGGGCTCGTTTGCTTTGCGGGTGCGGGTCCGGACGTACGCCCTCACTTCGTTCGGGTATTTCGCTTTTCGCTTTAACTGGTTCTGGGGGTGTTTGACGTGGAACAGCGGGACTGTTCAGGTCAAGGTTTACAAATGATGTGTTAGGGGTTTACAAAGAACCGAAATGGGGGGGCAGATAAACGGGGAATAATTTGTCCGTTCTCGCTTCGCTTCCGTTCCCAGACACCCTCAAAAAACAGAAAGAAAAGACTTGGGGACTTGCGCGTCCCCAAACCCCTGCGCGCCGCCTTCGGCGTCACGGTTATATAAAAGTTGACCAGGAGAGAGATTGCATATAAGTCCCATTGGTCAGACAGGATATGCGGAGGTAACTTTTTAGAACAACAATGAGGGTCCGAGGAGGGCTTGAGATTGGGTTGAGAGTTTTTCGTTTGTGTAAGTTTTTTTAGAGGCGTGATTGGGAACTTTTGCTCGCGGTGAACTGTGGATAATATTTTTCCCGACCGCTTATCTAAGCCCTTTCCCCGCATTTGCGTAAATATATGGAGTTGCCATAATGAAGTAGGGGGAGAAAGATTTTAACCCAAATGACAATAGAACAATTGGCGCGACTGCAAGCATACATGATTGTCGCGAACGCTATTTTGAAAAATGAGAGCAATCTGGAATCATCCAAGCAATGGGCGAAAGAAGGAGCAAGCCTGTTTGCCCTGATTACGGAAGAAAAATTAAACCAACCCTTATGAGCATCGACTTAACAAGTTTCGTTCTCGGAGGGGCCTCGGTCATGCTGTACACGCTTGTGGTCACGCACAAGCCGAAGAAGCAGTGGCGACCGTGGCACGAGTACAGGCAACATCATTAACATCAAGAAAAATGCAAAGAGAAATAAAATTTAGAGCTTGGAACGGCGCAAGAATGTTTACCGATTGCGTCAACATTTATTTGGATGACCGAGGCAGACCGTTCACCGGCCTCAAAGATAAAAACGGCAAAGAGATTTATGATGGGGATATAGTGAAAATAATTTCTGGTGGGGAAAAAGATTGGAATTCGTCATCTATAAGTCGGAAAGATGTGTTCACTCCAATTAAAGAATGGAAAGCTCAAGTCATCTTTAATGAAGTTGTCTATGGTTATGATTGGAAGTTTGGAAATGGTGAAATCCCGTTTGGAAGAGACCATTTTAGAGATTATGTGATAAACAGATTTCAAGTTGAAATCATCGGCAACATTCACGAGAATCCGGAGCTACTAAAAGCCTAATTCGAGCCCCCAATTCCCCCCTAATTTCCCCCAAGCGCCCCCCACCGGGGGCTTTTAAATGGCTTTGCACAGCTTTCCATCGTTTTACACAGCACAAATCTTCGTGCATGCAAAATTTCGCGATTTTCGCCTCGAAAATATGTTATTAACGAAGTGGTCTTGCTTTTGATTAAGGAGCAGACCAATGCGCTGGCTAATCCCTATTCTCGAAGTTCACCTGCTAATTTTTGCAGTGATTCTCATCCTTGCGACAATAATCGAAGGATATAAATATCTGCGGTTTTTGATTCGCGGTGACAAGTGAAAGCCTCGCGCCTGTCCCTGCTATGCTCAATTGGTACGGGCGTTTGCCCACCAATCGTCACGGCACGAAATTGCTTCAGTTGGCTTGGGACAGCCAGTCTCGGTATGAATATCCCTTCGGGGGTGTTGTGGAAGTCCGGGAAGGCAATAACCGGACAGCGGAACGGCGGCTCTTTGCCGAGGGACGCTTATCTTCGTAAACCCCCGTACAACCTCATCCTGTTAGCGTTGAAAACGTTCTCGACCCGTTTTGCGGCTCCGGGGGCTTGACAGTCCATTTCAGGGCGCTACGATTAAGCCAGAAGCAATTTAAAACAAATACTTGGAAATCGAAGAATTCGTTCCTGAGGACGAAGGCGACTATGGCGTTTATCTCATAGACGGCGAGGTCCACGAGAGCAACACCTCAAAACTCTCCTATTCCTGGGGAGCCGATAAAAACCAAATTCGCACTCAGTATGTTGAGCCGGCGGCCCGCGAAATCATCAGAGAAATCAAGAAACGCGGCAAAGTCGTCTCGCAAGACGAGGCGATTCAAATTGCGTATGGCGGTATCAAGAAACACAAAGAGCAATACACCGTTTTTGGAACTGAGATGCATCAGGCATTTCAGAATTTTGACGAAGGCAAGCCCGTTATTTTACCGACCCCGAAGCACCAAGCGTACTTCCAGGGGTTTTTATATTTCAGAAAGCAGTACCAGCCCAAAACGCTTTTTACCGAAAAGCTGCTCGTCTGTCCGCATTGTGGTATCACAACTCAAATTGATAATTTCTCAGAAGTGGCCGGCCTGAACACCATTCTTGATTACAAGACCGGCAGGACCGTTGGATTTAACACGCCGTTTCAATTGGCAATTAACAGACACGTTCTGGAACACCTTGGCGAACGCGTTGACCGCACCTGGGCTGTTCACATTCAGGACTTTTTTGGATACCCGATTGAGATGTGCGCGCCGTGGGAAGATGTCGAGTTACGCCTGAGGAACGCGGACCTGAAAAAGAAGACCTTGAACCCGAAGATTTATGTGCGGGAGTTTTCAGGCGAAAAAAAACAGGCCGCAAGCGAAACGCTTACGACCGTAAAAGAGCAAGAATCTGCTGAGAAGACAAATATTCCGGGTCATCAATTCCTACCGGAAGAAGAGGAGCTTTCATCCACACAGATTGCGCAAGCCGCAGAGCGTCTTGAGCCACTGCTTCGCACTTATCGCGGTCGGGTAGGAATACTACCCCCCGAAACAACTGCCGGATTATCGCAACCTGCTCGACCGAGAGGAAGGCCCCGTAAGGACTCACAGCATATAGGCCCATCTGCCAATATTTCATCACACAGAGAGGCGATTCAACCACAAACCCCACCCGAAGAGGCAGAGTTAGACCCGAAGCACGTTCACCCGCTCCGTTTGAAACGGGAGTTCCTTGACAGAGTTGCTTGAGCTGCCACGCGCCGAATACCTCCAACTGCTTATGAAACCCTTTGGGAAAAATGTATTTTGGGTCAGTCGAGTCCTGTTCAATCGTTCTGGCCAGGTAGCCGGTTTTTACACCATCGCTGAAACGCAGGACCGGAAACAGCACCTTGTTCATGTAAATGCTCTTGCGGGAGGGGTTGAAATACTGCCCGACGCCGAAGACCTTGAGCGTTTCTTCCGTTAAGCCGCGGGCGTTTAGCCAATCACTTTTCACATAAAACTTTTCATATGTTCCAGCAAATGGCTTATTTTCTACAACTGCATCTTCATTCGCTGATTTTGTTTGCGACTGGTGCGCTTTGGGGTGCTGTTTTCTGCCGTCTTGCAGACCTCCTAATTGGTTAACCGCTTCTTGAAAGCCAACCTTCCTGATTTTCATAACCAGGTCGATTGCGCCTGCGCCACCTTCGCCGCAAGAGAAACAGTTGAATTTTTCATCCGTGAAGGAGAAAGACGTGTTGTTTTTCTTGGGTTGATGGAACGGGCATTTCCCGTAGTGTTCCTGTTTTCCCGGCCGCCTTTTAAAGCCTGTGAAGCCCATTTGGGCAAGCACAGAGCCGAGAGGGATGCTCCTGACATCTTGATATTTGTCCATTATTCCTCCTAATGGCTGTAAGTTGTTGAAAAGGCGGCTGAATATATTTTCGAAATATGTAAACCTGACCAACCTTTTTCGCACCTTATGTTCAAGGGAACGAATCGTTACTCGTGGTATGAACCAGTAGAGAGAACTGGCGCATCTAATTGATAACAGCACAAAGCTGTTCGGTCCCCATAGTCAGAATTTAAGAGTTTTTTAAGAATCAAAGGCATTTTCGCGCTTAGAGGATACGTGTGTTTTTTTGAGGGGATAAACCATGATGCACATCAGTTTGCATGACTGTGAAGAGATACTCTTGAGAGTCACTCTCGTAACTTCTGCCGGTTTATTGTTCGTGAGGGTCGTAATTATAGGCTTCCGCGATATTCGGGCTGAACTTCGTGAAAGCGCTAAAAATTCTAAAGCTAAGGAATAGATGATGCAATTCAACAATTGGATTCGCCCTCTTCTTGATTATTACAAGCACGAGGCAATAGTTTTCACCGATTACATCCGGCCGAACAAACACGGCACCTTCAGCGTGAGGAACGCGCCCAAGGCTCAGGAGCGATTAGGGGTGTCAGCCAGGTATCTGTACAAGGTCCGGAACCGGATTGAGACACTGGCGAGGCTTTATGAGGCGCTGGTGGAGACAGGGGTTATTGACTGAGTTGCTCTTGTCGTTTTATCGCTGAAATATCCGAATATTTCAAGAGTTCTTTCGAGTCCAATTCTCCCGCCTCAAAGCTTGTTGCGAATGCCATGATAACGTCTTGGATGGCGTCATCTGGGTCTTTTCCGTTCCTGAGCATGTCATTTTTAATTTCGCTCAACAACAACACGACATTTTTTATGCCAATCCAATCCTTAATGTCATAGAATGTTTCGCGCTGCTGTTCGTAATAATATGAATAGGCGTCCAACTTCAAATCACTGAGTCGTTCTTCGAGAAACAGCGAGGCGTTTGCTACTGTTCCATCATCCATCATCACGAATACGAAGTAGAGATGTCCCAATTCTCTATAAATTTCTCTTCGCGCTCTCTCGGCCTTTTCTTTTCTGAGCCGTTTCTGCTTCATTGGCTCAAAAACCAGACTGCTTAGACTGCCAAGCACAAATCCAATTATCAAGCTCACAAATCCAGCGGGCAGGAGTTTTAGAAAGTCATGCATAGCGCCATTGTCCGGCAGTCTGGAACGGGCGTCAAGCAGCTTTCCTTTTCTTTATCGTTTTTGCTTTCAATACCATGTCAATCAACATGAGGGCATGTTTTGCGAACTCATTATTTTTTGGCGTGTCACCAGTGCGAATATTCAAGAACCATGTTTCGCCGGGGTTGTGAGTGCCTTTTGCGTAGAACGGAATTGTCGCGCAAACAGCTTCAACGCCCTCAGTTGTTCCTTTTCCAAGAGACCCGACCAAACACGCGCACTCTCCGTGATATTGTGTTCCGTTCACTTCGCCCGCTATCAGTTTTTCCCGCAGGTAAGGCAACTCAGCTTTTAGGTGCTCAAAAATGAAGAGCATGTCCCTGCTGCATTGATTGATAAAGTCTTTCGGCAGTTGTTTAAGCTTGGCTCCGCGCAGGTTGGCTCCGTACAGGTTGGCTCCGTACAGGTCGGCTCCGCGCAGGTTGGCTCCGCGCAGGTCGGCTCCGTACAGGTCGGCTCCGCGCAGGTTGGCTCCGCTTTTCACGGCTTGGACCAGAGCTTCTTTAATTGTGTTGCTTTCGAGTTCAAACAGAACTTCGCCTAACATGGATTTGATTTGAATTTTAGTTTTCATGGATTTTCGTTCCACCAAGCAGGACGCTCGGCGGAAAAATTAAGATTTAAGTGTTATGTTTAAGATGACAGACAAACCGGAAACAATATTCAACAGCAGCAGGAGCTTAACGGCTCGTCTTCCCAGGTTATTTTGTCCAACCGCCCACCAGTCCGAGGAGGACGAGAAAACAGATGAATCCCAACAGGAATAGCACATGAGTTTTCCAGGGTGTTTTGTACGCCGCGATTGGCTCGGGACCGAATAAGTTGTACGGACGAGTTGCGCGGCAGTAAGTCCAAAAATGTTTATTCATTCGAGTTCCTTTAACTCTTTGTCGATTTGGGCATTGAGTGTCTGACTCCGCGAATTCCAGCCTTCTATTGAAGCCGCAAGATACTCTTGTCTTTTATCACTGTTGTCCAAATTGTCTTTCTTCAGCTTTTCTCCAAACTCCCGCAGCTTGTTGGCGATGTAGGACTTCATTGTTTCTTTATGTATGGATTCCCAAGCTGGCGATGGTGTAAATTTCTCATCAAAATCATCGAGTTTCATTTTGTTCTTTTTCTTTTAATACTAAGTCCTCCAGATACCGCGCCCGCGAGTCCTCCGACCCCAAGACCGCTTTAGCACGTTCAGTTATCAGCTTCCACCCGGCCCGACTGAATCGCAGGGAGTGGGTTTCGCGGGTTTCGCTCATACGCCCCTCGACCCATCGAACACCGCTTGCTTATCGTCCTCCGCGGCCTCTGAGAACGCGAAGTCCTCTACGTCCGGTTGGTCCTCAAGCAGTTCGAAGTCATCAGCCCGCACAATTTCATTGAAGATTCTCGACATATTTTTCGTTTAATTATTTGCCCAGGGTCAGTTTAGTCAGCGGGTTTCGGCTCCCAGCCACTCAAGGCAGCAGATGACTTACTCGCGCTCTATCTCTGACCCATCTGTATTCTGACAGAACCACAGAAACGTGCAAATGCAAGAAAAGCCCATAAATAAGCCACCACTAATTTACTTATCCACAGTTCCCGCAAATGCAATCACACATCACCGAAGTCATCGAAGAAGCAATTTACCGCCGCGTTAAAGCCACGGTTGACGAGTATGTGAAGAAGAACCGCCACGCGTTCGCAGAACATAAGATTGCCGGGGTCGAGTGGAATCTCCAGCTCTCCGTCCTCGTGGACAACTTGGGGCTGAACCCGGAGCCAAAGCCAACACTTTTTAAACGCCTCATCAATGCCATCAAAAACTTCCGCAAAGAAGCAAACCAAACCAGTCAAGCCGACTAAATTCCGCTTCGTCATTCGCAAATACGTCATTGCCTCATCCGTGCAGCACGCCCTGAAATACGAGCACAAATCCCCGGTGCATGAGGTGTTTGTGGCTGACAGAGCAGAAGACCACGCAATCGCAGACCCGATTGGGTTT
>WNFG01009830.1_pt1 | contig 14699 bp, 15 predicted proteins | sample 5400431 | NCBI WGS metagenome assembly WNFG01 (sample SAMN13153346, study PRJNA577476) | soil metagenome | isolation source: 120 cm saprolite under Douglas fir tree site 2 hole 3 replicate 2 | place: USA:California | collected 2015-04-18
CAACACATACTCGAGCTGTTCCCCGAGCGTCTGGAGGTGATCCGTGAACGGATGAGTGAGTGGACGCGTGCCCGGACGAACAAGACTCAGCATGATCTTCTCGTCGACGGTAGTCAGCGCGCCCGGGGCCGGGCTCGAACCGCTCTTGGCCAGGGCTGTCACGACCGCGACGAGCTCCGCGCTCGCGGTGTCCACCACCGTCGGACCCCCAAACGCGTCGACACGAACGCCGTCACCGACCTTGGTCAGGTACTCGTCGAGATAAAGAGTTGCAGTAGTGCCGTCCGGTTGGAGGCATCGTCCTTGGAAGATTTGCTGCACGACATCTGCCAGCTCGGCAAGGCTGTGTGGGCCCACCACGCGAAGGCTGAGCCACGTTGACCAGCCGAATGGGAATAGGAGGGCATAGGGCTTTGGACTGACCGTGAAAGTCCACTCCGGGCGAGGCAAAAAGTTGATTCGCTGCGCCAGCGACGCCTTGATCGGTAACAGTCTTTTCCACGCGTAGTACTGATAGTTGCCGAGGCTGACTCCGGGCACGTAGCGCTTCCAGAACTTGTCATCTTCATATTGGGGACTCAGTCGATCCAGAGCGGCGCCGGCGGCACCGAACACGTCGGTGTAGCGGCTCCCCGGCTTGGCAATGGTCGTGTGCATTGCGCTGTATGCAGCTGCCGATGCGAAGGGCAGCGGCGGCGGCAGCGGAGTCGCAGGCGGGGTCGGACCCGGCACGCCGATGTGGTCCAGCACAGTGTGCTGATCGGCCACATCGATGACTGTCTCGGTCAGAGTCCCTGTCAGAGTCCCAGAGCTCGTTGGCGGCATCGTATTGCCTCCTTCCCCGGCCTCACATATACTCCAGCCAACTGCTACTGCGATGCTTAAATGCACCGGAGCGGCTTGGGTCGTGTCCAGTCACACGACCCACGTTAGGTCAACGTCACCAGGGGACGCCGCTCACGATTCGTCTCCTTGAATTCAGCCAGGCCGGTCACCACCGGCGTATCCTTCCGGCCCTCCGCACCGCTCCCCTGTTGAACGCGAGCAACCGGCGTCAAGGTGAGCGTTTTCGCCTTCAGTAGTTGGATCAGCCGGTTACGACTCCTCCGATCGCTGCGGACCGAGCCGTCTTCGTTGAAGACGTTTTGCTTGAGCTCCTCGCCCGTCGGCTTTTCGCCACTCCTGGTGGCCTGAAAGGTCGCACCAAGCACTGGGTCATCGGTCACGGATTGCTGAAGCCGAATCCCGCTCCATGCGTTGCCCTCGCGGTCAGTCCCCGTGACCCATTGATACACCTGAGCGGCATCCGGCCTGAGCAGCGCCTTTTCCAGGTACCGGACACTAGAGTCCGAGTCCCGATATGTCCAGTTGAGCAGTAGGTCGAGTGGCCTCCAGTGGCGCACCCCGGCGATCGCGCCGCCGAGGAGGAATGAACCGGTGAGGATCCCGACCATCGTGGCCGGATCCGAATAGTCCGGCTGGATCCGGAACGGAACGAAGAGGACAAGATTGAGTAGCACTGCGAAAAGGAACGCGGGCAGGACGTAGTCGGTGTTGAAGGAAGGGAGCTCCGGCCTTCCGGTTACAGCCACGTGATTCACGATCTGAAAGCCCAGAGCCAGCGGAATGATCGGCAGCAGAAGGTATAGGAGCGCGGCACTGCCGCCCAGGATGCCCTGGGTCTCCTCGCTGAACCGGCGGACCACCTGGAAGGTGACGGCCGACCCTTGCGCCGAATGAACCGGGTTGCCATTCAGGGACCAGTCGTAATCGAATATGAAGAGCACTTGTTGCTCGATAAAGCCGGCTGATGACTTCGGCGAGATCGTAGCGGAACCCTCGTCGCTGCTGAAGGCCTTGAGCAGAGGCGGAAAGGTCGGCAGCTCGTCGCCAGAGAAGTCATCGTTTTTCAGGGCAGCGCGCAAGTTGATCACGTCCGTGCTCGACTTGTTCGTGACGACGACGTACAGAACGACTTTTTCCAGTCGCTCAAGGCTGTGATGAGTCGGCGTGATCTGAATGTCGAGCGCGGGGGGCTCCGGCGTGGCGGGCGCCTGGGTCTCGGCCGAAGCGAGGCGGGTGCCGGCTGAGGCCACCACCAGGGCTGCCAGCGCGATCGCCCACAGGCATCGGAGGCCGGCACCAACTAATGAGGTTCCGGTAAAGCCGCCATGACATCGGCGCGCAGGGGTTGGTGCCATGACGAACATGCCTCCAACTCGTGCCTCACAACCACTGTTGAGGCCGGGGCCATGATAGCGCGCAAGCAACCCTTTTGAATCGCGCACGGCTTAACAACTCCGTGAGCTACTTGACACACGGAGCCGATCGCCCCTCGGACGTAGAGAGCAGGCGCGCGTCAAGTCAGCGAAACGATCCACTTGACAGTCGGTTACGCGGCTCCATAATTGGCGCGGAACGCGGGCGGTGGCTGTGCAGTACTCACCCGACGGCAAGTATTGGTGGGACGGTCAGCGATGGGTCCCGGTCGGGACGGGCTCAGCGCCGGCTCCAATCCAACACATCCTGGAACCCGCCCTTTTTCCACCCAGATCTCGTCGGAACATAGTCGCCGCCGTTTCAGGCGCCGCCGCGTTGCTCACCGCCTTGGCCGCCATCATCGCCGCGATGAACGGCATCCTGCCCCACTCGAGTTCGCCGCCTAGTTTTGAAGTCGTGTCTACCGAACCGAGCGGACAATGCACTGTGAGTGGCGGCTGCCCCGTTTCCGCCACCTTCCGAAACAATGGCGGCGCCGGCTCGGGCGCTGCCGTCCTCTCCATCGTCGACAACACCACCGGAGAGACTTACGGAAGCTGCTCGACCACCATCCCCAGGACGGAAAACAATGGCGTCAGCAAAGCGTCTTGCACCGTTTTCAGTCCTCAAATCAGCGAATACCTGGCCACACAGCCTTACGGTCAGCCTGTCACCATTCCAGCCCACGTCGTAGCCGAGGCGAAGAACCCTGGCGGCTAGAGGGTCGACGCCGTTAGGAAAAGGGCGAGACAGGCCGCTCCTGCAGCACCCCATCGACGTAGAGATCGACCTTCTCGTTATAGAAGCACAGTAGATTCTCGATCTTGGGAATCTCCGGGATCGGACGGGGGTAGCCCCAGACGAAGTCCCGGTACGTCTTGTCGCCAACCCGCGCCGACCAGTAGCTCGCGTCTCCCTTGTAGGGGCAGTGAGTAACCGTATCGGTCGGCTCGAGGAGATCCATGCGCGCATCCAGCTTGGGGATGTAGTAGCGCGTCGGAAGGCCGGTTTCGTAAAGCAGCACCGGCCGGGTGGTCTCCGCAAGCACCTGGCCGTCAACCTCGACGCGCACGTGCCGGGAGCTGTGGACGGTATCCACCCTCGAATAAGGGTCGCGCGGGTGAACGAATATCTCCTCGTCCTCCTCGTACCACGCGTCGACGGCGTTCCAGTAGAAAGCTATATGGCCCTCCAGCGGAGCGAGGTCGCCGGCGGGTTCCGCGTAGCTCCACGCGAGGTTGTCCCTGACCGGGCCGCCGGTGTTCGAGCTCCAGCGCACCGTTCCCGAAGGCGCGTCCGCTGCCGGCTTCTTGCGGGACAGCAGCTCCATGCGCACATCCGCGGTCGGGAACCAGTAGACCGGTGGGCGCTTGGTCTCGAACACGAGCAGCACCTTCTGGCTGTCCGCGATCAACTGGCTGTCGACGTACGCCCGGACCCGGCGGGGGCTGAGCTCGATGTGGACTCCGTCCTTGAGACGAGCCCGCTCGGCAGCCGCCGGCACGTGAATCATCTTCATCTGGATCTCCTTTGCAACGAAAACCGCACGCTGCGCCAGGATGTTCCCCCCTGGCGCGAGCAGTCGCTAGGAGTCTTTCCGAGTGAGGATGACCAGCGGGATCGAACGACGGGTCTGCGACTGGTAGCGATCGTATTGAGGCCACAGCCTCGTCATCGCCGGCCACAGCCTGCGTCGCTCGTCGACGGATGCGATCCGAGCCCTGGCCGGAAAGCGCCTTGTGCCCACCTGCACCTCCACGTCCGGACTGGCCTGGAGGTTGAGCAGCCAGGCGGGCGGTGCATCACTGCCGCCCTTGGAGCCGACCACGATGTAGGTGTCGCCATCAAGGTGATAGAGCAGGGCCGCGGTGCGTGTTCGCCCCGTCTTCCGCCCGGTCGTGCGCAGCAAGAGCATCCGAATGCGACCGAGACGCTCGCCGATCAGCCCGGCCGAGTGCTCGTAGACGAACTGGTGGGCGGCGAGCAGACGCCAGCCGAGGAAACGATCCAGGGTCGTCATCGGCACAGGCCGAGTTTATAGAGAAGCCTCAACCACCAGACCGAGTTCATGATTACCCGGTGACCATTCCACAGGGCGGGATCTTCGCTCTGGGGACGGCGTCGCACGCTTACCTCGAGCTCGACTCACCGACCCGAGAAGGTGCGCCGGCCCTCGTGCGGGCCGTCGCATCGCTGCGCGAGCCCCGAACGACGATGGGCGGGGTCAACCTCGTGGCAGGTTTTCGCCCCGAGCTATGGGCCGGCCTCCTACCCGATGACGCTCCAGCCAACGTCGAAGGCTTCAATCGCGACCTGATCGGCGCCGATGGGTATGTGATGCCCGCGACCCAGCACGACGCGGTGGTGTGGATCTCGGGCAGCGCATACGACGTGGTCTTCGACATCGCTCGTGAGGTCATCGACGCTTTGAAGACCCTCGCATCGGTCGCCGAGGAGTCCTCGAGCTGGCCCTACAGGCACGACCGGGACCTCACGGGCTTCATCGATGGCACCGAGAACCCAGACCTGATCGACGCGCCGTCGATCGCCCTGGTCCCAGACGGCAGCCCCGGCGCGGGCGGCTCGGTCCTGCTCCTGCAGAAGTGGAGCCATGACGTGACGGCGTGGGAGTCACTGGCGATCACTCGACAGGAGCACGTGATCGGACGCACCAAGGACGAGAGCATCGAGCTCGAGGACAAGCCGGCCGACTCGCACATCGCGCGCACCGACCAGGACCGCTTCGGCAAGATCTTCCGCCGCAACATGCCGTACGGGACGGTGACGGACCACGGCACGATGTTCGTCGGCTTCAGCTCCGATCAGCGGCGATTGGCGACGATGCTGGCGAGCATGGCCGGCCTGACCGACGGCACTCGAGACGCCCTCACGATATTCGCCCGGCCCCTCACCGGCGCTTACTACTTCGTGCCCTCGACCGAGGGCCTGCGCCGGCTAAGCGGGCCGTAAGCCGCCTCTTTCACTCCCCCCGCGACACTTCCGCCGCCCAGACGGTCGCCGAGATGCCGGCGATCAGAGCCCAGCCCGCCGCGCCCCCTTCGCCATCAGTCATGACGACGAGCACGTAGGGACCGGCGGGCCCAGAAAGAACCAAAGCCGCGTCGTTCTCCACGGCGTCGATCGCCCCGGTCTTGTGAAGCACCGTCGAGCCGACGGGAGTTCCGGCCGGCACGCCTTGCTCGGTGGTCGTGCCGGTCAAGAGTGGATACAGCCAGGCCTGCGCTGCATCGCCTCCAAGGCTGCCGTCTGCCTCAGCCACCAAGAGCACCGCCAGGTCGGCGGCGGTGGTGGTGTTGCCGTCGAAGAACGAAGAGCTCGTGGCGCCGGCCGCCGCAGCCCACGCGTTGAGCGCGTCAGCGCCGCCGAGGTCGCGAACGAGCATGTGGCCGGCGGTGTTGTCGGATTGCTTTGCAGCGCGCGAGGCGAGCTGGTTTCGCGTCAAACAGACGCCCGGCGCGTAATCGTCAAACCAGCCCGCCTCGTAGTCGGAGGGCACGTAGCACACCAGGCCGTTGGGGTCGGTGCTGCCCGAGGCGATGTCCTGCGCCTCCATCATCAGGGCGATCAGCTTGTAGGTGCTGGCGGCCTCGAACACCGTGCCGGCGTCCAGCGACCAGGTGGTGGCGTCCGAACCACCGAGCTCGACGACCATTACGCCGACGGTGGCCCCGCTTGGCGCAACCAGTTGCTGCAAGGCCGCCAGCAACGGAGGTGCCGCAGCCGCGACCGGGCCGGCGCTCGCAACGGACCCGCCGGCCGGCGCGCTGGTCCGCGACCCGCCGGCGGATGCCGCGACTGAGGTTGTGACTTGCTTACCGGCGCGCGCGGCGACGATCAACGGCGACGTGGCCGCGGCGATGACCAGCACGATGAGGACGGCGGCGACACGTCGGCCCACAGCTCAAACCTGCCTCGAAAGTGCGTCCATACCCGCAAGGCTCGGTTCTGTTTCTGTAAGCGCCCTGGGCGGACCATGTGAGGTTGCTCAGAAGTCGCCCCAACTCCGTCAAGTGAAATGACAAGCAGACACTTGACGAATCGTCATCCGGAGTGGATCCTTCAAGCGGGCTCGCCTCAGAAACCGTTCCGGCGAAGCAGCGACTGGGCCATCAAGTACGGCCGATTTGGCTGGGGAGTGATTCGTGATGAGTGAGCGAAAAAGCGCGAGCGGCGTTCGCGGTCACCAGGAGAGAGTTCGGACCGAGGTCGAGCGGCGTAGGAAGGAGGCGAAAAGCAAGGGGGAGAGCTTCACCGCTCTCACCGACGAGCAGCTGAGCAAGAAACTGAAGCGCAAGAAGAGTCCCATGATCATCTGGCAGTCATGGACCAGCAGCGCACCAAGGGGAGGCACGGTGAATTACAACGTGGGCATCTACAACCCGGATCCAGCTCAATGGATTTGGCTCTTTGCTCACGTCTTCGTCGGCCCTGGCAACATTCCGGCCAGTCCTGACGAGGCAGTACAGGCGGTCGACGCGCGGTTCCCACGGCTCACGCAACCGAAATTCGCGGGGCTGTCCATCAATCCACTCGGTCCTGTTCCACTCGGTCTGGCATGATCCCGGCCTGTACCTGGATCGCAGCATCTTCGTGTTCGAAGTCACCTAGCCGCTGGATCGACCTCGACGCTCATCAGTGGCGCTCGCGTGCCCGCTCCGAGATCTCATCGATGCACACGGCGGCGGCCAGCAGGAGGACGTCATCCTGGCCCGGTGCCACGGCCACACCATATGCGTCGCGGATCGAGAACCACTGCCTGGAGATCTGAGCGATCGGGACACCCTTGGCGCGGACTTGATACTCGTGGTTGGTGATGTCGCCGTCCGTCTCGTAGGCGGGCCCTCCCTCGATCTGGATCGTGTAGTGCTGATGAAGCAGGGTGAACAGCGCCTTGGTCACAGTCGCGTAATGCTGGCCTTGACGCTCGATTTTCATGGTCGGCTGGAGCGCGATCAGCTTGGCGTGGACAGACAGCAGCTCGGACCCGTTCTGGTCCTGCAGCACGAACGTCTCGCGGATGCTGAGCGCTTTGCCGTCAACTTTGAACACCGACTCGCCTCGATCGTCCTCGATCCAGAAGTCTTCGCCGATCGAGAAGAGCTTCCGCTGCAGCTTGTAGCGCGTCCAGTTACCGTCCGACATTCGAACCTCCTTGATTACCTACGTGCTATAGCTGACGCATGAATCGATTCTTCGATGACCTCGGTCAGCGGTGGGTGGCCGCGGCGGAGCGGCGGTCGGCCCGAATTGAAGCGCCATCGCTCGACGCCCAGGTGGCGCTCGAGCTGCTGGAGCTGGCGCGCGTAGCCGCCCACAGGCAGGAGCGGCGCTTCGCTCCGCTGTCTTGCTTCACAGCAGGAGTTGCGGCCGAGCGCCTGCGGGCCGCTAAGGGCGCCTTTGATGACGCGTCGGTCGCGGCTTTCATCCTCGAGGTGAGGCAGGAGCTTGAGAGGGAATATCCCGCCTAACGAACGTTGATCACGGGCAGCTGCCGGAAGCTTTGCACCGAGACCCGTGCGGCGATTGCCGACGCGACTTCGCGAAACGCCTTGGCGCCCGCAGTATCCGGGCGCGAAACCACCACTGGCGCGCCGGCGTCGGCCTCCTCGCGAATCACCTTCTCCAGGGGAATTCCGCCGAGGTAGGGAACGCCCAGGCGCTTGGCGGCGCGCTCCGCTCCGCCGTGGTCGAAGATGTGGTGCTCTTCGCTGCAGCGGCCGCAGACGAACCAGCTCATGTTCTCGACCAGGCCGAGCGGGGTGACGTTGAGCCCCCGGAACATCTGCAGCGCCTTGACCGCAATTCCGAGCGCAGCAGCTTGCGGAGTGCACACGATCGCGACGCCGGTAAGCGGCACCGCCTGGGCGAGTGTCAGTGACGCGTCGCCAGTGCCTGGCGGGAGATCGATGACGAGGTAGTCGAGCTCGCCCCAGTGAACGTCGCCGAGCATCTGCTCGATCGCCCGCGAGACCATCGGCCCTCGCCAGACCATGGCTTTGTCGGCACCTGCCAGGAACCCGATCGACATCAGCTTCACGCCAAAGGCTTCGAGCGGCACCAGCTTCTGGTCGACCACCTTCGGCTCGTCCTGGACGCCCATCATGCCCGGTATCGACGGACCGTAGATGTCCGCGTCGAGTAGACCCACCCTGGCGCCGCTTATGCCGAGGGCGCAAGCCAGGTTTATCGCCACAGTGGATTTCCCGACGCCTCCCTTGCCGGATGCGACGGCGATAGCCTGCTTGACCCCGGGCAGGACCTGGTTCGGCTGCCGCCCGTTGAAGGCCGAGCGCACGTTGGCGGTCATCTTCAGGTCGACCGCGGTGACTCCCGGAAGGTCGGCGACCAGCTGGCGCGCCATCGTCTGGAACCGATCCCGTACAGGGCAGGCCGGCGTCGTCAGCTCGAAGGTGAAGCTCACGCGGCCGTCGGTGGCGATTGCGAGATCTTTGATCATGCCGAGGCTGACCACGTCGCGGCCGAGGTCTGGATCCTGGATGGCCGACAGGACGGCCAGGACCTGGTCCGAGCTAGGGGGGCCGCTATTGGGCACTGAAAATCACCGCCGCGCGCAGCGCGAGGACCCCGAGCAAAATGAGGGCGGACACGACGAGGGTGTCGGTGCCGGCGCGGGCGATTGCCGCCGAGCCGCCGCCGGCGCGGACCCGCATCTGTCCCCTTGCCGCCACCAGCGACGAGGCGATGCCGACGAGCGCCAGCACCCACAACGGGAGCAAGGGCAGAGTCCTCCCGGCCGTCCCGGCAACGGTGATCGTGATGAAGAACGCGACCAGGAGGACGAGTTCCAGAATCGAGAAATAACCGTCCGCCTCGTGTAGGCGGCCGAGGCTGAATGCCGCGGCGGGCCGAAAGCGGGCCAGCAGCGCGATCAGGGCCGCCGAGCCGCTCAGGCCTGAGGCGAGAAACAGCCCTCCCAGCATCCATGTGTCACTCCACACGGGTTGGTTGCTGACGCTGAGAAGCACACCCGTATAGGACGCGATGAACAGGGCGAAGATCGCGCCGACTGCGTTGAACGCTCGGCCCAGAACCCCGCCGATCGGCCGGCCCGGATCGCCGACGGCGTTGCGGTCCCGCCTGTCCAGCACGAACGACTCCCACGCAGACACTGCCGCAAAGAAGCCGAAGATGAGCAGCGCCCACACGCCCACCGACATGGGCGACCAGTACTTGAAGCTGAGGCCCACGTCTCCAGGTGTAACGTCGACGAGCATGTGCCAGAACTTCCACCAGCTCGCGCCGAGGTCGGTGGTAAGGAGCACCGGACAGAACAGCAGCGTGACGAAGCTCGTGTAGAAGCCGAGGCGCGCCGCCGCCTCGTCACGCGGCTCGCCCACCAGACGCAGGAGCGTCGCCAAAGCGTAGGAGCCGCCGGTGAGCCCTGCGAAGAAGAAGTAGCCGAGGATGTACCACGTCCATTCGGGCGCCCGTACGAAATGCTCCGCCGCGAGGTACATCACGACGCCCCGCGCCGCCTGAAGGCGACGATGCCCGCGACCACGCCAAGCACGGCGGTCACAAAGGCACCGATGTACCCGCCGACGTCGTTACGGGTGGGCAGCACGGCGTTGTCGGCATTCGGGAGCCCGTACGTCTCCGGCTTGTCCATGAGGAGGAAGAAAGCGTTCAGTCCCCCGTATACCTTGTCGTCGCGGCCGTAGAGCTGAGCCTGTGTGATCCCCTGCGAGTGAAGGGCGGCCAGCCGAACGTCGGCCGCCTGGTGGAGCTCGGCCAGCGGCCCGAACTGAATCGATTGGGTTGGGCAGGCCTTGGCACAGGCAGGTTGGAGGCCGCCCTGGAGCCGGTCGTAGCAGAGCGTGCACTTATGCGCCGTGCCGGTCGTCGGGTTCAGGGCGATGACGCTATACGGACAGGCCGCGATGCAGTTCCGGCAGCCGTTGCAAACGTCCTGCTGTATGAAGACGGTGTCGAACTCGGTGCGGATGATCGCGCCGGTCGGACACACGTCCATGCAGCTCGCGTGCTTGCAGTGCTTGCAGACGTCGGACATCATCAGGAACGCTTTGCCGTTGCCGGCATCTGTGGACTGCGCGGGCACGTCGTCGATGAACTTCACGTGCCGCCAGTTCTGATCGTCGAGCTGGCCGGTGTTGTCGTAGCTGTCGGAGAGGAATTTCGGCGAATCGCCCTGGAGCTGGTTCCATTCCTTGCAGGCCACCTCGCACGCTTTGCACCCGATGCAGATGCTGGTGTCGGTGAAGAAGCCGTACGACTCGCCGGGCTTGATGGTGACGGCCATTGTTCAGAACCCCATCAGGTTGGGAGTGATCTTCGTAAAGCCTCTCGCACTCGCATACAGGTCGAGAGGGAGGGCGGCCAACTCATCCACCAGTGGGACCGCTGCGGGATCCGTCGCGAGGTCGATGCTGAGCAGATAGCGCCGGCAGGTGTCGCACGCTTCAATGCGTATGTGCGGAAACACGGGCTTGTCCTCACCCTCGCGATGATCGCCAAGCCTTCCTTCGAGCCCCCGCACGACGCTGCCGCGCTCGCCCGACGCCGTCCCTTCTTCGCTGAAGATCGGGAGGCGTGAGCTCGAGTCCTCGCCACAACCAGGGCATGTCATGCGCGCATACCCCCAGGCGCCCTGGCAACGAGCGCAAACGAGAAAGCGCCCGCCAGCAGCAAGGTCTTCGCCGGCAGGCGCGAAGTAGCTCAACTGCGGAGGTCCTCCGCAAGTCGGGCAGTGCCTGGGGTCCTGCACACCCACGCAGGCTACCGCTGCCTCGGGACCCAACGCTTCCAGCACCGGGCCGAGCGACGCCCGCGCGAGGAACCGGTCGACGATGGTCTGGTCTTCGCCGTGGATCCAGGCGGCGACGACCTCACGCGGATCGGCGGTCTCGAGCCGGATTGAGACGGCATTGCGCACCTTCGGCGGACCGGCGGCGAGGCTCACATCGACCACAGCAGGCACAACCATCTCGGCCACATAGGCGACGAGGTCACGTGCTGGGGGCGCCGCCGAGATCGCGGATCTGCAAGCCTGCTCCTGAACTCCCAATACCGCGCCATAGAAGTCCAGCAGCTCACCGGCGAACACCTGCCGGCGCCTCAGCTCGGCAGTTCGCCGGCGCCGATCGGTCCACTGATCCGAAGCGACGGCGGCCGTTGCCATCACATCTTCTCCAGGTTGACGAGGAAGGCTTTGAACTCGGGCGTGCGCGAGTTCGCGTCGCCGACAAAAGGTGTGAGGGCATTGGCCAGCCAGTACCGGCCGTGGTTCGGATCGCCGTCGGCGGGGATGCCGACATAGCCCCAGTGGATCGGGATGCCGATCTGGAACACCTTCTGCCCCGCAACGGTCATCGAGCCAAGGCGCTTGGTGACCAGCGCGAGCACCTCCACCTTGCCGCGTTTGGACGAGACACGAACCATGTCGCCTGTCTTGATGCCTTTGGTCTGGGCCAGCTCTGCAGGGATCTCGACAAAGGGCTGCGGCTGCAGCTGAACCAGGTGCGGAACGTGCTGGGTGACGTAGTGCTCGTGCTCGGTCAGGCGGTAGCTGGTGGCGACATAGGGGAAGTCGGTCACTGTGCCGAACCGATTCGGCCGGCCGGCTGCCTGGTCATACAGGAAGGCGACGGGCGATGCTGACACAGTCGCGTGCAGAGGGTTTGCCACCGGTGACTCGACCGGCTCGTAGTGCTCGGGAAACGGGCCGTCGACCATGCCGTTGCTGAACAGCCGGCCCACGCCCTCGCCGTTCATGATGAACGGCAGATACGCCTTGGGATCGTGAGGGTCCATCGTCGCCGGGTAGTCGGGCACGTCACCTACCCATTTGCTCCCGTTCCAGGTGATGCCCGGCCGGGTCGGATCCCACGGCTTGCCGTCGAGATCGGCGGAGGCTCGGTTGTACAGCACGCGGCGGTTCAGCGGCCAGCTCCACGCCCAGTTGGGATAGAAGCCCATCCCCGTGGGGTCGTTGGCTTTGGGATCCTGGATGCCACCGCGGCGCTTCATCAGGTTTCCCGTGTCCAGGTAAGAGCCGGTGTAGATCCAGTCGCCGGCCGTGGTCGTGCCATCGTCCTTGAGGAGCGCGAACGAAGCCATCTGCTTGCCCGTCGAAAGATCCTTGCCGTTGATCTCCTTGGCGATCTCGTCCAGCTCCGGTTTCAGCGGGTCCTTGTAATCGAAGGTCAGAGCCATGATCGGGTCCGGGAACTTGCCGCCCTGCTGCGTGTACAGAGCCTTCACGCGGTTGAAGACGTCGCTCAGGATCCAGTGGTCGTGTCGCGCCTGGCCATGCGGCGGAAGGACCTGGTCCTTCCACTGTGCCCACCGCCCGCTGTTGGTGAAGGAGCCGTCCTTCTCGATCCAGTGCGTGGTCGGGAGCATGAAAACCTCGGTCTTGACCTGGCCGGGATCGACGCCGGGAGCGTGCCAGAACTCGGAGCTGGTGGTCGGCAGGGGGTCCATCACCACCAGCCACTTCAGATTCGCCAGCGCCTGCTGCACCTGGTTGCTGTCCGGGCCGATGCTGGCGGCCGTCATCCCAGACAGGATTACGCCCTCCATCCTGCCCTTGAGCGCCTGGTCGTAGATCGACATCCACGATGAGTTCTGGCCGGGCTTGGGCACGTAGTCGAACGCGAATTCGTTGGCCTTGGTCGCCACGGCCCCATACCAGCCCTTGAGCAGGCTGACCATGAACTTGCGGTAGTTGGTGCCGAAGAAGTTCCACGAGTTGGGATCCGACTTCTTGGCCGCGCTCGCAGCCACGTAATCGTCGACGGTCTTCTGGCCCGGCGCCGGGATCCTCATGTAGCCGGGCAGGAGCTCCCACGAGATCGCGTGGTCGGTGTTGCCCTGGATGTTGGCGTGGCCGCGCTCGGCGTTCATGCCGCCCCCTGGCCGTCCCATGCTGCCAAGCAGGAGCTGGAGCACCGCCCCGGAGCGGATCAGCTGTCCGCCGGTCGTGTGGTGGGTGAGGCCCACCGCGTAGACGATGGTCATGACCTTGTCGGGCTTGCCCATCTGGCCGACGAGGTCGGCCACCTTGTTGAACTCGTCAACCGGAATCCCGGTGATGCTCGACACGACATCCGGCGTGTAGCGCGAGTAGTGGGTCTTCATGAGCTGGAAGACCGACCGCTCGTGCTGGAGGGTCATGTCGCGATTGGCGAAACCATTGGTTCCTGTCTCATAGCTCCAGCTGCTTATGTCATACGTGCGCTTGGCGGCGCTGTATCCGGAGAAGAGTCCGTCTGTGAAACCGAAACCCTGCTTGACGATGAACGAGGCGTTCGTGTAGTTGGTCACGTAGTCGGACTGGAAGAGGTTGTTCTGCAGGACGTGGTTGATCAGGCCGCCGAAGTACGCGACGTCGGTGCCGGTACGAATGCGCAGGTACATGTCGGCGACGGCCGAGGTACGCGTGAAGCGTGGATCCGCGTGGACGATCTTCGCTCCCCGGTCGAGCTTGGCCCGCATGAACCACTGAAAGCCGACCGGGTGCGCCTCGGCGGGGTTGGCCCCGTTGATGAGAATGAGGTCAGCGTTCTTGATGTCGCGCCAGTGGTTCGTCATCGCTCCCCTTCCGAATGTGGCGGCCAAACTGACCACCGTGGGGCCGTGTCAAACCCTGGCCTGTTGTTCTAGGTGTACCAGTCCCAGGCCCCGCATCAGCTTGGTGGTGAAGTAGCCTTCCTCCGAGCTGAATGCGGCGCCTCCCGCGAAGGCGATGCCTTCCGTGCGGTTGACGGTATTGCCGTTTCCGTCCACGGTGACAAAGGTGGCGTCCCGCGACGCTTTGATGTTCTGGGCGATCTTGCCGAGGGCGAAATCCCAGGAGACGCTTTTCCAGCCGCTCGCGCCGGCGGCGCGGTACTGGGGCGATTCGACTCGACGCGGCGAGATCGCCAGCTGCATCGCGGTCGCGCCCTTGGGGCACAGGCGGCCTTCGTTGACCGGGCTGTCAGGGTCACCTTCGATCTGCAGGAGCTGCACGCTGCCGTCGGTGTTCTGGCGGGTGTACGCAACCAGCGAGCACCCGACGGCACAGTAGGGACAGACCGAGTGTGACTCCTTGGCGCCCGCGATGCGCAGGTTTTGCTTGACCTTGGTGGACTCGGCCAACGCCACTTCGAAGCCGAGACCCGACGCGACCAGGGCGCCGGCCCCGGCAACGCCGAATTTCAGGACATCACGGCGAGTGACTGTCTGCAGTCGACAACCTCCCGGCGCAGCTAACGGGAAAGTAGGTCGAACCTAGCTCACATCACTCGAAGTGTCAAGTTCGCGCTCGGCGTCGCATCAGCCGGTCGCGATCAAGAGGTCCGAGCGATCGTCGGGTTCTGGATTCCGAAGCAGATCGATGAGGCGGACGCTCCACGGCACAATGACGCCGATGGCGCCGGCCGCCTCGTAGGAGC
>WNFG01002750.1_pt1 | contig 14698 bp, 13 predicted proteins | sample 5400431 | NCBI WGS metagenome assembly WNFG01 (sample SAMN13153346, study PRJNA577476) | soil metagenome | isolation source: 120 cm saprolite under Douglas fir tree site 2 hole 3 replicate 2 | place: USA:California | collected 2015-04-18
ACGCTTCCGTGGCCGACAATCTGAAGAATATTGCCAAGCGTTTGGATCGTGACGTGGAAGACCTGGTTGTGATCGTGCTTGACCGTCCCCGCCACGAAAAGCTGATTGCCGACATTCGTGCAGCCGGCGCCCGCATCCGCCTCATCGGTGACGGCGATCTCTCGGCTGGCATTGCCGCCGCCGTTATCGGCACCGGCGTACACGCCGTCATGGGATCGGGCGGAGCGCCCGAAGGCGTCATCACCGCCGCAGCCATCCGCTGCCTGAACGGCTACATGCTGGGCCGCCTGGTGGTGAAGCCCGATCAGGAAGAGCGCCTCGCCCGCATGGGAATAAAAGACAAGAAGCGCATTTACGAGGCCGAAGATCTTGCCCCGGGTAAACAACTCATCTTCGCCGCCACCGGCGTCACCGACGGCTCGCTGATGAAAGGCGTACGCTTTTTTGGCGAAGGCACGCGCACGTCGTCGGTAATCATGACCCTGCGAACCGGAAAGGTCCGCTTCGTCGAGAGCATCCACCTGGAAAAGGGGCCGGATGTGAAGGTGAGGTTCTCGTAGATCCTTTATTTGATCCAGGTCCCAACCTTGTCGGCTGAATACAACAGCTCTCAGCAGCAAAGTGGTCATATTGAAGTTGCATAGGATTTTCCTCTCTGTGTATTCTGCTCGACGACAGGGGTCCCGCTTCGGGCTGTAAGTTTATCTTTTAGTTACCCTACCCCCCTCCCCCTCGATTTTGCAAAATATCTAGAATCAGTAACTTACCGACTTCAACCCGCGAAATTCCTCGCAAAATCTTCATAACAAAGGTCTTATAAGTCAAAATCTTGAAAGCATGGGACTTACGGGCCGATTTTTGGTCGCGAGCGCCCTTGCATATAGTTACTGCGTCTACTACTTCTGCCGGGACAATGATGGAACGAATTGGGGGCTGTGCGCAAGGTCAGATGTCACAAGGCGGCTGTGAAATCTCTTCGGGGCGACGGAACCCTTTGGACGCCGCGGGCTGCTTCCGGGTGGAGCTACCTGCAATCGACCTTATGCGACTTTTCCTTTCGGAGCGACAGGTTCATTCTGGGCTCTCATTGATTTCACCAGGTCAGCCGCTGACGCTCCCTCGAGTGACAGTCCATAGCCGACTTCGCGGACAATGCGCTCTTTCAACGGTTGAATGAAATGTACGCGCGTATTGCGGCGGGTCACTTCGGGAGCCTTCAAGTACAACTTGGCCAATTCCCGTGCTCGGGGCAGCGCTTTACCGTTCGGCACAACCTCGGCAACCACTCCCCATTCATATGCGGTACGCGCCGTTAACGGCTGTGGATTCAGCAGGAACGCCTCGGCTCGTCCCGCTCCAGCGCGATAACTCCAGGTGGTGAAAATTCCGTCGCCGGGCGCAACGCCCTGGGAGAAGTGGGCCACATCCTGGAAAGTCGCGCCATCTGCCGCCACAATTACACTGGCAAGTAGCGCGTAGTCTGAGTGCACATGGGCACGTCCTTCGATAGCCGCGATGACCGGCACGCGTATGTTGGCTATGTTTTCCAAAACCTGAACACCTTCGTCGTGAACCTGACTCCAAACGCCGGGATCGGCGGCGTTGCCGAAGGAGGACCAATCAACATCAGTAATGAACTCCCCACCGGCGCCCGTGAGGATTACGATCTTGTTCGCGCGATCTTGCGAAATCCGGTAGAAGGCCTCGACAAGTTCCGTGTGAGCTTGCGCGCTCATAGTGAACGGCCCGCCGTTGCTGTGGAATTCAGCAACCAGCACACCATTGTCATCTCGCGTCAGCTTTAGGTTGTGATAAGCGTTGAAATAGTCACTCTGAAATTGCATCGTATTCTCCTTTCTGCGTTGCCCTGACTACGTTGTTATTGCGAGGTTAGCACGTTGCACTCAGGTGGCGACGACGAGACCGCCTGCGGCACGAATGACCTCGCCGGTGATCCAGGCTGATTCGTCGGACGCCAGGAAGACCGCCAGCGGCGGCGATATCGGTGACGCGACCGAGGCGGCCGAGCGGCGTCTTCCCGGCCAGAACGGCGCCGGCACCACCCTCAAAGGTTCCCGCGGCTGCGTTGCCTTCGGTTTCTGTATGACCGGGAGCGATGGCGTTGACGCGTATCTTGCGCGGCGCCAGTTCAAGCGCCAATCCCCTGGTCAGGGTTTCGATGGCGCCTTTCGTGGAAGCGTACAGCAGGGCTCCCGGCACGGGATGCGAGCCGACGATAGAGCTGAGGTTGATGATGCTCCCGCCGTCGGCCCCGAAGCGCTTGACCGCCTCCTGCACGGTGAGAATCGCCCCGAGAACGTTGATGTTGTAGTGGAGGTGAAAGTTCTGTTCGGTAATTTCCGCGAGGGCGCCGAAGCGGAATACCCCGGCGTTGTTGACCAAAACGTCCAGTCTTCCGAACGCGGAATCCACTTCTTTGAATAACCGCGCGACATCGGCAGCCTTGGACACGTCGGCCCCGACCGCGATCGCCTTGCCCCCGTTGTCGATGATCGCCTGAACGACGCGCTCGGCGCCTTCCCGGTCGGAGGAATAGTTCACGGCCACACGCGCACCCTCAGCTCCCAAGGCCGTTGCAATCCCACCGCCTATGCCTTTGGACGCGCCCGTCACGATTGCCACTTTATTCGACAGTCTGCTCATATTCACCATTGTTCTTGATCCGTAGTTTCCCGTACTCCCGAACGTCAACCGCTGTGAATTGCGCCTCGCGCGTATGAGAATCTTGATTCATGCTTTTTATGCTGAAGAGCTTACTGAAATTGCTTTTGGATCTCCGCCGGCACCTTGGGTTCGGGCGGAAAGTCCTGCGAGAAGCCTTGGAATAACGCTTTCGTATTTTCTGCGCGGCGCTCGCCATCGTGGACCACAATCTGGTGCGGCTTGCCGCCTTCGTATCCGGTCCACAGCGAGACTCCGGCGTAGGCGCCGTCTTTGCGCAGAATGTAGTACACCATGTCGACGAATCGCAACTTGTTCATGTCGTGGTTGTAGTTGCGGACGATGCGCTGCAACGCATCCATGCCCGCTTCCTGCGGCGACATCCCGTGCCGCATGTTTTCTACGATCGTGTGCGCACCTGCGACCTTGATATTTTCTTCGCCGCTGCCGGTCGCTCCCGCGGAACCTACGTCCTGATCGGTGTAGCAGCCGGCCCCGATGATCGGCGAATCCCCGAGGCGTCCCGGCAGTTTGTAGGCCAGTCCACTGGTCGTCGTGCAGCCTGAAATTTCGCCTTTTGCATTCAGGGCTGAGCAGTGAATAGTGCCCGTGGGCGGAAACAGAACTTTATGAATCGCCTCGCGACGTAACTGGGGCGCGATGCCAAGATCGGCGGCGTGTTCTTCCAGTCGCTGGAAGCGTTCCCGCCAAAGCTCTGATCGCGGCTTGGCATTTTCTTTGTCTTTTCCTTTTTCTTTGTCTTCGTCCTGAGGCGGTTGCCAGTGCGGATCGGCCAAGCCAGGTCCCCACCAGTCGTCGTTGCTGTGATACTCCTTCCACAAAAGCCAAATCTTGCGCGAGTGATCGGTCAATAAGTTCTCGCGCGGGAATCCCCTGGCCACAGCGAAGCGCTCCGCGCCTTCTCCCACCAGCATCACGTGGCCCGTGTCGGTCATGACCGCTTTGGCCACCAGCGAAACATTCTTGATGTTGCGGACGCCGCCTACCGATCCCGCCCGCCGCGTCGGTCCATGCATGCAGCAGGAGTCGAGTTCGACCACGCCTTCTTCGTTGGGCAAGCCGCCAAGCCCGACGCTGGTGTCGTTCGGATCATCCTCCGGACCCTTTACCACGCGCAGCGCTGCGTCCAGCGTGTCTCCGCCAGTTTTGAGGAAGGCGAACGCGTCGTCGATGTAGTTGTATCCGTTGTGAGCCGTGACCATGATCGGCCGCTTGGCGGAAGTCGGTTGCGATGCGTGCTCGGCCTGTCCGTTTCCATTGTGCGGACCTGGAACGGCAGCCTGCGCCCCTATTCCGGCGAAAGCTCCCAGAACTGACGTCTTCACGAAGTCACGGCGCGAGAATGTCATGAGTCCTCCTTGGCGGAAAGGCGGAAGCATATCATGCGAGGGCCTCCTCAAATACTTCAGCCACAATGGACACGAAGGTACACCAAGGATATGAATCGCCGGGTTTCCTTTGTGATCCTTGGTGGCAAATCCGTTCCAGATTATCCACAAGCTATGGAGTCGGCACAGAATTCGATTCCAGACTCGTCGAGGGTTGAGATGGCCCCAAAGGTCAGCTCATCGCCGAAAAGAACCTAGAATCGCCTGCACACGTAATGGCTTGGCATTTCAGGTGGGGATCTGGAGCGCAGAGATCCATGGGAAGACACCTCGCGCACCCTGTGTAATTTATATCTTTAAGATATTGCCAACAAATCAGCGACTTGCGAACCTCCGCAGTTCGCCTGGATAGGCGGAACGCCGTCTAAGCGCCTGATTCGGCGAGGCTGTGTCGATCGACTGCAGGTTAGAGTTCTGTTCGGCGCGGAATCGCAACAAGGCTGCAATATTTCCTACCTTGTCGAATTCAGAATTCTGCTTCACATAAAACATCTCGATATCGCGGCGGATCACCCACGGCAAAATGGCCTCGCCCACATCGACTACTTCGCGCGTGGCCTTTCCGCAGGCTGGGCAAAAGCTCACGAGATGGGCGTCGAGATGTCCGCAACCCGAGCACTCGACCGCATGCGCCACAAAGTGCTCGCCCATCAACAAAGTCTGCACCTCTCCCATTTCGAGCGAGCGGAGGACGCGGCGCAATCCAGTGACGCCGCGCGCATTGCCGCGCGCCTGGTTCAGAGCCTGGCCGACGAGCTCGTCGCAGCGGCGGTTCCTCCACTTCTCCACGATGCGGTCGGCATGAGAGCGAATCTCATCGCGCGTGACGTGGGCCAAATCGGCATGGAAACGGCCCAGCAGCGCCTGACTGACATAGGGATGCAGTTGCGGCTCGAGCAGCGACCGGTGCGCCTCCTGGCAGCCCAGAATCCAGCGATCGAAGATGCCTTTTTCCAAAGCATCTTTCAGAACTTCGGCGACGGCCTTGAAATGGTGACGAGCCTCGTCCTCCACGCGGCGTTGAGCATGGCCGCCGTCGTATCCGGCAAAACCATCGCTGCGGCCTTTTCTGGAAAGCGGCTGGAACAAGCTTTCCCGCTCGCTCAACTCGCCCCGGCTGAGATCGAAGAAGCGGGCACGATGGCGATCCGCCAGCACAACCCCGAGTCGAGGAACTGCGCCCAGCAGGTGCGCCAGAGGCTTCAGGTGAAAGTGGCGGTCAACGAAAAGCTGCGTGCCCGGAAGCTCCGCCGGCAACTCATATTCGCGCCAGAAGCCTTGCGCGGCGCAGGCAAAGACTGCCTTGGCGTGGGTGCCATTGCTGCGCAATTCGCCCGACAGGCGCACGACGCGGTCGAGATCGGCACGCGCGGCTTCCTTTTTTCCTTTGCTTTCAAGGTTGTGCTGCGCTTCGCGCGCCAAATCCTTGATCAGGATTGTGTCTTCCTTATGCGCCTTGTTGCGAGGGGTCGCAGGTTGAAAATAAAAGCTCACCGCACACGAATTCATGTCTTGAAACTCAGCTAATTCCCGGATTTGTTCTCGACTAAGGGTCATTCTCATTCTCCCAACTGATTCTCCTGAAAACATTGAGCTTGAATTCACGCGACGCCCGACGAAGTGAATCTCGCCTGAAACTCTCTGGCTAGTCCGGGCGCCTTGCGCAAGTGGTCGCGCGCCGCAGAAATGGACGCCAGCACCTTTTCGGCGGGAAGGCCGGTGATGCCCGCAATTTCCTCGATGCCGAAACCCTCAATGGCATAAAGGATGAATGCCTCGCGCGGCCCGGCCCCGACATCACGCAGGGACGAAGCGATCAGGCGCATGATTTCGTCGGACGCCAGTATCTGTTCCGGAGTGGCCACGCGGCCATCGGCGATCACGGTCGCTCCCGTAATCGATTCGTCGGGCTGGTGAAACTGCAACTCCGGTTCGTCACTGGCCCGCACATTGGGCCGGCGCGCCGACTCCTCCAGATGCACGGCGTGCCCGTTGCTTTCATCCGAACGCGAAAGCTCGTCCAGCGCTCGCAGCGCCAGCCGGTAAAGCCATGGCTCCAAGGCCAGCCGTTCCGGTTTCTCCTGGCCATCGCCGAGAGCGGCGGCTATCGTTTCATCGATGACTTCGTCTTTCGTGAGAACGTCTGCACCGACCATCTCTTGCGATTCGCGGATGTAGATTTCCCGTTCCACGAAGCGTTCCAACCGCGACAGATTCACGTTGACATAAGACCGGACGTCCTCAGCCGAAACCATGGGTGGATAGACCACAGCCAGAGTTTGTTCGAAAGGAACTTCCCGCGCCTGCGTGCCCGGGCGAGCGCTGTCCCCTCGGCGGCCACGATGCCACTTGTGCGACGAGCGCAGCAACTCCTTGTGTTTGGTGACCTGCTGCATCAGGTCCTCGAATGCACCTTTGACCGCTGCGGACGCCGTAGGGGCGGACGTCTGCACCGCCATCTGTCCCGAAGGCAGACGCAGATTCAGCGAAACGCTGGTGCCTTCGCGCGGGGAACTCTCCTCAACTGAACCCTTGAGGTGAACCAGTTCAGGCCGGAAGACATGCAAGCGCTTACGCAGTTTTTCGATGTGGTGCTGGATATCTTTCTCTACGGCGGGAGTCTTAGGAAGGCGATAGCTTACGTGAACGTTCATGAGCACCTCGGCCAGGCCAACGAAGTCGCGCAACCAAGTGCTTTCAAAGCGATTGTACACCCGCACGCAAAAGCGCAATGTGGAGAATTGTGAGCCATGAGCGGGTATTAATCCGCTTTTGCAACAGGTTGCAGCCAAGGAATTTGAAGCCGACTTAATTTGCGGTTACCCACCTCGCAAGTTATGATCCGTGGACCATGTGGACTGCGAAACTGACACTTCTTCTAATTCTTAGCGCCTGCCTCTGGGCTCAAACTGCAGCAACATCGAAGAAGGAGGTCGAAGGCGTGTATCCGGAGGCCCAGGCTCTTTATCTCGATCTGCACCAGAATCCAGAACTGTCTTCACGTGAGACGCAAACCGCGGCGAAGCTGGCAGCCAGGCTGAGAAATCTCGGGTACGACGTCACCGAACACGTTGGCGGCACCGGCATTGTAGCCATCTTGAAGAACGGCAACGGTCCGACGGTCATGCTGCGGACCGAACTCGACGCGCTTCCAGTGGAAGAAAAAACGGGACTGCCCTACGCCAGCAAGGTACACACCAAGGACGATGCTGGACATGACGTTCCCGTGATGCATGCTTGCGGACACGATCTGCACATGGCGTCGCTGCTGGCTACGGCCGCGATCATGGCACACAGCAAAGGGAGCTGGCACGGAACCCTGATGGTGATTGGCCAGCCCGCCGAAGAAACCATTAGCGGCGCTAAGCGCATGATCGACGATGGATTCCTGACGCGATTTCCCCGGCCCGACGTGGCCGTGGCGATGCATGTCGGCAATAATCTTCCGGCAGGTAAAGTTGGAATCACGCCGGGAATCTACGACACGAATGCCGACTCACTGCGGATCACCATTTATGGCAAGGGCGGACACGGCTCCGCGCCTCATACTTCCATTGATCCGATCGTGATCGCAGCCCGCACCATCCTCACCTTGCAGACGATTCCTGCTCGCGAAGTGAAGCCGGGAGAAATGGCCGTGATCACTGTCGGCTACATCCACGCGGGCACGAAGAACAACATCATCCCCGACCAGGCGGAAATGGGACTCACGGTGCGCACCTACAAGGCGGATGTGCGCAAGCAGATTCTCGCCGCGATCGCGCGCATCACCAAAGCCGAAGCGGCCGCGGCCGGCGCGCCGCGCGAACCTTTGATCGAAGGCTATGAAGGTACGGATGCGGTGTACAACGATCCCGCTCTGGCACAGCGTCTCAAGGGCTCGCTTGAGGCCGAACTGGGCAAGGACAACGTTGTCACCGAGGAGCCGCACACTGCGTCCGAGGATTTTTCCTACTTCATCGCGCAGGGCATCCCTGGCTTTTACTTCAGTCTGGGCGGCGCCGATCCCGAGAAGTATGCGGCAGCCAAGGCTGCGGGAACGACGCTACCGTCTAACCACTCTTCCCTGTTCGCTCCCGATGTAGATCCGGCGCTGCACACCGGTATCGCCGCAGAGGTGGCAGTGCTGCGGAATCTGCTGAACGGATCGGTGGACGAGTTGCGGAAGGTGACGGCTGAATCGGCAACTCGTCGAAATTCGAGATGATAGAATCAGTTCGGAGTTCAGCGTGAAGAATCAGCGAAAATTCACGGTTGTGATTGAAAGAGACGATGAAGGCTACTACGTCGGGACGGTTCCCACCCTTCGAGGCTGTCACACTCAAGCGAAGACTCTCGACAAGCTGATGAAACGTGTGCGCGAAGCAGTTGAGTTATGCCTGGAGAGTGAGGACGGCGCCAGTTCGCTCGAATTGGTCGGAGTTCAGCAAATCTCAATATGACACGCCTTCCCCGGCTCAAGGGCAAGGAAATCATCCGAATTCTCGAACGCGCCGGCTTTGGATAGAATGCCCGCCCCGATTGTATGTACACATGTATTGACAAGGTGGGGCTTGCCCGCTAGCATTAAGTCAGTGGCAGATGGCGGCCATGCGCTTCGAATGGGACGGAGAGAAGAACCGACAGAATCTGCTCAAACACGATGTCCGGTTCGAAACTGCCGCTCTCGTATTCGATGATCCGTACGCTTTGACGCAGTGCGATGAACGGACAAGTGAGGAGGACCGCTGGATCACGCTTGGATCGGTCGGTCAGGGTACTGTGCTGTTTGTGGTTCACACCTGGCGAGAGCGGGATGAAGAAGAAGTCATCCGTATTATTTCGGCTCGCGCCGCGACGCCGCGTGAGAGGAAAAGGTATGAGGAAGCTGACCAAGGAACAAAAACGAGATATCTCCGCTATCGCCGCAAAGAGAGAGGAAGACATTGATCTGTCCGACATGCCGGAGGTCGTGGATTGGAGCAGGGCGGAGATGGGAAAGTTCTATCGTCCACCAAAGAGGCCGGTGACGATGCGGCTGGACGTGGATGTGATCGAATGGCTGAAGGGATACGGCAAAGGCTACCAGACTAGAGCCAATCTGCTGCTACGGCATGCCATGGCGAGTGCGGCAAATCGAATCGGCTCAAGAAAGCCGGCGGGAATCCAGCGCACTAAGACCCGCAAATCTGCGGTTTAACCCCTTGTCACCGCCTGGCTTACCTTTCACACCGCGACTGTGACAGAGGTTTCGGTTCTCGTCACAGGCCGATACAGGGTGTCGCGTTCGATCGGCTCACGGCCGGCGGCGCGGATCAGGCGTTCTAATTCTTCGCGGCGCATGCCTTGCGGGGTGGTCGCTCCCGCGTCGTGGTAAATCTTTTCTTCGATGACAGTACCGTCCATATCATCGGCGCCGAAGCGCAGCGAGATTTGCGCGATCTTCGGCGTCATCATCTGCCAATAAGATTTGATGTGCGGGAAGTTGTCGAGCACCAGGCGGCTGACCGCGATCTGCTTAATGTCGAGCATGCCCGTGGTTTTGGGCAGATGCTGCAGCGGAGTGTTGTCGGGATGGAAGGCCAGCGGAATAAACGTTTGAAATCCGCCGGTCTGATCTTGTAATTCGCGCAGCTTGAGCAGATGGTCGACGCGGTCTTCATCGTTCTCGACGTGTCCGTAGAGCATGGTTGCGTTTGATTTCAGCCCGATCTCGTGAGCGAGTTTCGCCGTTTCGAGCCACTGGCCGCCGTCGATTTTGTGGTCGCAGATGATATGGCGCACGCGGTCGGCGAAAATTTCGGCGCCGCCGCCCGGCAGCGAATCCACGCCCGACGCCTTGAGCTGCTCTAACGTTTCCCGAATCGAAAGCTTGGCCCTCTTCGATAAATAAGCGACCTCGACCATGGTGAAGGCCTTAAGATGCACCTGCGGAAACCGTTGTTTCAGTCCGGAGCACAAATCGAGAAAATACTGAAAGGGCAGGTCGGGATGGAGGCCGCCAACGATGTGAAACTCGGTGACAGCTTCCGTATATCCCGAAGCGGCGGTTTCGAAAGCTTCATCGAGCGCCATGGTGTAGGCGCCGGGCGAATCCTTCTTGCGGCCGAAGGCGCAAAGGCGGCAGGCGGCCACGCAGACGTTCGTGGGATTGATGTGCCGGTTGACGTTGAAATACGCTTTATCGCCGTGCATGCGCTCGCGGACATAGTTGGCCATCCAGCCGACGGCGAGAATGTCGCCGGTACGGTAAAGAGTGAGAGCGTCGGCTGCGCTGAGGCGCTCGCCGGCAAGAACTTTGGCATGGATCGGCTGGAGGCGAGAGTCGTCAGTCTGAAAAGGATGATGGCGCGAAGCGGGCATTCTCCTTAGATGATATCGCAGGCAAGCACAGCCTGTGTAGAGCGGACACTCCCTTCGGCAGGCTCAGGGCAGGCCCTGTCCGCTGCTTTTGACTTCGATTTTGACCTGGCCTTTGACCTAGGCTTTTCAGACCACCCCAAAATCAACTTCAACAGCAGCGGACAAGCTTGCCCTGAGCCTGCCGAAGGGAGTGTCCGCTCCACGCTTGCTCAGTGACCGGCGACAACGCGGTCGTGGATCTTGTCGTACTCTTCCTGTGAGAGGACGCGGCGGGTGACCAGGTCGTGGGCGTCGTCGAACGGGCGCTCGGCGATTATGCGCTCAGCCTGGCGCTCAGTTATCCCGGGCAGCGTGAGCAGGTCGTCCCGCGAAGCCTTGTTGATGTTGAGGGTCTTGTCCCGGCCCATCCCTTCCTTAACGCCTTGGGCGACAGCCTTGGCGTCGCGCTTCATCGTGGCGGTTGCGTCGGCAGTGCGTTGCCGGATTTCATCAGGGTTGTCTTTGCTGCAGGCATTGAGCCCAGCCATGCTTGCGGCCAGAATGACGCTAGCGAAAATCAGGGCCAGCATTGCCGGTTTCGCGGAGCGTAGAGAGGAAGGATGCATGGGTTTCTGATGCCGCCCCTGCACCTGTGGTTGGCACTTTGATTCGGGTGCAAACTGTCGGCCTACGGCCAGAAAAATTTTCGCGGTCTACCCTCTGCCTTCAAATTGCATCTACATAATGATCATTTATCCAGGTGTTGCGCGCCCTCGCAGAGTTGATCAATCTGGAATCTCACGAAGGAGATTACGCATGAAAAGAATTCTGATCACACTGTTTTCGGGAGCTCTGTTGCTGGGCGTCGCGGCGGCGCAGGACAGCGCTACGCCGGCGGCAGGCTCGCCCGAGCCGCAGACTTCCGCGCCTGCTCCCCAGCAGACTCAAGAACCGGCGGCACAGCCTCAAACCCAACCCCAATCGCCAGAATCTCAGACTCCCCCCACACAGCCAGGTCCGGAGACTTCAACCCCAACCTCGCCTCAGACGCAGACGCAGACGCCGCGCACCGGAGCAAATTCGGCACAGGCCACGGGAACGCGCCGCATCGCACCCGGCAGCGTCATTCCCGTGCTATTAACTAAGACCATTGACGCGAAGAAGGCGAAGACTGGCGATGAAGTCGTAGCCAAGGTCACGCAGGATTTAAAAACTAACAGCGGTGAAGTGCTCGTTTCCAAGGACACCAAAGTTCTGGGACACGTCATCGCGGCACAGGCGCACAGCAAGGACCAGAAAGAATCCCAGTTGGCAATCGCCTTTGATCGTGCAGTGGAGAAGAACGGCAACGAAATGCAGTTACCGATGTCGATCCAGGCGATCATTGGTCCGCAAAACAATGGTCCGCAAAACAACGGTCCGCAAAACAATTCCGCAGGAGAGAGCAACCAGGCGCCCCCGAATTCTGCCCCTACTTCAACTCCGAGCGGAAGCGGAAGACCTGGGACGATGAGCGGTTCTGCTCCGCCGGCGACATCAGCGCCCTCGACCACTGGCAGCAACACGCCGACCGATTCCCAGCCCAGCGCGCGCCCCCCTATCACTGCGGAAACGCAGGGCGTGGTCGGAATATCGAATCTGAAGCTGGAACCGGCGGGCCAAGCCAACCAAGGCTCGGTGGTCAGTTCTGACAAGAACAACGTGAAGTTGGAAAGTGGCACGATGATGTTGCTGCGGGTGAACCAGTAGCGGTTCAAGACAATTGGTAGTCGCACACTGGTCGGGAGGCAGGCTCCACTAGAGGGCCTGCCTTATTGAGTGTCGAATAGTGTAGTGACATTTCTAATGGCTATGCCGCACGTCGGCCCGCCGCGCCACCTCGGATTGATGAATTCCGTCGGCCAGCAACCGCACCCCTCGCAAGCGCCGGTGGCCCATTGCCTGAAAGACTCGCCGCGCTCCGTCACATTCCCAGCAAGCTGCTGATCGTATGGGACGGGTTTAGCCAGTCACGGCAGTCGCATGGTATGGGATTTCGTGCGCCAGCAACGTGGCCGACTCTGGTTGGAGTTCTTGCCTGCCTATGCCCCGGAACTCAACCCTGCGGAGTATTTGTGGTCGCACCGGAAGCAGCACGAGTTACCCAACTTCTGCCCCCCAACTTTCGGATCCTGATGGCCCGTTTCTTAGAGATCCAGTAGCTTAGAGGAGCACGATATGGCGATTCCGTATTACCACGTTGATGCATTCACGGGTGAGCTCTTTGCAGGTAACCCGGCGGGGGTCTGCATCCTTTCCGCTTCTCTCCCGGATAGCATCATGCAGAAAATTGCGGCTGAGAACAGGCATAGCGAGACCGCTTTTGTTGTTCCTCGCGCCGATGGTGATTTCGACTTGCGCTGGTTTACACCCACGGTCGAGGACGATCTATGCGGGCACGCGACCTTGGCATCCGCCTATGTGCTCGCGCTGCGGAAGCACAACGTGTGGCCGGTTCGCTTCCACACCCGCAGTGGCATGTTGACCGTCACCCAGAACGTCGCTCAGAACAACGACAGCTTTGAAATGGACTTTCCCGCCATGCGGCCCCAACCATGTGAGACGCCAGTCGGCCTCTTACCAGCCCTGGGTTTGACGGCCCTGGGTTTGAAAGTGGCGCTGGTAATGAAATCGCGCGATTACCTCGTGGTGGTGGATCAGGCGGAGCAAGTGCGAGCGCTCTCGCCCAATATTGCCGCTCTTGCCAAACTGGACGCCGGTAGCGGAACGATTGTTACGGCTCCCGGCGAGGGTGACGTGGATTACGTGTGCCGAATGTTTCTACCTTCGGCCGGCATCGATGAGGACCCAGCAACCGGCTCGATACACTGCATACTGGCTCCGTATTGGGCGGGGCGGCTGGGTAAGGACACGTTCCGCGCGCAACAACTCAGCGCCCGCGGTGGATCCGTGCAGTGCACAATCGTTGGCGATCGCGTGAAGATCGCTGGCAGGGCACGCTTGTACCTTCACGGCACGCTCGAACTCTAAAGCGTCTGCCTCCAGAGCGAGAACCTGACACGCACCCTGTCAACGAATTCGTGGCAATTTGCCTTTAAAGAGGCGACAAGTTTTGGTGCGGCCGAAAGATAGTACAGAAATCCAGAAGTGTCCCTATATTATTCAATTCTCAATAGGCCGTCATGGCAGCCGGCAACTAACGCAGCAGCAACACATCTGCGGCGACGAAGCCGAAGAAGACAACTGAAATCACGCCGTTCATGGTGAAGAATGCGGCGTTTAGTTTGCTCAGGTTGTCCGGGCTGACCAGGGAATGTTCGTAGACCAGCAGAAGCGCGACGACAACCACCCCAGCCATTGCGAGTTTGCCCAAGCCAAACACCATCAGCAGCGCAATCAGCAACAGCAGCATGACGAAGTGGAAGGCACGCGCGACCCACAGTGCTCTGCTGATCCCAAGAGAGCGCGGAACGGAGTGAAGACCACTATTCCGATCGAAATCGAAATCCTGGCAAGCGTAGAGTACGTCGAAACCTCCTACCCAGAAGGTGACGGCGGCCGTCAGTAGCAGGATGCGCGGATCGAGCGAGCCGCGCACCGCGATCCACGCGGCCGAAGGCGCAATGCCAAGTGCAAATCCCAGCACAAGGTGCGACCACTGCGTGAAGCGCTTCGTGTAGGAATAGAGCAACAGCACGGCAAGGGCGACCGGGGACAGCCACAGCGCCAGTCGATTCAGTTGCGCGGCGGCGATGACGAAGATCGCGCTGGAGACGACGACAAATGTCGCGACGAAAACCGGCGTCAGTCGTCCAGCGGGAAGAGCGCGGGTGCTGGTGCGAGGATTGGCGCCGTCGATGGCAGCGTCGGCCAGGCGGTTGAACGCCATCGCGGCGGAGCGGGCGGCGACCATGGCTACGACGATCCAGACCAGTTGATGCGGGGTGGGGAGTCCTCCGGCGGCCAGCATCGCGCCGCAAAGCGCGAAGGGCAGCGCGAAGATAGAATGCTCCCACTTAATCATCTCCAGCGTCAGGCTCAGATTTTGCAGCAGGGCCACGGAAAGATTTTAGCAGGGGAAATCCGTCGTTGGTCGTTGGTCGTTCGTCTTTGGTCGTTAGTCAAGGCCATGTAGGGACAGCCGCCCCGTGTTCAGTTCCATGACATCCTTTACACATTGTTCCGGGACATCCTTTACACTCCCGCGCGAGCGTAGCGAGCGCGGGGGCGCGACCAACGATGACTTGGAAGAGTGTGGATGTTCGGGAACAACGCGTGCGTTTCGT
>WNFG01005802.1_pt2 | contig 14691 bp, 9 predicted proteins | sample 5400431 | NCBI WGS metagenome assembly WNFG01 (sample SAMN13153346, study PRJNA577476) | soil metagenome | isolation source: 120 cm saprolite under Douglas fir tree site 2 hole 3 replicate 2 | place: USA:California | collected 2015-04-18
CACTGCGATGCGTCGGCCGCTTCAGAAGTTGTACTTGCTGTTCTTCCCCGACATCCCAACCGCCAACTGGCGGGACCAGGGAGTCTTGTGCGCGCGAAGGCATCCGGTTTGGATGCGGAGGTTGCGCGCCGGGGACCATCCATTTTCGTCGGAATCCGCCTGCACGTCCAGTAAGGAGAGAGCCTGAGGGGCGCGATATGAAGGAATCAGGCTGAGTGGCCAAGCCCCCCAATCGAAATGGACAGCAGCAAGTTACCCACTGGCGGACTGGGCACGCGAGCGAGTCTGACACTGCTAATGCCCGAGCTAGGCAGAGACGCGGGTGAGCCGCTGACGCCCTGGCACCCGCTTGGTGGGTGGGGGTGTGATCATCATGGCTGAGAAGGCTGCCGACTGCTCAGGGGGGAGGGCGCGCAGAAAGGCTTTCAATACCACTTCGGCCTCACGAAGGCAGGTATTCAGATCGTAGTGAACGGAATCGAGGGCCGCCCAGCACACGCCGGGCTGCTCAGAGACACCCTCGGCGAGGTCGGCGGCGGCGCGATCGAACTCGCAGTCCAATTGCTCGACCGTGCTGGAGAGGATGCGCAGTTTGTGGAAGAAGCGTGAGCGGTCGCCGAAGAGGACGTGGTGCAGGAGTCCATTCCAAGAGGCAGCGCTCTGTGCAGTGTCGCCGCGAAAAAACTGCGTCTTGAGGGGCTCGACGACAGGAAGATCACTTACATGTCTGCCAGCTTCTGCGATGGAAGTGCAGGCCGCGATCAGCGAGCCAGCAAAGCGGGCAACTAGATTGGCGGTAATCTGAACCTGCTGGCGGGCGCAGACGAGTTCACCCCGAAGGCGCAATGTTAGAGCGTCATCGAGCGCGACGCTCATCATCGCGTAGGAACATTCCCATTGGCGCACGACGCTGTCGAAGATCTGGCTCTTATCCCTGGGCAACGCAGCCAGCCAATCCTCAGGAACGTCACGTCGCGCGGGGACGGGTCCGCGCTTGCGCTTATGAAACAAGCGGCCTCCGAAAGGAAGCGGGATTATACCACTGGTTTCGGTGGATGGCGTTTTCTTGACGCTTGCGGAAGGCGCCCGCTATACTGCCGCGCGGCTCACCGCGAAGGCCCGGCTCACTCAAACGGCCAAAGTATCGAAAGGATTGTCCCGTTGGAATTTGAACCGCTCGACCAGTTTCTTCAGCGCCGCAAAAAGCTTAGTGAAATCGAGGCTCTTGGGAACTCCGCCTACCCGCACAAGTTTTCCTGGACGCATACGGCCAGGCAGATTGCGGCGGAGTTTGTCGACCGGAGGGCGGAGCAACTCAGTGCCGAGCGCGTGGAAGTGCGCGTGGCGGGGCGCATCGTAGCGCTGCGACCGCACGGCAAAGCTGGTTTCGGGCACATCGCCAGCGACGGCGCTCGATTGCAGATTTATGTGCGGTTGGATGTGGTTGGAGAGCAGGGATTCAAACTTTTCCAATTGCTGGACCTGGGCGACATCGTCGGAGTTACGGGCCACCTGTTCCGTACAAAAACCAACGAGCTGACCGTGTGGGTGGAGCGGCTGGAACTGCTGAGCAAAGCGCTGCTGCCGCTGCCGGAAAAATGGCATGGGCTCGCAGACGTGGACCAACGCTACCGCCGCCGGTACCTCGACTTGATTGTAAATGAACGCACCCGCGAGATTTTTTTGCGTCGGTCGCAGATTATTCGCGAGCTGCGGCAGTTTTTTGATGCGCGCGGGTACATCGAAGTGGAAACGCCGATGATGCATCCCATCCTTGGCGGGGCCACAGCGCGGCCGTTTGTGACGCACCACAATACATTTGACATGGATTTGTATTTGCGGATCGCGCCTGAACTTTATTTGAAGCGGCTGGTGGTGGGGGGCCTGGACCGCGTGTATGAAATCAACCGCAACTTCCGCAATGAAGGGATCGACGCGATCCACATGCCCGAGTTCACCATGCTCGAGTTCTACCAGGCGTACAGCGATTACCTCGAGCTGATGGACATGACGGAGGAATTATTCCGCGGCCTGGTACAGCGGATTTGCGGGGCGACGAGGATCAAGTACGGGGAACTGGAAATCGATTTGGCGCGATTCGAGCGCCTCTCGATGCGCGAGGCCATTGTGAAGTATTGGCCGGCGGCAGCGGGCGTGCCACCGACGCCCGCTGAACTAGCCGTACCGGGAGGGCCGCGCGCGATCGCAGACCGCTTCGATTCTTACGCGCGTTCGCGTGGCATAGATATGATTTTCCCACGGCGATCTCGCCGCTCTCGAAGCCGCGCGCGGATGATCCCTCGATTGCCGAACGCTTCGAGCTTTTCATCGCCGGGATGGAGCTTGCCAACGGCTTCTCCGAGTTAAATGATCCATTTGATCAAGAGGGCCGATTCCGCGCGCAGGTGGAAAAGGGCGGGGCGGAAGCACCGAAAGAAGTAGATACGGATTACATCCGCGCACTCAGCCATGGTTTGCCTCCGACGGCGGGAGAGGGAATCGGAGTTGACCGGCTGGTGATGCTGCTCACCGATTCCCACTCCATCCGTGAGGTGGTCCTGTTTCCGCTGCTACGCACCGAAGCTGCCGAACCCGGGGCCGCGCCCACTGCTGAAGGTGGTGCGGACGCGGGTGGGCCATCCGACAAGAAACCAAAATGAAATTTGAATGGCTGGTTGCGCTGCGGTATCTGCGATCGCCGAACCGTCCAGCAGTGCTGCGACTGGTCACTTTGCTGGCGGTGATTGGCGTGGCGGCTGGCGTGACAACACTAGTAGTGGCGCTCTCGATGAACACGGGTTTTCGTCAAGCCATTCGCGACCGTCTGTTGACCGTCACAGCTCACGTGAATCTGAAGCCCATCGGGCCGCAGGGGATTCGCGACTACCGCAGCCTAATGGTGCGCCTGAGTGGTACACCTGGTGTGCGTTCGATCGAGCCTGCGATTTACGACACGGTGCTGCTTTCTGCGGGAGGGCGCGCGCGCGGACTGGTTCTGAAAGGGGTAGATCCCGAACTCGAGCGTCGCGCGAGTGAAGCGTTGCGACACATGGTCTCAGGCTCGGGCGATTTCGCCGCCGATGCGGACGGCATCCCGGCGCTGCTTGTGGGGCGCATCCTCGCCGAAGATTTGAAAGTTTCCGCAGGGGAATACGTTACGCTCACCAGCCCGCAGGGAAATCTGACGCCGTTTGGAATGCTGCCACGCTCGCGACGTTTTCGCGTGGCAGGCATTTTTGACTCCGGGTTTTACGATTACGACGCGAATTGGGGGTTCGTGACGCTCGGCTCCGCGCAGGGGCTTGCAGGCATCGGCGACGTGGTCAGCTTGCTGGAGATCCGCGTGAGCAATCTCGATGAAGCACGCGCTGTCGCCGAACAGCTTTTGCGTCGTGCCGGGAACGGCTTCACAACTTCGACATGGATGGATGAGAACCGCGCGCTTTTCAGGGCGCTGAGCTTGGAGAAGCTGGTCACCGCGCTTTTTATCGGTCTGATCACTTTCGTAGCGGGCCTGAACATTCTTGTGGTGCTCACGATGACCGTCACCGACCGTGCGCGCGACATTGCCGTGCTGGTGGCCATGGGGGCGCGGCGTCACCAGATTCGCAGGATTTTCATCCTGCAGGGGCTGGCGGTGAGTATCGCGGGGACTGCGGCCGGTCTTGTGCTGGGCTATGCTGCTGCCTGGATAGCAGACAAGTGGCGATTGATTCCGCTCAATCCTGAAGTGTACGCGATTCCCTATGTGCCGTTTCGCGCGAACGCATTTGATGCCATCTGGATCGCCGCCGCAGCGCTGGCAATCAGCATCGCGGCGACAGTGCTGCCCACACGCTCTGCCGCCCGCATCCTTCCCGTGGAGATTTTCCGGTTTGAATAGAGGCGCGTTACCTAATTCCGCCGCTGTCGGGGCTCGGTTCGAAACCACGGCGCAAGGCATGTTAGAATCGTTTTGAGGGTGAACTTACGGCCTTGGAGGTACTTGGCGGGCAGGAGCGCGGCCGGCGGCTAGAGGTAGCAGTACGGCAAAAAAGTGAAAGTATTTAGAATCGTCTCGGATTGCGAAAGGCTAGATGAGTGAAAAATAGGGACATACGGAACGGCCCGTTCGGCATCTAACGTGACATAGAGGTGGTAGGCGATGCACACTCAGGCGAGCTTGGGCGCTCTGGCAGTTGACGACTCGCATTTCGGGGCCGCCACAAACTCTGGCCAGATACTGCTCGTCGAGAATCTCCGCAAGACGTTTCACTCCGGTTCGCAGGAAATTACACCACTCGAAGGAATTGATTTATCAATTGAACGCGGCGAAATGATCGCCATAGTCGGCCCATCGGGCGCGGGGAAAAGTACCCTGCTGCACCTGGTGGCCGCGCTGGACACTCCAACAAGCGGTACAGTATACTTCGGCGGGAATTCGCTCCAGTCGCTTTCTGGTTGGGTCAGGCGCTTCGGGCGGCGGAAGAATGGCTGGGGGAAGTGGGACTAGCAGACCGTGCCGCGCAACGCGCAGGGGAACTCTCCGGGGGCGAACAGCAGCGCGTGGCGATCGCGCGAGCGCTGGTAAATCGGCCGGCTTTGCTGCTTGCAGACGAACCGACAGGGGATCTGGACGAACGGAGCGCAGAGAGCGTTTTCGAACTCATGCAGCGCCTTCACAGCTCCCATCACCTGACCTCTATTCTCGCAACCCATAATCTATCGTTGGCCCGGCGTACGGACCGTGTTTTAGCTCTCGAGCACGGCAAACTGAAGCCGGGTGGTGAGGTGCTTGCAGGTTCCGCAGCTACACTGGCGCAGCCTGCAGTTGCTGCAACAAAGACTCAGGGAGAGCGCGGGTGAAACGTGTTTGAACGCTATACAGAAAAAGCTCGGCGCGTGATCTTTTTCGCACGGTACGAGGCGAGCCAGTACGGCAGCCCTTACATCGAGACGGAACACTTGCTGCTCGGCCTGTTGCGCGAGGACAAGGCACTCGCGAACCGCTTTCTGCGTTCGCACGGCTCCATTGAATCCATCCGCAAAGAAATCGAATCGCGCATTACTGTCCGCGAGCGCATATCCACGTCGGTGGAAGTGCCGCTGAGCCAGGAGTGCAAACGCATCCTGAATTTTGCAGCGGAAGAAGCCGAGCGGCTGGGCCACAAGCATGTGGGCACGGAACATCTACTTCTGGGAGTGCTGCGCGAGGAGAAATCCTTCGGCGCGGAAATTTTAATAGAACGCGGATTGCGGCTTTCCACCGTGCGCGAGGAACTCCAGCGCAGCGCGGGAGAGAAGGTGCCTGTGAATCGGCCTAAAGAAGCATCCCTGTTGGCAGAATTCAGCCGCGATTTGACGCAGGCGGCGATGGAAGGGCAGCTCGACCCGCTGGTTGGCCGGGACCGCGAACTCGAACGCGCCATTCAGATTCTCTGCCGCCGCACTAAGAACAATCCTGTCCTGATCGGCGAGCCGGGCGTGGGCAAGACGGCGATCGTCGAGGGCCTGGCCCAGAGAATTGCGGACGGCGATGTTCCGCCATTCCTTGCCGACAAGCGCATTCTGTCACTCGATCTTTCGCTGATCGTTGCCGGCACAAAATACCGCGGGCAGTTTGAAGAGCGGCTGAAGACCATCATGAAGGAATTGATGGAGAGCCAGAACGCGATCGTCTTCATTGATGAGCTGCACACGCTGGTCGGCGCAGGTTCAGCCGAAGGCTCTCTTGACGCCGCCAATATCCTGAAGCCGGCGCTGAGCCGCGGCGAAATCCAGTGCATTGGCGCGACAACGCCCGGCGAATATCGCAAGTCTGTCGAGAAAGACCGCTCACTCGAGAGGCGCTTCCAGTCTGTGAAGGTTTCGGCGCCGAACGAGGACGAAGCCATTCGCGTGCTGCAGGGCGTGCGCGACCGCTACGAGAAGTTTCATGCCGTCAGCTACACCGACGAAGCCATCCAGTACGCCGTGTATCTCTCGAACCGCTACATCCCGGACCGCTTCCTGCCGGACAAGGCCATTGACCTGCTTGACGAAGCCGGTTCGCGCGTGAAACTGCGCCAGGCAATGCTGCCGGATGAAGTTTCAGAAGTGCAGAAGCGCGTGAAATTTATTACGCACCGGATGGAAACCGCGATCGCCAATCATGAGTTCGAGAAGGCGCGGTTCTATTCCGAGGAAGAGCGCAAAGAGAAGGAGCATCTGCGACTGCTGCGGGAGAAACTGAAGATTGACGAATCTTCGACCGGAGTGGTCACGCGCGAAGATATCGAAGAAGTGGTGGCCCGCTGGACGGGCATACAGGTTTCTGCGATCAAGGAAGACGAACAGCAAAAACTGCTGCGCATCGAGGAAGAACTGCATCGCCGCGTTATCAGCCAGGACAAAGCCATCACGGCACTGGCACGCGCGATTCGCCGCAGCCGCGCCGGTCTGAAGGCGCCGGGCCGTCCCGTGGGATGCTTCCTGTTCCTCGGGCCAACGGGCGTCGGCAAGACGGAAGTTGCCCGGCGACTGGCCGAATTTCTGTTCGGGAGCGAGAAATCTCTGATCCGGTTCGATATGTCCGAATACATGGAGAAGCATTCCGTGTCGAAGCTGATCGGCGCGCCTCCAGGGTACGTGGGCTACGAAGAGGGCGGCCAATTGACCGAGCGCGTCCGCCGCACTCCGTATTCCGTGATTCTGCTTGACGAAATCGAGAAGGCGCACCCGGATGTTTACAATATCCTGCTGCAGGTTTTTGAAGACGGGCAATTGACTGACGGGCTCGGCAACACTGTGGATTTCCGCAATACCATCATTATCCTCACCTCCAACCTCGGCGCGCGCCAGTTGCAGAAGCAATCCGGTCTGGGCTTCCAGTCTGCAGATGAAGTAGCCGTTGCGAAGAGCCAGGATGATATGGTGATGAGCGAGGTGAAGCGAGTCTTCAATCCTGAATTCTTAAACAGGCTCGACGAAGTGATTCTCTTCAATTCACTCACGGACGACGACCTGCTGCGGATCATTGACTTGCTGGTAGGCCAGATTAACGAAACGCTGGTGCATCGCCAGGTGCAGATTGCGCTTACACCGGAGGCGCGCCAGTGGATTCTTGAGAAGACCTGCAGCGATCGAAATTATGGCGCGCGGCCGCTCCGGCGCGCGTTGCAGAAGTATGTCGAAGACCCACTGTCGGAAGCTCTGATCCAGGGCGGACTGCAGCGGCCGGCCACGCTGGAAGTTTTTCTATCCGGCGACGGTCTCTCGTTCCGTCCCGTGGTTGAAGCAACCCCGGTGGCCCACTAGGAATCCTACACGCGCAAGCCGGGCGGGAGCGGTCCGGCGGGGGAGCAAAAAATCTTGGGCGGGGGACTGCGGCCTTGACCAGAACCTTGGCCGCCAGCAGGAAAATTTTTCTGCGCCGATGTAGAATCCTCGCCGTTGTGTATCTGATTGCTCTTGCCTTGGAACATCCCCTTTGCGGTCAACAGAGGCAGCAGCCCGGCGCGACTCCGTACGTGATCACCAGCATTCAATTTTCGGGTAATCGGCGCATACAATCGGACACCTTGCGAGCGCGGATTTTTTCACGCGTAGGGGATCCCTTTACGGTCGAAGGCGTGCGGAGAGATTTCCAGGCGTTGTGGAACACACAATTCTTCGAAGATGTTCGCCTCGAGGTGGAAGACGACCCCAAGAACCCGTATGGAAAGATACTGGTCTTCTACCTGCAGGAGCGGCCGATCATCCGACGGATTGAATACAAAGGAAACAAGTCCGTCAGTGAGTCTGACATCCTCGATCGGTTCAAGGAACGAAAAGTAGGGCTTTCGGTGGAGAGTCAGTTTGATCCCACAAAAATCAAGCGGGCAGAGGTGGTGCTGAAGGAACTGCTTGCCGAGCACGGCCGCCAATTCGCAACCGTGAAACCCACATACGAGCGCATCGCCGCAACAAACGCAGTAAAGCTAGTCTTTAACATCAATGAAGGGCCGAAAGTGAAGGTGGGGACCATCACCATTCAGGGGAACAAGGCGTTTTCACAGCGCAAGATCATCCGCGCGATGCGGCACAGCAGGCCGTATGCTATTCCGCTCGGGATCATCGAAATCCCCGTTCTCAGCAAGACCTATGACCGCCAGAAACTGGATGAAGACCTTGAAGTGGGCATCCGCGGCTTGTATCAGGATCACGGCTATTTCAAAGTTCTCGTGAAGGATCCCGTATTGAAAACGGTGGACATGGACAAGGGCGGGATTCCCGGGCCGTGGCCTTTGGTCGGCGCGAAACACGGCAAAGAAACGAATATCACCATTCCCATCGAAGAAGGCGAGCTATATCACATGGGGAAGCTGAGCTTCCGGAGCTCGGATCCGGATCAGGGTCTGGTGTTTAAGCAGGACGTCCTGGCAAGAGTATTTCCGCTGAAGCAAGGGGACATCTTGTCCGCCGACAAGATCCGCAAGGGGCTTGAAGCCTACAAGAAAATCTATGGTGACTATGGCTACATCGATTTTATTGCTACGCCGTTCACGGACGTGGACGATACGAAGAGGGTGGTCGATATCCGGATGGAGTTCGACCAACAGAAACAGTTTTACGTCCGGCGCATCGAGTTCGTGGGAAATACCACGACGCGCGATAAAGTGATCCGCAGGGAACTGCTGATTGACGAAGGCTCGCTCTTCAATAACCGGTATTGGGAGGCAAGCATCCTGCGGCTGAACCAACTGAACTATTTCGATCCCATCAAGCCGGATAACGCGGAGATCAAGCGCAATCCCAAGGCCGGAACTGTGGACATCAAGTTGAGAGTGAAAGAAAAGGGGAAGCAGTCCATCAGCTTCTCGGGCGGCGTCAGTGGAGTTGCCGGCAGCTTCGTCGGGCTATCCTACCAGACCAATAATTTCCTGGGACTCGGCGAAACGCTCACCTTTTCGGCGGAGGTCGGCGACCGCCAGCAAAATATTTTATTTGGCTTCACCGAGCCATATCTTTTCGACCGGCCCATTTCATCCGGGTTCACCGTGTACAAGAACCGTTTCAACTACAACCAGGCGCGCGAAACCGGAATTCTTATCGGCCAGCAGGTGGCTCTGAATCCGGCGCTACAACAAAACTACGCGACGGACTCCAAGGGATTCACCATCTTCGCCAGCTATCCGTTGCGCAGGTTTTCGTGGACGCGGGTGGGCATTACCTACGGGTGGTCCACAACGAATATTACGACATTCAGCCAATCGGCCCAGCTATTGTTTCAATTCGTGCAGTTCCGGAGCCTGTCGGGGCCATCCGCTCTAAAGGGCATCACTTCGAGCAAGATTACGCCGACGATTTCCTACAACACGGTGGACAATCCACAAAACCCGCATAAGGGCAAGAGTTTCTATTACGGATTTGCGCTCGAGGGCGGACCGCTGCAAGGAAATGTGAACACTATCAGCAACACGTTCACAGCCACATACTTTCGCCCGACATATAAGAAACGCAACGTGATCGGCATGCGGCTACTGACCAGCATGATTTCTGGCTATGGTGGGAAAGATGTGCCGCCGTTCAATCGCTTCTACATGGGTGGGGAGAATGACATCCGGGGTTTCGATTTCTATACGATTTCACCATTCGTGGCGATTCCCAGTTCCGGCACGCGAGCGATTGTATACACCGATCCCAGAGTAATCGGCTCCAACGGGCTTCCGCTCCCGCAACAGATCACCGTCCCGGTGGTGACCTTTTTCCCCACGCGCCCCGGCGGCGACTGGCAAATTCTGACGAATTTGGACTATCGAATCCCTATCGCTGGCCCTGTGAGCATGGCCATCTTTAATGATCTCGGTTTTAACGGGCTTCTCCGGAAGTCACAGTTGCAGCTCGATCCGACGGCGCTGGCCCCCTTGCAGCAACAATTCCCGAACCCTGATTTTCCTAATTTGAAGATCGCCAACAATCTGCCTGTCCTTGGCGGAAACTTCACGCCGCACTCCTCCACCGGCGTGGAATTTGTCGTGCAGTTGCCCATCGTGAATGCGCCATTCCGGTTCTACTACGCGTACAATTTCCTGCGCCAGACAAGCACGATTACAGGGCCGCGCGGGGGATATGCCCTGACAAATGCGCAGAAGGCGGCGCTGCCTCCTGGCGTTCTGGAGACACAGATCGCGCCGCAGCTGAATATGTTCCTGGATCAACAAGTTCAGAGGCTTCCAGCGGGACTAATTGAACCGACGCACACATTCCGGTTCACAGTGGGCCGGACTTTCTAATGGCCAGCCCGCATTCATTGTTGAGATTGCAGGGCCGTTCGCTCCATGGGAGCGGCGGATTGACAGCCGTCAACGGGCATGGAGGGGTGAGGATGAGATTGTGGAGATTGGGCGCAACAGCGCTGCTGTCCGCTTGGGTAGCTGCCTGCGGAGGGGGCTCCACGCCTGTGGGGATTACGGTGAGTGCAAACGGGATCCCTGCCGGATCAACGGCCACCGTCAATGTAACTGGCACCATTCAGTTCTTTGCTTCAGTCAGCGGCACTTCGACGAGTCTAGTGTTCTGGCAGATTTGCCTTGTCCCGACTATACCCGGCACACAGCCGACAAGCTGCACTCAGGGAATCGGGCCTGCCGCCGGGTGCACAATCCCAACCGTGTCGAAGCCGCTTGTTGGCTTTGGCACCATTACTGCCACCGGTCTCTACACTGCTCCGGACAATGTCCCCTCGCCGAGTCTTTTTGTGGTGATGGCCAGCAGCTGTGTCAAAGCTACAGCCTTCGGAATTGAAGCAACTCAGGTAACGAGCGGCGTCTCTGTGCAGCTGACACCGGCGTCCGCGACCATCGAGACGGGAGAGTCGTTTTTTCTGGCGTTGACGGTTAGGGGAACGCAAGACAAGTCCGTCACATGGACGGTGACGAACGGAAATAATCCCCCGGTGGTGGGCGGCAACTCCACCATCGGCATCATATGTCCTGGTCCCCAACCACCACCTCCTCCGCCGATGAAGAATCCGTGCAACAATATCCCGGATGGCACCTATCTCGCTCCCTCGGCTCCGCCTCCTAATGGAGTAGTCCAAGTCCGCGCCACCTCAGCGACCAGCGGGTCGCCTTTCGGTCAATCAACAATCACCGTTCAACAGGCTGGTCCGCCGATTGTCACAAGCATTGATCCCACTACAGCGGTGGAGGGCTCAGCACAACAAGATGTGTACGTGGCTGGTTCGAATTTGTTTACAACCAGCACGGTGGTTGTGGGCCCGAGTTTGGACCCCGTTCCCACCACTTTTATCAACAGCGGTCTTCTCCGCGCCACTATCCCGGCGAGCGAGCTGACAGGAAATAATTTAACGAGCCTCCAGATCCTTGTGAGACAGCATGACGGCACCCTGAGCCCTGCTAATCAGTCGCCGCAGCTGATCCTGGCACCCACGCGGCCGGCCGTAATCTCGTCGAGCCCCGACAGCATCACGCAATCAGCCTCGAGCGTAAGCGTTGCACTGATCGGCGGCTACTTCTCGCCGGGGACGACAACGGCGGCGTTCAACGGGCAAGGCGCGACGACAACTTTCCAGGATAGTCGCGACTTAAGTGTGGGCATCACATTCCCCACGACGCCCGACCCGGGCCTGTACCCGATTGTGGTCCACAATAAAGGAATCGCGGCACCCTCGGCACTGAATCTGGCAGTCGTGCCGGCAACCGTCCCGTCGGCACCGGGCGCTACGATTGCTGTTGGCAATGGTCCCACGGCCGTGGCTATCGACAATGCTTTACATCTGGCGGTCGTGGTCAACCAGGGCGACGGCACGGTTTCGCTGATTGATCTGGGTTCGAACGCGGTGGCCAACCCGAACCCGATCAAGATTCCGACGATCAATGGTGGGACAAACAGGCCCACGGGTGTGGCAATTGATGACGTTGCCGATGGTCAACTGCTGCATGATCTCGCTCTGGTCGTGAACAACGGAGATAATTCCGTGGCCGTAATTGATCTAGTCACGCGAACTGTCTTACCGACCATTGATCTCACCCCGTTCACGCCGACTGGAAGCGCTCCGTTTTCGATTGGGGTGAATCCGCTGTCGCACCGCGCCTTTGTGGCCAATCAATCCACGAACCTCGGAACCGTGCTTGATTTGGTTACCCCCAATCTTGCCACGAAATGCGCCATTCCCCCTTGCGTACTAACAACTGTTGGGGGAAGCCTGCCGCCCAATTACAGCGTTGGCGTGAACCCTGCTATTTCAGTGGATCCGCGGTTGAATTGGGCGGTGATTACGCCCGGTGGCGCTGGTGTTGTGAACTTCGTGGATCTAGGCCGCAATCCCGGTGCCAGTGACGGCGGACGCCAGCCGCGGATGATCGGGACCTTCACTCCGACGAACAGCTTGGGAGGGGCGGCAGTGACAACGCAGGGCGTGGGCATCAACACCGAAACCCACCAACTGCTGCTGACGGACCCGCAGGGAACAACGCTGACGACGTTCAGCCTGCTCGACCAATCTGTAAATGCAGTTTCGTTTACGAGCGGCGGGTCCCCCTTTAGTGAAGCAGACTTCGTTGCTGCAGCGGTGAATCCACTAGATAACCTCGGCGTGGTTGTGAACGGCAGTGGTAACTCAGCCACGGTGGTGGATTTAACGACCGGCAACGTGCTCGGGCATGACATCACCGTTGGCACTTTGCCGCAGGCGGTGGCGATTGACCAAGCGACCAACCGCGCGGTGATCGTGAATAAGACGAGCAACAATGTTTCAATTCTGTCGTTGGGTCCCACCATTCGCTCGCCGCAAATCATCGAGGCCAGCCCAGCGGTCACATTTGCGCCGGCTGCCGGCCCGTTGACACTAACGATCAACGGGGCAGGGTTCGCCGCCGGAGCCCAGCTGTTGCTGGATGGAACGGCGCTTGCGGGAGGGAATATTGTCAAGGTGACACCGAGTCAGATCGTGGCGTCAGTGCCGGCGACGATGCTGGGTTCTGCCCACCGTTACATTGTGGCGGTGCAGAATCCGGGGCAGATGTCGAATGTGACGGACCTGACGGTAATTCAAACGGTGAGCACGGGCGTGGCCGGGAGCGCGCCGTTCGGTGTCGTTGTTGATAATGACCGCGACTTGGCCGTTGTGACCAACACAGCCACTGGCACGGTCGCCCTGATAGATCTGACGACTGGGACACTGGAGACCCCCGCGTTGTCGAGCGCGGTCTCGGTGGGAACATCGCCGCAGGGCATCGCGGCTATTCCACGGCTCGGAAAGGCAATCGTTGCGAATAACGGCAGCAACGACATCACTGTTGTGGATGTAACGGGCACATCACCCTCGCAGACGACTCCCTGTACCCCCTGCGCGGGTCCCAACGGGGTAGCGAGCAATCAAGATAAGGCGACGGCGGCGGTCTCCGCCAACGTGTCAAGCAACGTGTTCTTCGTGGACGCTACAACAGGCACGCCTGATGTTCTGTCCAACACGCCCGTGGATCAAGGGCCGGGTGCGGTGGCGATTGACCCGAACCCGAACTTTAATTTCACGGCGGTCGCTACAACGTCGACGACTAGCTCCGTCGACCTGGTGAATACCAGCGGGGGAGGAATTGCCAACCGAGTGAATGGCCTGCACCTGCCAACTGGGTTGATTTTTGATCCTCTGAATCAGGTCTTTCTGGTGGCCGACAGTCAATTCAACAATCTCCAGATCATAGATCCAACCACGTTTCTCGCCTCGCCGGTTCGGGTGGGAATCAATCCGACGTCGCTCGATTACAATTTCCAAACGAGCACTCTGGTTACGGTGAACTCGACCAGCAATACGATGTCGGTCGTTCAATACCAATGTCCCCCGCTGACCGGCCAGGTGGTGAATTGCCAGGCTCCGCAAACCCGTGTCATCCTGGGCCTGCCGGATTCAGGGCAAGTTTCCCAGTTAAAGCAGTTTGCCGTCGCCATTGACCTGAAGATGAACCTTGCAGTTGTGGTGGATCAGAACAATGATCGCGTGCTGTTGATTCCGCTGCCGCACTAAGGGAGCTGGCGCGGAATTCGTTGTGTTCGAGCCGCAGACAAGGTGCATGAACAACCAGATCTCGTCTGACATGGCGTAAGCCGGTCGAACTTGGTTGTGCGGTACTGAATCCGATTGACCGATTTCTGCGGGCGCGTCTATAATCTTTAGTTTGCGTTGGGCGGAATTTCAGAATAAGGAGTCAGAATGAAGATTCGAATGGCACTTCCGGCACTGGCGGCTCTGTTGCTCATTCCCGCCGTCCGGGCGCAGTCCACCGGCGCGGCCGCCGCGACAGCTCCAACGAAAGTCGGAGTGATTAACGTGCAGGTGGCGATCACCAGCACAGCCGAAGGCAAGCAGGCGGCCGCGGAAATGCAGTCGCAATTTACACCGCGCCAGACCGAACTCGAAAACCTGCGCAGGGAGATCGAGGATATTCAGACTCGGCTGCGGACCGGGTCGAACGCACTGAGCGATGAGGAAAGAGCGCGGCTCGCGGCCCAGGGTGATCAGAAGACGCGCATTTTCCAACGCAAGCAGCAGGAATCGCAGGATGATTTCAACGAAGCCCAGCGGGAAATTGTGGATCGCATCGGCCGCAAGATGGTGGAGATCCTCGACAAGTACTCACGCGAGAATGGCTACGCCATTATCTTCGATACTTCCGCCCAGAGCACGCCTGTCATCTACGCGGCAAATCAGATCGACATCACGCAGGACATCAT
>WNFG01006788.1_pt1 | contig 14690 bp, 6 predicted proteins | sample 5400431 | NCBI WGS metagenome assembly WNFG01 (sample SAMN13153346, study PRJNA577476) | soil metagenome | isolation source: 120 cm saprolite under Douglas fir tree site 2 hole 3 replicate 2 | place: USA:California | collected 2015-04-18
CACCGACGACACCTACGTGTCTGGGGCGGCACCAACCACAGCCAATGGCAGTGTCGGTTCATTGGTCGTGCAAGGGTCGACCACAGGCAAGCCCAGCTACTCGTATATCAGGTTCGACCTGACCAGCTTAGGCGCTGTCTCGAGCTCACAGGTTCAGAAGGCGACCCTGAGGCTATACGTGAGCGCGGTTACGGTGGCCGGCGGATTCGACGTCATTGAAGTGACTTCGCCGACGGGTTGGGTGGAAGGCACTCTTATCTACAACACCTCGGGAGCGAGTTCGCCTGGCGGGACGATGCTCAACGTCAGTCCCATCTCGGTTCCATATCCCAGCGGCAAGTACCAATACATCCTTGTAGACGTCACCCCGGCCGTCCAGCATTGGCTCAACGGAACACAGAACAACGGCCTTGTACTAAAGCCGCACGATAGCTCGATCTCCGTAGCCTTCGCGAGCAAAGAGGACACGACGTACAGCCATGACCCGGTACTGAATGTTCAGTTATTGTCTTCGTCGATTACAGGCAGTATCACCGAGGCGCAGGTTGTCGGCCTTACTACGGACTTGGGAAACCTGAACGTCAATGTTGCGAGCAGAGTACCACTCTCCGCAGTTGGAGCGATGAATGGGGTGGCCGCTCTGGATGGCACAGCGCGCGTGCCCACTACGGAGCTACCCAATACGCTTGTTTACAACAACCAGTCCAACACCTTTGGCGCCGGCCTGAAGCAGATCTTTCAATCCAACAGTATGGCTGGGCTCAACTTTGCAGCTGCACCCAGCAATGCTAACCCAGGCAGTCTTACCGCAGGCGACGTTTGGTTTCGCCTGGACCTGAAACATCTTCATTTTTTCGACGGGTCACTTACTCATCAATTGATGCTCCGCGACGACACTATTCCAGGTTCACAGGTGGTCGGCAACATCGCCGGCAGTGCCGGCTCGATTGTGGGGAATATTCCCGAGTCGCAGGTCACTAATCTGACCGTTGATTTGGGGGCTTTAACGACGAGTCTGAGCAGTGAGACGTCCGCACGTCAGACCGCAGATACCACTTTGCAGAACAACATCAATTCCGAGGCGGCAACGCGGGTGGCAGCCGATAGCGCCGAGGCCACAGCACGAATGGCAGCGGACGTTGCGGAAGCGAGTGCGCGAGTAACCGCGGATACGGCTCTGCAGAGCAGCATCAACACCGAGGCGGCGCGTGCCACGGCGGCGGAGAACGGCAAAGCCAGCCTGGCCGGCGACAACATATTTGCCGGCAGCAATATGTTTACCGGACTCAAGGTTGACCTCTCGGGGGCGGGAGCGACCTTACCGGTGCAGAGCATCCTGGGACCGCCACATACGGGTCCGGGCGTCTGCATGGCGGGACAGATGGTGCTGCAGAAAGACGCACCTGCTGGGAAGCAGTTGTTCATTTGCAATACGGCGCTGAACGGCTGGGTGATGGTCAATGACGATGCGGCCACCACACAGGCGGCAAATACCTACACCGACAGCGCAGTGGCGACAGAGGCGACGGCACGGATCGCAGCCGACAACGCGGAAATGGCAGCACGTCAGGCCGCAGACACCACTTTGCAGAGCAACATCGACGCCGAAGCCGCGACGCGGAGTGCAGCCGATACAGCAGAAGCAGCGGCACGGCAAGCTGCGGTTCAGGGCGAAGCAATAGCGCGCATGGCAGCGGATGCCACGCTACAGAGCAACAGCGGCGCAGAGACTACCCGGGCCATGGGTGCGGAAGGCGCGCTGACCACAAGCATCAACAATGAAGTCACGCGCGCGCAAGCTGCCGAGGCCACCAAGGCCGACTTAGTCAAGCCGGTGCAACTCGACAACACCGCCATTGTCAACGGATCCTGCACGGCGGTGAACGCGCTGGTTTTGAATCCTAATCAGCCTTCCGGGCAGCAGTTGTTCATATGCCGTGACGTCAGCAACGTGTTGCATTGGGAACTGATCAACGATGACGCCGCGACAACGAGCACGGCCAATGCCTATACCGACAGTGCGGTAGCAGCAGAGGCAACGGCGCGGGCGGCGGCAGATACAACTCTTCAAAACAACATTAATGCCGAATCGGCAGCGCGAGCCTTAGCCGGCGCCGCGGAAGCAAGCGTGCGCGCCGCAGCTGATACAACTCTGCAAAGCAACATCGACGCCGAAACTGCGCGCGCCACGACGGCGGAAGCCACCAAAGCAAGCCTGGCAGCGGATAACACCTTCGGCGGCGTGAACACATTTACTAATAAGGTGGACATGACTGCAGCGAAGACCTTGCCGGTGCAGACAACTCTGATGACACCGCCAGCCACCGGATTCCCTAACTCCTGCGTAGCCGGCCAGATGTTGCTGCAAGTGAACGGAATGGCGGGACAGCAACTCTTTATCTGCAACTCCAACCTGGACGGCTGGGTCATGGTAAACGACGACACCGCCACAGCGAGCGCAGCGAACGCATATACCGACAGTGCGGTAGCTGCAGAGGCGACGGCGCGGGCGGCGGCAGACACAACTCTGCAAAGCAACATCAACGCGGAAACCGCAGCACGTCAGACCGCAGATACCACGTTGCAGAACAACATCAACTCCGAGACAGCGGCGCGGATTGCAGCCGATGCAGCCGAGGGCGCAGCGCGGATGGCGGCCGACGTGGCGGAAGCGAGCGCGCGGATGACGGAGGATACGACTCTGCAGAGCAACATCACCGCTGAGACGGCGCGTGCCACGGCGGCGGAAGCCACGAAGCCCAACCTGGGCGGCGACAACACATTTAGCGGCGGCAATACATTCACAGGACCCAAGGTGGACCTCAGCGGCGCCGGTGCGACCTTGCCGTTCCAAACGACCAACGTGGCGCCGCCGGCAATGGGACAGCCAAACGCGTGCGTGGACGGACAGATACTGCTGTATCTCGGCGGTGCGCCGGGGCAACAGCTCTACATTTGCAAGTCTCCCAGCCACGACGGCTGGGCACTGCTGGATGACGAGAGTGCGGTAACGACGTCGATAACGGCCGAGACCAACCGCGCAACTGCGGCCGAAAACACTCTCACCTCCAATCTGAACACCGAGATTAGCCGCGCGCAGGGTGCGGAATCCACAATCACAAATAATTTGAATAGCGAAATCTCGCGGGCACAGGGCGCGGAAACAACCTTGCAAACCAACATCAATAACGAGGCTGGCGCGCGGATGGCGGCGGATGCGATTCTCGGCAATTCGATCGCCGCTGAGACTACCCGCGCAACAGGCGCGGAAACCGGGCTGCAGAACAATTTCAATGCTTTAGATGCAGCTTCGGCGAAGCTGGCCAGTCCCAACACTTTCACCGCAGCTAATACGTTCACGGGCGCGAAAGTGGATTTGTCGAATTCCAGCGCTACTCTGCCTGTCCAGACCATTATGGGCCCCCCCCTAACCGGAACGAATGTTTGCATGCCAGGGCAGATGGTGCTTCAGAAAGACGGATTGCCCGGTCAACAGTTGTTCATCTGCAATGCCACTTTCGATGGTTGGGTTGCCGTCAACGATGACGCAGCCACCACCAGCGCTGCCAATGCCTACACAGATTCTAAGGTTGCGGTGGAAGCGACCGCGCGAGCTACAGCCGATAGCGCAGAGGCAGCCGCACGGGCTCAGAGTGACGCTGAGACGCTCTCCTCTGCCAACACCTTCACGACGAATGCGGTCGCCGCCGAAGCAGCAACGCGAGCGGCCGGCGATACGGCAGCAGTAACATCCGCTAACAGCTTCACCAGCGCGGTGGTCGCGAGCGAAGCAACAGCGCGGCTACAGGGCGATGTCGATACTTTGACAGCATCCAAAACCTACACCGATAACGGCCTGGCGCTTAAGGCCAACCTGGCCGGCGGCAACAGTCTCAGCGGCGACCAGAGCGTTACCGGCAACGAAACCGTCAACGGGACCTTGAATCTGCCTGCGGTGCAGACCAACGCGAACACGCCATCTGCTTCGCACATACTGAATCTCTCCGGCTGGGACGGTACCAACCCAACCATATTCCAGTGGCTGGTCAACAACAACGGCAAGCTCGATCTTTTCACAGGCGCTGCCGGCAATTCGCCGGTCTCAAGCGGCCTGATGATCGGCCCCGACGGCAAAATCACATTCGCCTCCGGGCAGACGTTCCCCGGCACCCAGAACCTGACCGCGGGCACAGGCATCGGCTTCGTCGGAGACGCAATCACTAACACCGGCGTATTGAGCTTCAATGGACGCAACGGCGCGGTCAGCGCAGTTTCTGGTGATTACAGCTTCAGCCAGATTTCCGGGACCATCACGTCCGGCCAAGTCAGTGCCGGAACTTACGGCATTGATATTACTGGCAACGCGGCCACGGCGACTTCTGCTGGAACCGCTGCCCTGGCTGCGAACGCCACCAATGCAGCCAATTCAGCGCTGTTGAGCGGCGAGGCCCCGGCCACTGCGGCCACGGCCAGCACCATCGCGGCGCGCGATGCCAGCGGCGATCTGTTTGCCAACGTTTTCCATGGCAGCGGCGCATCGCTGACTAATATTCCGATCTCGGCTCTGCCTGGAAACGTCGCTTATACCGATGCCGCCAATATCTTCAGCCAAACCCAGACTCTGGGTCCGCTGAGCAACGCAGCTTCGCAGCCATCGAATCTCTTCCGCCTGAAAGCGCTCGATGGCAGCAGCACTTCACAATCGGCGCAATTACAGGCCAAAGCCGATGGCAGCCTCAGTTTCCAGTTCGGCCCGACTGCGGGTCCGATCGCGGAGAAGTTGTCCATTGACAACGCCGGCCTTATCACCTTCGCGCCCGGACAAACCTTCCCCGGCACGAATAACGGCACCGTCACGCAAGTGAACACTGGTGCAGGTCTGACCGGTGGGCCGATCTCAACCACGGGCACGATTTCAATCGCCAGTGGCGGCGTAACCAACGCCATGTTGCAGAACAGCAGCATTGGTGTGGTCGCGGGGACGGGAATCGGAGTCAGCGGCACCTCCAGTCTGGGCGGATCTTTCACCATCGCCAACACCGGCGTGCTGTCATTCAACGGACGCAATGGCTTGGTTACTTCCCAAGCCAACGACTACTCGTTCGCGCAGTTGAGCGGAACAGACTCGCCTACCAGCAACCTGGTCTACAACAACCAGGCCAATACCTACACCGCTGGCAGCAAGCAAACCTTCAAGGCCTCGGCTGCGCTCGCCGGCCTCAGCTTCGATAGTGGCACCGCCAACGATCCTACGACCCTGGCGACGGGCGATACCTGGTTCAACACCACAGCTAGCCACCTGAAGTTCTTTGACGGCACCGCCACCAAGACCTTGGCCTTCACCACCGACATCGCCGCCGGCACGGTGACCGGAACCGGCCTCACCTCAAATCAGCTCATTGTCGGCAACAACAGCAGCGCCATCAAGACGGGTGACCTGACGGGCGATGTGACCACCAGCGGTTCCACGGCCACCACGCTGGCCTCGGTTGGCACGGCAGACACTTATACCAAGGTCACCACGGATGCCAAGGGTCGCGTGACTGCCGGGGCGCAGGCGCAGTTCTCCGACATCGGCGGCTCGGTCGGCGGCACCCAGTTGAGCGGCACCTACACCGGCGCGCTGACCTTCAACAACACCGGCAACGCGTTCACCGGCGGCGGCGCGGGATTGACCAACGTCAACGCGGTAACGCTCGGAGGAATAGCGTCGTCCGCCTTCGCTCAGCTTGCGACAAATAATGTGTTTGCCGGGAGCCTCACGGCTACCAGCTTCAGCGGCATTGGCACGAACCTGACCGCATTGAACGCGAGCAACATTTCCGCAGGCACCGTGGCGGATGCGCGCCTGTCCACCAACGTGCCTCTGTTGAATGCGGCTAATATTTTCACCAACACGACGGGCAACACCTTTGCGGGTACGACTACCTTGGGCAACACCGCTGCCCAGTCCGGTGGGTTGCTCCTCCCTCCGTCCCAGAACGGCTCAAACAAGCCTTCTTTCCCGCTCGACATGGAGGCGGTCAATGGCGGCAGCGCCACACATATCTTCCGAATTCTGGCTCAGGATGGCGGCACGCCCAACTGGGACTTCCAGTTCTGTGCCACGGCTCCGTGCGTCCCAACCGACACCGGGTTGTCCATTGCCAGCACCGGAATCATCACTTTCAAGGCCGGGCAGACTTTCCCTGGCGCGGGAAGCGGGACGGTAACCAGCTTCAGCTCTGGCAATTTGGCTCCGCTGTTTACGACCAGCGTCGTCACCGCGACCACAACGCCGACGCTGTCGTTTAGCTTGACCAGCCAGCCAGCCAACAGCGTTTTCGCCAGCCCGAATGGGGCGGCGGGCGCGCCGACGTTCCGCTCCCTCGTTTCGACCGATATTCCGAATATTGCAGAGTCGCAGGTGACGAATCTGACGACCGACTTGGCAGCCAAAGCGCCGCTCGCATCGCCGGCATTTACCGGAACTCCTACGGCACCCACTCCGGCCACCGCTGACAATTCAACGAGGATTGCCACCACGGCTTACGTGCAGGGGCAAGGCTACCTGAGTAGTGCGGTCACCAGCTTCAACGGACAAGCAGGCGCCGTCAACGGCGTGAGCTCTGTAGCGGCTGCCGCCACTAACCCCGGCGTGACGATAGGGGGAAGCGCCGCAAATCCGACGGTCGCCATGACGACAGCGCAGCAGACCAGGAATATCTGCTACGTGGCGGGTTCGGAAGCCACTGGTTCGCCAACGTTGGACGCCAGCTACAGTCAGAAGAATTTCTTCTATAACCTGATCGGCGCGATGACCCCGATCAAACTCGCCTGTCAGACCAACGCTGGAACTGCAACCGTTCAAGTCAACAAGAACGGCGGTTCAGGCAATCTCTCCAACGCATTGTCGTGCAGCAGTACCTGGAGCAATACCGGGACATTTGTTTCCTCACCGACAATCGCGTTAAACGAGGTCCTGGATTTTGCGCTAACAATTCCAAGCGGGGCAACGCGGGTTACAGTTTGCCTGGCGGCGACGGTGAACTAATGAAGCGCGCATCACAACTCGCTCTGGGACTTTTCCTGGCGCTGGCCCTGCAAGGGATGGCCATGGCACAGTCCGCCACGGTCATGACGGACCAGGCCGACTATGCGCCGGGAACGATTGTGACCATCACCGGATCGGGATGGCAGCCGGGCGAAACTGTCACTCTGAGTTTCGTCGAGTCACCGCTGCTTGATACTCACCCGGACCTGACCGCCATCGCCGATGTCAATGGAAACATTTTCAACAATCAATTCTCTCCGGACTCGCACGACGTCGATATTACATTCACTCTGACCGCAACCGGCGGCACGTCCGGGTTGCAGGCGCAGACGACATTCACTGATGCGACGAGCCTTAAGACCGTAACTGTAGGATCTCAGAGTCCCGCGTCGATTACTCCTGGAAGCGGTGCGACCTACACAATCACCGTGGGCTTCTCTGGGAACGGCAGCTGCACCGTCGCACTCAGCATTGCTACGGCATTGCCAGTGGGTGCTACGGCATCGTTCAGTCCCGGCAGCGTCACCGGAACTGCCACGAACCCCCCTCAGACTTCAACGTTGACTATCAACACGACCGGCTCAACTCCTGCCGGTACAACGTCCTTTACCGTGCAGGCGATGGGGACGGGCGGGACCGGCAATGACTGCACCGCCAGCGCTACAGCAACGGGCAGTGGTTCACTCGTCGTTGTCGCTGGTCCGGCTTCCAAGCTGGTATTCACAAATGCTCCGGTGACGGTCGCGGTAGGCGCCTGTTCGAGTGCTCTAGCGGTGCAGTCTCAAGACGCGAATGGCAATCCCTCCAATGTGACTAGTACGGAGACGTTGAGCCCATCAGGGAGTCCGGCGGGGGCATCATTTTTCACCAATAACACATGCACGACAGCAGTTACGGGCTCGAATTTGACTATCCCCAGCGGCTCAAACACCGCGACGTTCTTCTTCAAGGACACCACCACAGGCTCAGTGACTATCACCGTGACGGGCAGCGGGGCGTTCACGGCGAGCGGTCCAAATACGGCCACGCAAACCGAGACGGTGAACGCGGCGGTCGTGCGCAGAGGACAAACCATCGTCGCAACCCTTGTCCGGCAAGGACCGCTACGAAGTGGTGTCGCTCCCTTGGCCGAACTATGAAGACGATCGAAAAATCGAACGGCTCCTTGACGCTGGCGCAGCCCGCCAACGGCCGCAATCACACCCCCATGCCGGGCGAGTTCGCGGGGCTTTACCAGGGCGGCTACGAGGCTGGCTTTGCCAGCGGGCGGGAATCAGGTTACCGGCAAGGTTATGAAGCCGGGTTCGAGGACGGCCGCAGGCAGGGCGATGACAACGGCGCTCCTGCGGCCGTCGAGAACGCCGCCGAAAGTGCCGCCGGGATGGGCAAGTCTCGCCTCTTCGGCCTTCCCTGTACCGAGTGCCGAAGGTTGATGTACAGCGACGAGGCCAGATGCCCGTATTGCAAAACTCCCCGGGCAATACTCGTGGAACCACCATCCGCTACTTGCGGTGATCCGGGGGAGGTTGGCAAGCGGGAACCGGACGGCGGATTAGAAGCCGCCGCGAATTTCTCGGCAGGAATGAAAAAAAATGCGGAGTCCGAACTCGGAAATGCGATTCGGGCAGGTTTGACAGGGGTTTACGGCGGGTCCGATGGCAACGGAAGTGCCGGTTCCAAAGTGGCGGTTCGAACCGAAGGAAAGTAGCGGCACAAAGGTAACAGGCGGAAAGTAACGCGTGCGAAGCTGGGGGAGGATCAGATGTTTCAAGGCTCTAAGGGCGTAGCAGTCAGGCTGATGATTTTGCTGCTGGCGTTTGCGGGTAACAATACTATGTTGTTCGGGCAGTCCGCCACACCGCCCCTCACCTACACCTACACTGCGTCGGTGGCGAACCAGACGACGGTCAACAATTGCTCGGTCGGCGAGCCCGTGGCGCTGGACGGCACGGTGCAGGTCAGCTATCAGCTCACCACCGACACCAAGGGTGTGAACCACTTCAGCATCACGGCGTCGAATAATTTGACTGGACTTGGCCAAACCACCAGCACCAACTATCTGGCCGACGACTCGAGCGATTACAACGTCAACTCCAGCCAGACCTCGGCAGAAGCGACCGTGGAGTTGAAGTCGGATTTGGTTTCTCAGGGTTCGGCTCCCAACATGACCTTGGTACAGACATTGCACGTCATGCTGGATACTGCCGGAAATATCTCCGCTGAAGTGATGGATAACGTGACGCAGTGCGGTAACTAGAGCATCGCTTGTGCTGATCGCAGGCAGAGCGGAGATCAGACCGGAAGATCCCCCAATGAAATGTTAGAGATTAATGGAGGAGTTCAAGTGTTGAATCATTCCACACGCTTAGCAATTTTGCCGGGGTTGTTCCTGCTGACCTTGCTGGTAGTTGCCCCCGCGTACGCACAAAGTACCTTCGGGTGTGGCGCGGTGGGTTCGAATTCAAATGTCAACTATAACTTGCATCAGCCCGTTAGTGAGACGTTGAACAACAGCTGCGCCGCGACCACGGCCAATCCGTCGGGCCCGCTTGTCACTCTGGGCGGGGAGTACTTCTACGAGTTCCACTGCGAGACGGCGACCTCCACGAACACTGGACCTCGCATTACAACTTGACTGGTCAAGATGCAAACGGCATCAAATATGTGGGCAAGGACGAGCAGCACTACGACTATAAGCTCGACCCGGACGGCACTTTCCCTCCGGTGCCAACCGCTGATTTCAGGACCTCCGACAAGTTCAAGCTGAAGGCGCAAGGGCCGACGCCGGACCTGACCATCACGCAGAAGCTGCACGTCAGAGTGGACGCCAGCAACAACGCTACGATCGATAGGGAAGGTCAGCCGGTCACCAAGTGCAAGTAGCCGGAATGCGCCTGGGTGGACTCTTATTCGCCATGGAGCGGCGGGCCGGCAGGCTGGTGTAATAGACTACCGGGATTGCTCCGGGAATGACCTGTCCCTCGCCGTTCTTCATGAACTCCGTGTGTAAGTCTTAACCTGCGCCTTCCTGGCGGAGTGAAGGCTTGGCCCACTCCGGGAGAATTCTTCCTTTAGGTTAGCCAGCGCACTTGCTCACATGTGAATCGACGCCTCAGTCTGCCTCGCAGCTGCCTTTCGTGCTTTCCACTTGGTTCGTAGATAAACTCGGCTCCGTATCGATGGATTTGTGTCCCGCCAGGAAGCGGGAAGACCACACTCTTGCTAGTGCTTCGCTGTTTGTGCCGGCGCTCCGCGCTAATCGGAGGAAGCATTCAAGCATTCCCTCGTGGGGTGTACTCCCTACCCGCGTTGTTGCGGCCGACACTCCTGCTGGATGAGTTGCGATTTAACGGCACGCAGCACTCCCACCCGCTGGAATGCTGGCTACGCGCAGGAAATGCTCGCGCGGTGTTCCGGTCGCGACCCATGGGCGTTAGTTGACGGTTTCGGTGCGAAGGTTCTCTGTTCGCGGAGCCAGCCTATGATCCAGCTCTTCTCAGCCGCGCCTTGCCTATCTCCATGATCCCGTCCAACAACACCCTGCACGCTCTCGACGAAGAAACAGCGCAGCGGATCGCGGATGATTTCCGATGCCGGCTTCGCACGTTTCGCCTTAAGCATTACCGAGAATTTCGGACAGGTGTGTCAGCCTTTCGGGCTTCACCCTGCGAATGCGAGATTTGGCACGTGCTTTGCTGATGTCCCTAAGAGACGTCAGGGAGGCTTTTGCTCTGCTTCACGATGTTCTGGAAGAACAAGGCTTTCAAGCGATCGCTTTGCGACCCGGTGCCGCCGCCAGGCAATCCAGGTGATTCCCCCGGGTGGAACCGACGTGCTGGGTGCCGCATGTTCAAGCTCTTCGCGAGTATTACCTCTGAGGCACTTGGCTCTTGGTCAAGAAATGGGTAGACTGTGCCGCAAACTCATAGCCGTGCATGGCGGACCCACTATCCAAGTCTCGGAGTTTGCAGCCTGCAGTTGTCTTTATTTTTGCGCTACAGGTGGTCGCCACCGCATGGCTGGGCGAGAGTCTTGCGGGTTCGGTTCTCAGCCACACCCTTCAGATCGCAGCTGCCTGGCTGGCTGCGGGCTACGCTCTCGCCGCTTTCCGGCAAGCCCGCGGCGCCAGCCGCCATTTCTGGTTGCTTGTCAGCATCGGATTCTTGATCAGCGGAGCGGTGCCCGTCGGCTGGATGTACTACGGTGACTGGCTTCGCGTTCCCATCCCGAATCTCTCTCTGCTGCATTTGCTTCAGTTCGCTCCCGGTGCGTTCGTCGCGATGGCGCTCTTGTTGGACGAGGGAAATGATTCCGTCCACCTAGACTGGCCAACCCTTCTCGACTTTCTTCAGGTTGCGATGGTTACCGCTTTTCTCTATTTCGACCTCTACTACATCCCGGCGCGCGACCTGGATTTTAGGGGCGCCCTGGTGCGTGATGCCATTACGTCCACGGCTCAAAGTTCCTTGTTAATACTGCTGGCTATCGTTCGCCTTATCGTAATCCGCTCGGCGCGACTCCGTACCCTCTATTGGGGAATGGCTTGCTATCTTGCGGTGCTTGCACTTTCGTCGGCGATTGCGGACTATGGCCGCATCTACCAAAGATCGTCGCCGGTCACCTGGGATCTAGGCTGGTACAACTTGTGCTGGACTGTTCCTTTGCTCGCCGCAAGCGTTCTGGCCGGCTCTTACCGGCAGCCTAGGGAGGAGGAGATCCCTAGCACAACCCGGCACACCACCCTGCCTTGGTTGGTGATCACCAATTTGGGACTTGTCCTGGTTCCGTTGCTGGTGGCCGAAGAAACCGGCCGACTGCCTTCTGAATGGAAGCCGATCGGCCTCGCGGTCCTCTTCCTGTCGACCGCGTGGTGCATCTCGCGGTTGGTCCTGCATCAATACCGCACGGCCGGCGTCGCCGAAGAGCATCAGGAAAGCCTAGTTCTCCTTCGGGCCGTCACCGAGGGCACGACCGATGCGGTCTTTGTTAAGGACCTGAGCAGCCGCTACCTTATGATCAATAGCGCCGGCGCGCGGATTCTTGGCCGGCGAGTTCAAGAAATCGTCGGCAAGGATGACACCGAGCTGTTTCCCTCTGGCGTCGCCCGGCAAATCATGGCCCGGGACCGCCGGGTGATCGAGTCTGGGCAAACCCGAACTTACGAGGAATCGGGAATCACCGGCGGGCCGGAACGTGTCCACCTTGCCACCTTAGGACCATACCGCGATGCCAGCGGCGGAATCATCGGCCTGTTGGGCATTTCACGCGATATTACCGACCACAACCGCGCCGAGCAGAGGTTCCGGTCCCTGGTGCAAAGCTCTTCGGACTTAATCATCACCATCGATGCCGGCGGGGTAATGCGTTACGTGAGCCCTTCCGCGGAGCGCGTTCTGGGCTATGGGGCGGAACACCTACCGGCGCAGAACATCTTCGCCTATGTTCATCCTCCTGATCTGGACCGCTTTCGCGCGTTTTTCACCCGCATTCTCCGGAAACCCGGCTTTAGTGCCGAAGAAGGCTATCGTTTCCGTCGTTCCGATGGATCGTGGGCGGACCTTTGGGTGGTGGGAACGAACTTGCTGCACGATTCCAACATACAGGGCATCGTGGTTAATTGCCGCGACGTCAGCGCCCAGACCCGGGCAGAAAAGGCGCGCGTCGAAGCGGAGACTCGCTATCGCACCCTGGTGGAGCAGCTGGCCACGATCACCTACATCGCGAAGTTAGGGCTGCACGGAGAATGGCTCTACGTTAGCCCACAGATTGAAGCCATTCTCGGGTTTTCACCTTCCGAATGGCTGAGCGAGCCCGGATTGTGGGTCAGCCGGGTTCATCCGGACGACCGCCGGCTGGTAGAAGAAACCGAGGAGGCCACGTTTTCCGGAAAACCGTTCCGCGCCGAGTACCGCATGTTCCGGCGTGACGGCAAGGTGATCTGGGTCAATGACACGGCCGCGGTCGTCCACGACAGCGACGGGAATACCCTGCTGCATGGAGTCATGGTGGACGTAAGTGAGCGCAAGCAGCTTGAAACCCAGTTGCGCCAGGCGCAGAAAATGCAGGCGGTCGGACGGCTCGCGGGCGGCATCGCTCACGATTTCAATAATTTGCTCACCGTGATCACGGGGTATGCCCACTCCCTGCTGGAACGCGACCATCCCGCGGAAGACGAAGTCCGTCGCAGCGCCGAGCGCATCGGCTCCGCGGCCGCTCGGGCGGCAGCTCTCACCCGCCAGCTGCTCGCCTTTGGCCGCAGGCAAATGCTGGAGCCGCGCGTCCTGAACCTGAATTCCGTGATCGCCGAGATGGACAAGATCATGCGCCGCCTGGTCACCGAAAATATCGAAATCGTTACCAAGCTGGGAGCCAGTCTAGGCTCGGTGAAGGCCGACCCCGCCCAGATCGAGCAGGTCATCCTGAACCTGGTGATTAATGCCAGGGACGCTATGCCCGAAGGCGGAGTGCTCACCGTCGAGACCGCCAACTTTGAACTCGACCGGGGATACGCCGATGAGCACTCCACTGTTCGCCCTGGTCCCTATGTCATGCTCGCCGTCAGCGACACCGGCATGGGAATGGATGCCGATACCCAGGCGCGCATTTTCGAACCGTTCTTCACCACGAAGGAGACGGGCAAAGGGACCGGCCTTGGCCTCTCGACCGTGTATGGGATCGTAGAACAGAGCGAAGGCTACATTTGGGTCTACAGCGAACCTGGCCGCGGCAGCTCCTTCAAGACTTATCTGCCACGAGTCGACCAGGCGGCGCAAGCGGTGCTAAAACCCACGATTGAGCTCTCCGCTATCCACGGCACGGAGAAGATTCTGCTGGTCGAAGACGACCGCATGGTGCGCGACTTGGCCCAATCGGTCCTGCGCAACTGCGGTTACACGGTCATCGCGCCAGAACGGATCGCGGACATGGAGTCGGTGTGTCGCGAATATGCTGGCTGGGTCGATCTGCTGTTAACCGATGTCGTGATGCCCGGCGTCAGTGGACCGGATCTGGCCAGCTCCATGACCTCTTTGCGCCCCGACATGAAGGTTCTGTACATGTCCGGTTATACCGACAACGCGATTGTTCACAAAGGATTGCTCGATCCGGGAATCTGGTTCTTGCCAAAACCATTTACCCCTGCAACCCTCGCCGCCAAGGTTCGCGAGGTGCTTGATCATCCCGGCAAAGCGGCATGACCCCAAAAGCGATGCGCTAAACGGGATGGTTCACCCGGTTGCTAGATTGCTCCGGGGTATAATGCCGCCTGTTCGGGGGCAAAATGGAAATCCCGGTGAAGACCCGGTCCCTTCTCACAGCGTGCGCGCTCTTGGTGGTCGCCTCCCTTGCCCCGGCCGATACCCTCTACTTGAAGAACGGCATGTACATCGTTGTCACCAAGGCCACAGAAAAAGATGGCCAGATTGAATACTGGGTAGGAAGCACGAAATATAGGATCTCCAAGAACCTGGTCGCGAAGATCGAACCTGGTAACGGCCCTTCCACAAGCATCCATTCCGCGACTCCGATGACCGGCGTGGCGCCGGCGGTGCGGGACCTCACCCGTCGAGAAGGCGGCCCAGACACAGGAACCCCAAGCCATGACAAGCTGCAACTGCCAGTCCCCGGCGGGCCAAAGCAGCACGAACCGTATTGGGCC
>WNFG01002755.1_pt1 | contig 14688 bp, 8 predicted proteins | sample 5400431 | NCBI WGS metagenome assembly WNFG01 (sample SAMN13153346, study PRJNA577476) | soil metagenome | isolation source: 120 cm saprolite under Douglas fir tree site 2 hole 3 replicate 2 | place: USA:California | collected 2015-04-18
ACCCAAAAATCTATTTTGGCACTTTGAATGTCCAGGCATGGGCCATGATTGGCTCCTCTAACCTCACAAAAAGCGGACTATCGTTGAATGTTGAGCACAACCTTTTCATTACGGGTCAACGGCATACTGAGCCATTTGTTTCAATAGAAGCCCAGATAGCTGCATTTCGTAACCAGGCCTATTTATTTGATTCCGACACAGAGAAAAAGCTTGAAAAGGTCGAACTCGAGCTTGGCAGAAATGCTCCAGATGTGGAGTATAAGAAGCGGCTCTATGCCTATGGCATTAAGCCGAAGGCAAAATTAGAGTTCGCTATTCCAGCCGAGGCCCAGCAGGTTGCACTTGAAGCGCTCTTTGAGTTTACTGAGAACGCCAAGCTCGAGTACGCCTACCAAATGTTACTGCTGCTCGTGATGCTGAGTCGCTCTGATGAGCATGGTCAGTTTTTGTTGGAGGAGGCTGCTTATTGTTTCTCTGAGTTTTACAGGTTACGCAGGGAGGCAGGGTTACCAGCCGAAAAAAGTTATAGGTCTAAGCGTGCTGTTGTCGATAACCCTAATGCGAGGCTGTCACAAATGCGCCAGATGCTCAAGGTGAGTCCGTTTCCGCGCTTTGAACGCCAGGGTTTATTAGATATGAGTGAGGATGAACGGTATTTCGTTGTGAATCCTGCCTTGCTTGAGGCATTAACCCCCCAGGTCAAGCAGAGTTTGAGAAAGAAGGCCGTTGAAAGGTTGGCAGAGCATTTTGGGGAGGATGAGAGTATCGTGGAGGCGATGGTGGGGGAGGCGGTGGGGGAGGATGAGGAGGACTGTTGACTTTCTTATTTCGTCATTGAGGAGGACTGTTCTGGGTGTATTCATGTCTCTTAGGTTGACTATGAATTATAATGTACCTGCTAAAGATCGGACTAGAATGCTACTTCATCTTTTTTGGGCTGAATGGCAAACTTCGCTTGAGACGAGCGTGAAATCGCTCCTTGTGTTCCCTGTAAATGAGCGTACGTCACGCGAAGTTTGCCATTCAGCGCTTTTTTCGCGTGAAGCCAGGAATAACCTATGATCCATCTATAATTTCATACCGATTGTTGTCATCTGGTAGTATCTCTAAGTCCCGTGAGTCCAGCGTATCGTTTTCATGGGTCTCCTCCCATTGCTGTAGCCGTTCCAAGCTGGTACAGGCTTGAAGGAAATGTCTTGATGTCGCTCACATTGTAACATGGGGACATTTGTTTGTCTAATCGCAGTGGGTATTGATGAAGTACACAATCCACTTGTCAAAAGAATAATAGACATTGCTGATATAATCATGACACAAAGCACATCGGCAGACGATCATTAAAATTCTAAGGCATGGTTCAAACGAATGTGACAGTTTCATACAGCTCATCGCTTGTGAGACGACTTCGAGTCGGGTTCACTGCGATGTTTAGCATGTTCAGATTGTCACATAATATTCCATTCAAAATGAGTGTAAAAGTAGGTAATGGACTTGGACTAATCACTCACTAGAGAACGTAAAAGATGCATAATTCTCGCATTCGAATTTACTGGGCAAATGCTCTCTTTACAGAAGCGGATAGAGAGTTTAACTCACACTATGCAGGTAGGCTAAGAAAAGAGGGCTTCGATGTCTTTTTGCCTCAAGAGTCTGTAGCAAATAAAGGGACTGCGCCAACTGCTAGAGATATCTTCAAAAGCGATACAGTTGAAATCTTGAACTCCGATCTCCTTGTCGCATGCCTTGATCAGGAAACAATAGATAGTGGAGTTGCTTGTGAGGTCGGGATAGCCTATACCTATGGTATTCCGATAATTGGCTTGTACACTGACATTAGACAATATCGTCAAGGCGATGGTCATATGTATAAGAATCTCTATGTTATCGGAGCCATCGAGTTAGCTGGAACAATTGTAAGGAACATGGATGAGTTATTACTGGCTGTTCAGAGATTCCTGCCGAATGCTATTAAGGAGGAGACGACCAAACAAGATTTGAGTATGGCCATATTGCAGCATTATGGAACATTTGCTTCAAAGTATCGTGATTTTGTTAAGCAACTGGAAGGCTGGTATCAACCATCATGGGATGCTAAAGTTGCGATAGACGAGTGGCTTAAATACTTACATCCAAGGTATATCTTAGAGGTTGGTTGTGGAACAGGAGATATAGGCCGTTATATTTGCGCTCACTACCCTGTCACTACCTATGTCGGTTATGATCCATCTCCCGAAATGATAGCTATAGCCCAATCAAACTCTCAGGCTCAGAATATGATATACACTACAGATCTACATGGATCATTCAAAACGGATCTCCCTTTCGACTTAGCAATAGCCTCATTTACATTGCACGACCATCCAGACAAAGAGGGTTCTATCTCAGCTTTAGTCCGTTATATCCGTCCGGGAGGGCATATACTGATAATTGACTTATCTACCTATGACCTTCCAAATTTAACCCGACGGCTCAGGTATGGCTTAGCAAGACCGATGGTTTCTTACGATCCACGTATTAATCTAGTACAGTTGTCTCAGATAGCTACTAAGCTAAAGTTGAGTTTGGTAGAATGCAAATTGGTTCTAACAAGCGTGAGCTTTCCATCTGTAGAGGAGTTGGATCTCTACATGGATGTGTTTGGTATATACTTAGGTATGGATTTGCCATTAGGACTTTCGTCTCTCGATCACTTAGAGACCAGAGCTAATGTGCGAAAATTATTGGGCGATTGGGATTTTCCCTTCACTGATCAAAGAGGATTTATCACATGCATCCTGAAGAAGTGAACCAGCTTCCTGGGAAGCTAGTTGTGTTCGAGGGTATCGATGGCTCTGGGAAAAGTTCTATTATTTCTATGTTGCCTAACCTGCTTAGCGGCTGTCAAGTGCCTATAATTGTCAGCGGTGAACGAAGATCACCACTCGCGCCGTTCCTCAGTGGAGAAATGCTTAGAACCTATTCTCCATTTCTTAAGACATATCTGTTCGCAGCAGATAGGGCTTGGGCATATGATAGGGAATGTCTTCCCGCATTAAGGTCCGGCGAGTTAGTGTTATGGGATAGATACGTAGATTCTGCAATCGTTTACCGATCCGTAGAGTTTCGACTTCATAGGTCAGGACTTGACTTGGAATTCGTTAGAAACCTCAATAGCCCTTTTATTCGTCCCAGCATTACGTTTTTCATAGATATATCTGTTGAAGTTTCGCTGCTCCGCACTGCAAATGCTAAAAGAACAGAACCTTACGATGCTGGCTTTTTGAGACAGGTTAGATTAGAATATCTCGCATTAGCAGCTGAACGAGGATATATCATTATCAGTGGCGAGCGGCCAATATTTAGTGTTGCCCAAGAGGTAACCTCCGTCATTAAAGACCGGTTTAAGGAGATGTTTTGATGAAGCTGACAGTTGATCGCGAGCGTGCCGCGCAAGTTGTCCTACGGCTACAAGATGCATTCACCCATAGAGAAGGACTTCTTGAGGTCTTAGACGATCTAGTTGAGAACCAGATACCAAACGGAGTCGAACCACTCTCACGTAGTCATGCACTTTTCCTATTCTATATAGTATCAAACGATCATGGAGTAAAGTCTTCAAATCTGTATTCGCGAGCGAAAGGTCTTTTCCAAGCACGACCTGAACTTTTTGAGCCAACAACGATACTTGAAGTGTTCAGTGGGCCTGATGACTCAAACTTAGTTGAATCCACTGGTTTGGCTCTCGGCACCCGCTATCCTAAAGAAACAGCGAAATCGTGGTACTTAAACTCCATAAGGTTACAGGAGCTATTTGCAGGCGACCCGAGAAATCTATTTTGCAGTTCAAATGATGCCTCAAAGTTGTATCGGGAAATCGCAGCATTTCGTGGATATGGCCCCAAGACAGGGGGAATGCTCCTGCGTGCTATTGTTGGCTTGGAATTTGTGAGAGTCGTTGGTTTGGAAAATGTGCTCATTCCAGTAGATATACATGATTCAAGGATTTCTTTCTTTACAGAAATCGTTCACGCAAATAGCGGTGAAAATGATACTGAGCCAAATTACTATTCGTATGTTCGTGACATTCAACGGGTTCTTCTCGATGCATGTAATGTCTCTGGCCTTTCTTGGATCGATGTAGATAGAGCCTTATGGCTTATCGGATCCCGGGGATGTGTAAAGCAACAGTGTTTGCTCTGTCCACTGAAGAATCTTTGTAAGGTTGGGCAAGAGGTCATCAAAAAGAAGCTGACTGCGAGTACAGGCCAGCATATGCTTTTTGAGATGGACTATTGAGAAAAAAACCGCTAAATCTCTTGAGGTGCTGCTACAGGCGGAGAAAGACCTTCCGGGGTATTCTCTATCTCCTCATGCCTCTTCTACCCTTGCTCTACTCATGTTCTCCTATGCTGAAAGGTGTAAATGACGGTAATTTTGACAGCAAAATACCTCTAGTGTACAATTGGCGCATATATATCGTTTATATCCTCGGTAGAATACAGGGAAGCTATGCTAGCAGGGATTTGTGTCTATGCCATCCAGGATCATTGGGAGCGCCTTTTTTAGCAGATGCCCCAGATATTCTACAAATGTAATTCTTTGATGAACTCGTTGATCTCATCACTTATTGGTTAGGCAGGAATATGGATGTCAATACAAGTTCCAGCGCTATCAAATGAGTACGGCTTTATAAACGAACCTGTAGGAGCGCATAGTAGCCGTACGATGATGCTAGCAGAACTCCGCCTGCTTCTAGCAGCATGCCCACAATCTGCAAGTTTTGAAGAGTACCGATCTGCAGTTGTTGAGGAAAATGTCCTGCTTAAAAAGACCGTGCCAGCGCGCAAGGTTTCCTTTCGTTGGCTACGCGAGCTCTATGCCTTTGACAGAAAAATACCATTATTTCGTGCCCTTAGAGATCTTTGGGATGAGGACGCCCAGGCACAGCCACTTCTTGCATTACTTAGCTCTGTCGCAAGAGACCCTCTTCTAAGGAGCACTGCTGAAAGAATTCTAGCGATCCCAGTAGGAGAGACGGTCACGAGTGAAATGATGATGGAAGCTGTCAATATGAGTTTCCCTGATCGATATAGCCCAAAAACGCTTAAAAGCACCGGAAGAAATATCATTTCATCCTGGCAGCAGGCCGGTTTACTGAGCGGAAAGTTGCACAAAGTGCGAATTAGCGCACAAAGTCTGCCTGCCTCTATAGCATATGCGCTTTTACTGGCTTATCTCTCAGACGCGCGTGGCGAGGCTCTGTTTCGGACACTTTGGTGTCGTTTATTAGATGCGCCTCTACACATTCTTCATGCGCAGGCACTCGTAGCTTCACAACGTGGTTGGATTGAATATCGTCATATGGGAGATGTAACCGAGGTTGGTTTTCGGTATTTGTTGAGGAAGTGAAGCAAAGAAAGGGTTACAAACTGTGAACGAGATTGAGGGATTGCTTAAAGCTTATGAGCGCTTCTTGCAGCTTCCCTGGGACCGGACATTGGCGGGACCGCAAAAGGTCTGGTTTGCCCTCTACGAGCCAACTCAGGAACGCCGTTTACGCCTTCGCTTACCAGAATTCGAGGTAGTAACAAGAAATGCAGGCCACTTCTGGTCCCATCTTGACCTGACGGACTTCTTTGCTACCTGGATGGCGCAGCACGAGTATCATGAAGCGTATTTTGAACAGCCAGAAGATATGGATCTTGCCTTACAAGATTTCGCGCACTCTGTGTCTCAACGAGTCATCGACGCGCTTACAGCGCCCGATGTCGACACAAATACAGTAGTCGCAGTCTCCGGGTTGGCCTCGCTCTTTGGATTGACCTACGCATCTGCCATTTTTGAGACGGTTGCGCCATCGATTCGCGGCAGGTTGCTCGTCTTTTTCCCCGGTCAACACAACGGCTCAAATTACCGCTTTTTAGATGCCCGAGATGGCTGGAACTATCTTGCTGTACCAATAACCTGGACAGAGGGGAAGTAAATCTATGATGAAGAATCGCGATGTTTTTATCGATGATCCCACCACATATACTATTCCCAATAATGGCGTTACGAAGGTCATTGACCCACGAACTCCCGAAGAATGGAATGTCTTACGATACGAGCTTGAGCATTTTGTCTGCGAGGGTGAATATCACCGCGGGTTAGCTCTTATACTCTCTACATATATTGATAACTTGCCGAAGGCAGAACAGCCAGCCGTTTGGGTGAGTGGCTTTTATGGTAGTGGCAAATCTCACTTTGTGCGTGTACTCGAGTATCTCTGGCGCGATACACAATTCCCTGACGGCGTTAGTGCTCGAGGTTTAACAAAACTTCCGAACGACATTGCTGATCTCCTTAGGGAACTCTCAACCGCAGGTAGGCGCGAGGGTGGTTTATGGTCAGCAGCAGGGACACTTGGGTCAGGTGCAGGGAAGAGCGTTCGGCTGGCTCTTCTTGGTATTATGTTCCGCAGTGCGGGTCTTCCCGATCAGTATGCGCCAGCTCGCTTCGTTATATGGCTCATGCAGAATGGTTATTACAAAGATGTGAAGGCTGGCGTTGAAAAAAGTGGGCAAAATTTTACCAGAGAACTCAAACAATATGTATGTTTCTCCCGTGCTGGCTCAAAGTCTACTCGATGTATATCCTGGATTTGCCACAAGTGCTGCTGAGGTTCGCAGTTTGTTAAAGGCACAATATCCGAATAGAGAGGATATCTCTAGCGACGAGCTCCTCCGCACTATGGAAGATCTGCTCGAATTGCAATCAACCACTCCCGGAAAACTACCATGTACACTGCTCGTGTTTGACGAGTTACAACAGTTTATCGGCGAGGACTCTCAACGCACCAGCCAGGTACAGGAGGTTGTAGAGGCATGCTCCTCACGGTTTGGTAGTCGCTTGTTGTTCATTGCTACAGGGCAGGCGGCAATTCAAGCGACACCTCAATTGCAAAAATTACAAGGCCGTTTCATAGTGAGGGTAACGCTCACTGACAGCGATGTTGAACAAGTAGTGCGGGAGGTGGTTTTACGAAAAGATCCCACGAAAACGGCACCGTTACAAGATGTGCTCAATAAGGCCAGCGGCGAGATCAACCGTGAACTAGCCGGAACTAAAATTGGGCCAAGGCCAACCGACAATGCAAGACTTGTTTCTGATTATCCCTTACTTCCTGTTAGAAATCGTTTCTGGGAAAGCATCTTGCGCAGTGTCGATAGTCTTGGTACAGCAGGCCAACTGCGTACCCAGCTACGTATCGTGCATGATGCAGTCAAGGAGATTGCGGATAGTCCCATTGGAACAGTTGTCGCTGGAGACGTTATCTATACCCATCTAAAGGCGGATATGCTCCAGAGCAGCGTATTACTGCGAGATATGGCCACTACTATCGAAAAACTAGATGATGATACACCGGATGGAAAGATGCGCTCGCGCCTTTGTGCAGCAACCTTTCTGATCGGGAAGCTCCCGGTTGATGACGGTGCGACTACAGGCATCCGCGCTACTATCGCCACGCTTGCCGACCTGCTTGTGGAAGACGTGACCGATGTCAGTGCCAATGCCGCATTGCGCCAGAGCATTCCGCAACTTTTGCAAAGCCTTGTGGAGTCTGGCACACTGATGCAAGTAGGCGATGAATACCGCCTGCAAACACGTGAGAGTGCCGAATGGGAAACAGACTTTCAACGTCGCCGCGCGCGTATCAGAGCAGATGATAGCCGTATCGCAAGTGAACGCGCACATGAGTTTCGAAGCGCTTTTACTACTGCATTGAAAGGGATCACACTTACCCAGGGACTCAGTAAGACACCACGCAAATATGATATTCACTTCGGGCCGGATTCTCCTCCTGTAAGTACAGGAAATGTCCCAATATGGATTCGCGATGGATGGATGGTAAACGAAAAAACAGTTCATGAAGATGCTCAGGCAGCAGGCGTTGACAGCCCTATCGTCTTTGTATTCCTTCCTCAACAGGATAGTGACGCACTCAAGGATGCACTTGCCAGCTACGCTGCTGCAAATGAGACACTGACATCCCGCCCAGCACCAACGGCACCGGAGGGAATAGAGGCGAAGCGTGCCATGGAATCTAAGCGTCAGATTGAGGAAAGCAAACGTAATGTTTTGATTGCCAGTATTGTGAATAGTGCCCGGGTTTACCAGGGTGGCGGCAATGAGATCGCTCAAGGGTCGTTACAGGCCTCTGTAAAGACTGCGATTGAGGCCGCCCTGGAGCGGCTTTTCCCCAGATTTAAAGATGTAGATCACCCAAGTTGGAGCACTGTAATCAGCCGGGCAATCCAGGGAGCCGCTGATGCGCTATCAGCCGTTGGCTACAATGGAGATGTAGATAAATATCCAGCTTGCCAGGAGGTTAGAACATTTATCGGTGGCCCCGGGAAAAAAGGGAGCGAGATCCGTAAACATTTTATGGGCGCTGGCTATGGTTGGCCTCAGGAAGCGATAGATGGCGTGTTACTTTGCCTTGTTGCGAGTGGGTTTGTACGTGCTGCGAAAAATAGCCAGCCAATAAACGTCAAGCAAATAACAGTGCAGCAAATTGGTCTTACTGATTTCTACAGCGAAGGGATCACGGTTAGCAGTAGTCAGCGTATCGTTGTGCGGAAGCTGATTACGGATATGGGTCTTCAAGTCAAACCAGGCGAGGAAGCAGACGCTATCCCAATGGTATTGAAACACCTGGCCGAGCTTGCTGCGGGCGCAGGTGGTGATGCCCCTCTTCCTGAGCGTCTCTCAACTGATTTAATCGAACACCTCCAATCGATGAGCGGAAACGAACAGTTTGTCGCAGTGTATGAACGGCGTGATGAGCTATTTAACAGTTACAATGCCTGGACGCAGGCACGTGACAAAATTGCACAGCGTCAACCTGGTTGGAGGATGTTAGAACGCTTACTCGTGCACGCTAGTATCCTACCAATTGCAGAAGAGATGATTCCACAAGTAACAGCCATCAAAGATTCTCGCGCTCTCTTAGAGGATCCAGACCCGGTATCCCCATTACTAAACAAAGTAGCGGCTGCGTTGCGAACCGAGTTACAAAAAGCACGCGAACGCCTGATCGAAGCACAGGAACGGGAACTAAGGGCACTTGAAGCCTCTCAAGAATGGCAGAGTTTAGCAGAAGGCGATCGCCAGCGTATGTTGTATCAGAATGCTCTTGGTCCCGTGTCGCGACTTACTATTGGAAACGACGAGGAATTACTGGCAAGCCTTGATGCGACTCCGCTGGCTGCATGGGAAGATAAAATAGCTGCACCTCCAGGGCGCGTGAAGAAAGTGCGCGAAGAGACGGCAAAGTTGTTATCGCCGAAGGTAGTTCGCATACCGATTCCTCAAGTCACGTTAAAATCGGTTGAGGAGGTGGATGCTTACCTTGCAGCGCTTCGAGCTGAAATGATAAAACAAATCGAAGCTGGGAATCCGGTTATGATATAACCTGGAAGGGATAGATGGGAAAGCTTATGGCACCGTTATCGAATGAACTACGGAGCATGCTGGAGCGAGCGATTATCAGGGCACGCGAAATCGCTGAGGAAGAGGCTCAGGCGGCCTTGATCAGGCTTGCAGTCAACCGTAATGAGCCATTCGCATCGTTAAATGCAGAGCAACGACGCCTGCGCAATGCCTTGCGAGCAAAAGCGCGGCAGTTAGGCGGCGGAAGTTCATCCCAGGACAAAGGGTTCAAGCTACTGGTTGAAGAAGTTGCCTATGAACAATGGCACCGCAGGCTCTTTGCGCGCTTCCTGGCAGAAAATAACCTGCTTATGCATCCATCAGGTGTTGCTGTTACTCTAGAAGAGTGTGAAGAACTGGCGGAGGAAGAGGGAGAGGCTGATGGATGGCAACTCGCTGCGCGCTATGCCAGCTTAATGCTGCCAGGCATATTTCGTGCTGACGACCCTGCTGTGCAGGTGCCATTCTCTCCAGAAGGGCGGCACAAGCTCGAAAAAATCATTACTGATTTTCCCTCCGTACTCTTCACTGCGGACGATACACTTGGCTGGGTCTACCAGTTCTGGCAAACGAAGAGAAAAAAAGAAGTAAATAATAGTGGACGGAAAATCGGTGGAGAAGATTTAGCGACGGTTACCCAGCTTTTTACAGAACACTACATGGTCCAGTTCCTGCTCGAAAACTCATTAGGTGCATGGTGGACAGCGCGTCATCCTACCAGTTCCCTATTGAAACAGTTCACTTATCTCCGCTTCAAAGATGATGGCACGCCTGCCGCTGGTACCTTTCCTGGGTGGCCTGACAGAGCAGCGAAAATTACTATAATGGATCCTTGCTGTGGTTCAGGTCATTTCCTTGTAGCCGCCTTCGAGATGCTGAAGCAGATGCGAATGGAGGAGGAAGATCTGTCAGAAAAACAGGCCGCCGATGCTATTCTTCGCGATAACCTCTTCGGCCTTGAGATTGACCCACGTTGTACACAAATTGCAGCTTTTTCATTAGCTCTCGCCGCCTGGAAATCTGGAGGCTACCGTCAGTTACCGTTACCTAACATTGCCTGTTCAGGTATCGCAGTGACAGGTCAACTAGAGACCTGGACTAGACTTGCGGGTGATGACGTGAATCTTCGTCAGACACTTGAGCGACACTACAACCTCTTCCGTAATGCGCCCGACCTTGGCAGTCTTATTAATCCCAACGACGTGCCCTTACGAGATCGTATGTTCTCTGCTGATTATGCTCAGGTAGAACCGCTTTTGAAGCGAGCACTGATGAAGGAACGAACCCATGATGATCCTGTCTCTGCTGTCTTTGGCGCGGCCGCCCAAGGTGTAGCACAGGCAGCAAGATTGCTAGCTGGTACATATACACTTGTGGCTACGAATGTACCATTCTTGGGACGTGGAGATCAAGACGAAATACTAAAAAGATTCTGTGAAACTCATCATCCAAATGCGAAAGCTGATCTTGCTACAGCTTTTATCGAACGTTGTCAAGCTTTCGTTTCAAAAGATGGTTCATATGCAATTGTGTCGCCTCAGAATTGGCTATTTCTTGGTTCGTACAAAATATTCCGGCAGCATCTACTTCAAGAGCAAAGCTGGGAATTGGTTGCCAGGCTAGGTGAAGGAGGCTTTGAGAGTAATGCAGCAGCGGGTGCGTTTACTGCATTACTTATTATTACAAATCATGCGCCCGCCAGTAACAATGTACTAATCGGGATAGATGCTTCTCTCCCAAAATCTGCTTTCGAAAAAGCTGCTTTACTTCGTGAATTACCACTTCAGATAGTGGAGCAATCTATGCAACTTCACAATCCTGATATGCGAATCGCTTTAGTACAAGCAAAGCAAGGAGCTCTTCTTTCATCTTATGCCCGTTGTTATCAAGGTGTAAAGACAGGTGATGATCCTAAATTACGTCGGGTTTTTTGGGAATTTGCTGAGATCACTCCTAGTTGGCGCTTCTATCAGAGTACGGTAGAAAAGACAGTATCATATGGTGGAAGAGAGTTATTGCTAAGCTGGGAACAAAATGGTCGTGACCTAGCCCGACTTCAAGGAATATCCGGGTGGGGAAAGCTCGGTGTAGCTGTAAGTCAAATGAGAAACCTCCCGGTCACACTCTACAGTGGCGAAGCCTTCGACAGCAATGTTGGAATAATTATACCCGACAATCCTCTCCATCGTCCCGCGGTCTGGACTTTCTGCCAGTCGCCAGAATTTAATGAGGCTGTTCGCCGAATTGATCAATCATTAAAGGCTACAAATACATCACTTGTTAAGGTGCCATTTGACCTGGAGCGATGGCAGCAGATAGCAGATGCTGCAGGTCCTCTTCCCGAGCCATACTCAAATGACCCCACTCAGTGGCTCTTTAAGGGCAACCCAGTAGATTCAACAGAACCTCTACAGGTCGCCGTGGCGCGCCTTCTCGGTTATCACTGGCCTCAACAAAAATCTGATAATCTCGATGCCTATGCTATTAAAGGCAGCATCATTTGCCTTCCTTCTGTAGCTGGAGAAGAGCGGGCAGTTGAACGATTGAGGGTATTGCTCGCTGCTGCATATGGTGAGGCGTGGTCACCCACGCAACAGGATCGATTGCTGGTGAATGTAGGTTTCGGAGGCAAGAGCCTTGATCTATGGCTGCGCGATGGTTTCTTCGCCCAGCACTGTAGCCTGTTTCATAACCGTCCTTTCATCTGGCATATATGGGATGGGCTCAAGGATGGCTTTTCTGCGCTTGTCAACTATCACCAGCTTGACGCTGCATGCCTCGACCGTTTGATCTATACATACCTCGGCTCATGGATTATGACTCAAAAAGCAGAACGAGATGCAGGTGTTCCCAGCGCGGAAGCACGGCTTGTTGCCGCCATCAATTTGCAAAAGAAGCTGGAAGCGATTCGCGACGGAGAAAAGCCCTATGATATCTATGTTCGGTGGAAGCCGCTGTGCGAACAGCCTATGGGTTGGAATCCTGACCTCAATGATGGGGTGCGGATCAACATTCGACCATTCGTCACCGCAGGTGTACTACGTAGCCGATTTACTATCAACTGGAATAAAGATCGCGGGACGAATCCCGATGGCAGTGAGCGCCTCAACGACCTTCACTATACGCTTGCTGAGAAACGTGAAGCAAGGCAAGTGACTATACAATGAAGAAATTGAAAAGAATAGCCTTATCTAAGGAAGACGTATGAATGATCAGGTTACTTTCCTCGATGCATTAGTAGAGGCAATTAAACGTGCAGGCAGATATAATAAAAATGACCAGGTACCTCCCGCTGTCGTACTTTGGACAGACAAAGACCGGCAATGGGAGCTTCTGTTGCCCTTATTACGAGAACGTCTTCCATTGCTGACCTTAGGACCATACAAACCTGCAGAGTTAACAGGGCCAGCATATTGGTTGCGCTGTGTCATCGCTGGTACTCTTCCAGAACCCCTGCTTCCAGCAGAAGTTACACCGGTTATCTATTTGCCGGGCATCAGCAGGCAAGAACTACGGGCTGTTGAAGACACGCCAAAGCTGCTCCAGCCGCTTGCCGAACTTCAATACAGGGGAGTACTATGGACCCACAAGAACGGGCGTGACTGGACAGTAGCAGCGTTCATACAGTCTACAGATGGGCTGGGTATTGAAGTCGCTACAGATAGTGCCACGAAAGAGGCACTGCAGCGAGCACTGCTCAAACTGGTCGATGAACCAATTGCTCGTCTGAAGAAGGAAGCTCCGCTACGTGCGCCATTCTTCGATGCGCTTCTAAATCCAGACGAAGTTCGCAGCCTTCTGCTCTGGTTAAATGATTCGGAGGGATATCCAAAACGATGTACCACCGCTGAATGGGCATCGTTCTGCGGTTTGTGCAAAAGGAAATATGGCTTCCACCCCGAAAAGGATGGAGTTATGACTGCTATGGTCCTATTTGGAGAGCATCAAGGTGTCTGGGAAAACGTTTGGAATCGATTCAAAGAGGCTCCGCACGCTTATCCCCATCTACCGGAACTCCTTCGTCGAGCGCGTCCTCAACAACTGCCACTTTTTGCTCTTTCAGAATCGTGGCCACAGGATAATGAGACTGCCGAACATACTTTGCGAGAAAGACTTACAAGGCTTCGGGATCTGCCACCTCATGAAGTACGCGCTGCCATTGATGATTTAGAACAGGAGCATGCGCCACGTCGTACTTGGGTCTGGGCGATGCTAGGTCGATCTCCACTGGCAATGGCTTTGCGTTATCTTAAAGCCCTGGCAAAGGAGACAGAACGACAACTTGGTGGTGCAACAGTAGCAGAAATCAACAAGGCTTACACTGAGTGGGGATGGAAGGCTGATGCTGCTGTGATCGATACACTGAGAGCAGTCGAACAAGCTGAGGATGCGGCTGCTGTGAAAGCTGCTATTACGGCTCTCTATCGTCCCTGGCTTGAATATGCGGCAACTGCAATGCAAAAGGTAGTGTATGCAGATCACTCATCGCAGACCTATCATGTAGAGCCCCTCCCTGAGCCAGCTAATGGCACCTGCATACTTTTTTGTGATGGTCTACGTTATGATATCGGTCAGCGTCTAACAGAGGCACTTGAGGCTCACAAGCTGACAGGTAAGGTGGAATCTCACCTTGTGCCTTTACCGAGTGTTACTCCAACAGCCAAACCTGCTCTATCTCCTGTAGCTGGAATGCTGACAGGAAAGGGGAGTCAGGGTCTGGAACCAGTAGTGTCTGCTAGTGGGTCTAAAGTAACCGCGGATGCGCTGCGTAAATTGCTCACGCAGGCTGACTATCAGGTGCTATTAGCAGAAGATTTGGGCAATCCTTCAGGGAAAGCCTGGACTGAGATGGGTGCCATCGATAGCTATGGTCATCAATATGGTTGGAAGCTAGCCCATCATCTTACAGGAGAGATTCGCGATCTGGCAAGCCGCATTGAGACCTTGATCAATTGGGGGTGGAAACAGGTTCTGGTTATCACGGATCATGGCTGGTTACTTCTCCCTGGGAACCTGCCGAAGGCCGATTTGCCCGAACATCTCACACTTCTGCGCAAAGGGCGCTGTGCTCGTCTCAAGGAAGGAGCGAACACAGATCAGCAGGTAATGCCCTGGTACTGGGACGATGAAGTGTTTATTGCTTTGGCACCCAGTATCTCTTGTTACGAGGCTGGAAAAGAATATGAACATGGAGGTCTGAGTCCGCAAGAATGCATTGTGCCGGTAATCACGGTATCT
>WNFG01002756.1_pt1 | contig 14684 bp, 15 predicted proteins | sample 5400431 | NCBI WGS metagenome assembly WNFG01 (sample SAMN13153346, study PRJNA577476) | soil metagenome | isolation source: 120 cm saprolite under Douglas fir tree site 2 hole 3 replicate 2 | place: USA:California | collected 2015-04-18
TTCAACCTGCCCCACGACCGCGCCGGTTTCAGGCTTCGCCTGCAGTGTGAAGCTGACCCGGCCCCATCGCGTGGGGGCCTGCTCGATGCTGATCTTCTTTCCGGACACCACCCACTGGCGTGGAACGCCCTTGGCCAAGAGATCTTGGCAGCCTATGCTTTGACCGAGCCGTTGGCGGGTTCGGATGCGCTTGCTATACGTACCCGGGCTGATCTCAGTCCGGACGGCAAGTACTACGTCCTGAACGGACAGAAGATCTGGATCACCAATGGAGGTGCGGCGGATCTCTTTACCGTATTCGCGAAGGTGGGAGGAGAACTCTTCACAGCATTCCTGGTGGAGCGTAGTTTTCCCGGTGTTAGTAGTGGAGCTGAAGAACACAAGATGGGTATGAAAGGAAGCTCGACCACGGCCGTGTATTTCGACAATGTTCAGGTGCCGGTCGAGAACGTGCTCGGCGAAGTTGGGCGCGGGCACATCATCGCCTTTAACATCCTGAACCTGGGGCGGCTGAAGCTTGGCCCGGGCGCACTCGGTGCAGCCAAAAATGTGCTTGCTGTCAGCCTGAAATATGCCAAAGAACGCAAGGCATTCGGTTCCGCAATCGCGGAATTCGGCGCCATCCAACACAAGCTGGCGGAGATGGCCATTCGCATTTATGTCGTGGAATCGATGGTATGGCGGGTGGTGGGACTAATCGAAAGTCAGCTAAGAGCGGCCCCCCAGGACAAATCCGATGCCTCACGAACGGAACTCAAAGCGGTTGAAGAGTACGCTGCGGAATGCTCAATGATTAAAGTCTATGCGTCTGAAATGCTGGACTATGTGGTGGATGAAGGAGTGCAGATCCACGGTGGCTATGGCTACCATCAGGACTATCTGGTCGAACGTGCCTATCGCGATTCCCGCGTCAACCGTCTCTTCGAGGGCACCAACGAGATCAACCGCCTGCTCATACCGGGGATGCTGCTGAAACGTGCAGCTCGCGGGCAACTGGCCCTGCTCCCGGGTGTTCAGGCGGTCCTGAGCGGGAAATCCACGAAGACACACGGTTCCAGGGACGGCGATGAAGAGATGCGGCTGGTGCACAACGCGAAAACTATTGCACTGCTAGCCATCGGGATTGCAAACCAAGAATACGGGGTGGAGGTGCAAAAGCAGCAGGAAGTCCTGATGAGCATTTCCGACATCATCATGGAGGTCCTGGCGATGGAATCGAGCTTGCTTCGAAGTCGCAAACTCGCGGCTTCTGGAAGAGGCAAGAATGCCTCAGATGTGTGCGCCGTTTTCTTGCGTGAAGCGATGGATCGAGTCGAAATCTCCTGCCGGAATGTTTTGGGTGCCTGCCTCGACGGCGATGCTTTGCGACGGAACATGTCAGTTTTGCGAAGCTTTGCCAATTACGACCCTGCCGATGCAATTGCGCTGCGCCGGAATATTGCCAGCCACCTGCTTGCCAATGGGCGCTATGTTTGCGACTGAGTTGCCGAGGGAGGAGTGTTTTCGCCTCGAATAGCATCGCCAATTGCACGGGTTCACGTTGACAGAGATATCGGGGAGAAAACAGAATTTCCTCCCAGATTTGTGTCGCTTCTATTCCGGGCAGAGGGCCCAAGGCACGCCACCCGTTGAGCTGAATATCCTCTCGATTGTGCACGTCTCCCGTGCGGAACTCCCTCAGTCATCGAGATTTTCGTTTACGCAACAGCGAGCGAAGGAAGCCGCCGGTGGGCGCGGAGGATGCGGACGTGTTTTGAGTTCCCCAGTGAGAGCAAGTCAGGAAGCTGAATGACTCAAGTATTTCATCGGTGGGTTCCCGACAGAAAGTTCCAGCAGATGAGCGCACAGCAGAGCAGCAACAGCCCCTCGTGGATATCGACCCGCTTTTCGTAGCGAACGCGCAGCCGCCGGAACTGGTTAAGCCAGGCAAAGGTCCGTTCGACCACCCATCGCCATCGCCCCAATCCGCTGCCATGCTCAGTGTTGCGCCTCGCGAGCAAGGGCATGATGTGGCGGGCAAGCAGACCTTGGCGGATTGCCTCGGCGTCATAACCACCGTCGCCTAACACGCAATCAGGGCGATGACGCGGACGTCCGCGCTCTCCTTGTAAAACTATCGCGAATGCCTTCGACAACCCACTTCAGAGGTGTCGATACGTTTCCAGGGCGTTATTGCCGACGCGAGTCTGGCGGCACCAGGTTGTTCGCGCGATAGTACACAACAAGCTGGCCGTAGTGCTCACCGCTGTGCTCGATGGCGAACGTCCAGATGCAGGAGTTGTGGGCCATCCGGTTGCCGAAAAATTTCGATGTATTGTCCAGACCCGCCTCGCCCTGCTGTTGGATCACTTTTGCTCCGTCCGCGACGGCCTCCTGCACGAACTTCACCACGTCGGCCTTCGTCTTGAAAACGTCACGCGAAGGATTGTCGCCCTCGCCGAAGTCGGGCCCGAGGTTTGATCCGGAAATCCTGCGTATCAGGACGAAATCGAGTGCGGCGGCGTGGAGAAGATTCTGGGCAAAGGTGCGCTCGTCCTTCTGTACCTTGAAATCGTACTTGTCTGCGGGAAAATCCTGGGCCATGGCGATAAGTTTGTTCCCGATGTCGTTCCATCGGTCCAACATCTCATCGGATCGAGAGCGCGAGGGACTTGGAGGTTGATTCTGCGTTTGGGCCTGACTGTGAAGGCTCATTCCGGCGGCAGCCAGTAGAGTGAGCACAACCACCGCGAACGAACACCGCTTCAAAGACTGCTTCATCGTAAATTTCTCCTTTGGATTGAGTGGTAGATCGTTCCCCGAGTAGAGCGTGCGCTTCAATGCGACGTAAGGTCATTCCGGACCACCTGGCCGTCCTTCATCACAAATCGAACTCGCTCGATCTCGGTGATATCGGCGATCGGGTCTCGAGCAACGGCAACAAGATCAGCAAATTTGCCGGGCTCGATCGAGCCGATGCGGTCCTGCCAGCCCAGCATTTGTGCCGCATTGACGGTGATCGCACGAATAACGTCGAGCGGCGGCATTCCGGCAGCACGCAGGTTAACGAAGGCCGCGGCGCTTGCCTCGCCGCGCGTCTTTCCAGGATAGAACCAGCACATATCCGATCCAGCCGCAAATTTCACCCCCGACTTCAAAACTCGCGGAACCAATTCGTCGTATTGCTTTTGGACGCGTGCATCAGAGCTGGCATTGGAGGAGTGGAAGGCGGAAGACATCACTATGCTTGGCTCAGTGATCTTCATGAAAAAGTTGCCATACCAAGTGGGCGTCAGATCGAGGAAGATGCCTTTATCCCGCATCTGCTTCAGTTGTTCGTCGGTCACCTTGTTGCCATGCTCGATAGAGTCTGCGCCGGCTTCGATGGCGGTTTGAATGCTGGCGATATCGACGGCATGGGCGGCAACCTTAAGGTGCTCACGGTGTGCCTCCTCGACCATCGCCGTCAGTTCCAGGGGTGAGATGGCATCGCCGACTGTAACCTTGATAAGGTCGACGTTATAGAAGACGTTCTGTAGCACTGCCTGCCGTGCTCGTTCAGGACTGTCTATCATTAGGAATTCCTGTTCTACAATCGCCTGGGCAACCGCGGGATTCAGACTCTGAAGGTATGAATCCAACGCTATAACCTTACGTCCGGATGCCAGGATCCTCGGGCCGGGAACGCGGCCGGCATTGATCGCGTCCCGCAGGGCCGCATCGCCGTCAATACCGGAGTGCCCGAGATTGCGTATGGTGGTAAAGCCTCTCCAAGTCTTCGCGCGCCAATTGCGCGCCCAGCAACACGCGTTTAGTGGGCGACTCGACAACTGCCAGTAGTAACCCCGGAGCAAACTCTCCATTGAAGTGGCGTGCGATTTCGGCTTCTGGGGGCACAATGATGTCGAGAAGCAGGTGCGTATGACTATCAATCAGTCCGGGAAGCAAAGTGGAACTGCCCAGATCGATGGTTTTGACGCCCGGCGCATGCGCTTGCACTTGCGTCGGAGAACCAACCTCCTTGATCTTGCCGTTTTCAATGAGCACGGCTGCGGGCGAAAGCACCTGCCCGGTCCGAGGATCAAGCATCCGGCCAGCCCTTACCAGGGTCTGGACGGTAGGCGTTTGGGCAACGACGCGCCCAACTGAAAACAAGACGAAAAACAATGCAGTCAAGACCGTGCACAAGTTACGCATGCGACTCAGTCCTCCGTATCACCACGTGCTCCCAGCATCTCTACTACATCTCACGTTTAGTCTACTACACTATGCGTTGACAAAGGCAAGGGGTTTCAGGGAAATCTCACTGGCGTGCGTGAGGGCACCGCTCCGGGGACTCCAGGAAGGAAGCGGTACGGCTCGGTGCGTGGTGACTCCCGGAAATTACCGCTTAACAAGAAAACAGCAAGCGGTGTGTGCCACCGTCCCAAAAACGCCCCAAAGGAGGACAGCGCCGAAGACTACGGTTAGCAGCATGCTCGCAGCGCGGTAGGTTGGTTGGGGCGGAGCGGCCAACCGGGCAAGACGATGGCTCATAAACGATGAGGCTGACGCCTGCAGCAACAATGCCTTATCTGGATTGGCAAGTTTTGCGAGTGCAGAAACCAACTCTTCACCGTGGGCGCTCTGAATCACAGACTCGTCACAGGAGAGCTCTCGATACAAGGCAAGGCGAGAGCCGGCGATCCAGACAAGCGGATGGAACCACAACACGCAAAGGCTCACTTCATGGATCAGGCGTATTAAGTTGTCGCGTCTTCGTGCATGGGTCAGTTCGTGGATGAGAACCGCGTTGAGTTCATGTTCGCTTAACAGCCGATCAATTCCATACGGAAGCGAAACATAAGGATGCAAGACCCCGTCTACCGCCGGAGCGTGCCCAGTCTCAGCGAACCTTACTGGGACGCCCTGCGCAACGAACCCCGGCCTCGGCAGACGGCCACTCTGACTCGCCGTGACCGAGGTATCACGATGCTCAGCGCGTATCCGCAAACAAAGCCGCGTAAGCATTAGGGTTGCGCAAAGCAACCACACTACCGAAAGCGTGGTAGCGGTCCGGCCTCGAGAGATGGTATTCGCGAAGTCGCCGATGATGCCCAACGGTGCGGCCCACGAAAGGTGGGACGACCAAAACTTGTCGAGGACTGCGCCCACCGGCAGAACGAAATTGAGCGAGGTCGCTACCCAGATCCAATACTTCGTGGTGGCGCTGCCACCTCGGATGGACGTTAGAGCCCATGCCGCGAGCCCAACCACTGAGGCATACAGAAGGTGAATGTCAAAATAATACAACGCACGCGTGATGTGCTCATGCATGGCCTTTTCCTCCGCGGCTACGGCTGTTCTTGTTGCCTGGCGCCGCGTTTTGAAGAGCCTTTAAGTCCTTGAGTGTGATCGTGCCCGTTTCGAGTAGGTTTGAAACCAGTATGCGAGGGGATCCGCCGAATAAATCCAGGAGGTCTCGAACCAGCCCGCTTCTGTACTCGTTCTGGTCGATCGCAGGCTCGAATAGCTGGGCATTACCGATTTTCTTCACTTTTCGCAGAGCACCTTTTTGCTCAAGTCTATAGACGAGCGTCTGTACAGTTGTGTAAGCAACGCGCTCTTCCTCGGGCAAACTGTCGAGAATTTCGCGGACTGAACAGGTCCCCAGTTTCCAAAACTGCTCCAGGATTCGTGTCTCGGCTTTTGAGAAACGAGTTTTATTCATATCTCCTATCCACCTCGGCAATGCTACTACAACGTCCGTTTTCCGGACAAGCGGCCAATTCTCCTCAGTTTCGTTGCGCTGATTCTGCCTGCACTGGCTGGGCATCGGTATAACGGGTACATGAATCGCAATGCCGATCAGTCCAGCTGCGTCGCCGGGTAATTGTTGAGTAGCATCCAAAGTTGCTGCCTCCGCAAAGCAATTCGCTCGGCTGATTTCGCCCTCCTCCATCCACCATTCGCCTCCATACCTGAAGATTCTTCTGCTCCGCAACGGCGGTGCAGTTCCTACTTCGAGCGGATTTGCTCGCGGAGAGATCGTTGGGCGCTCTGCCCAAAGGGTCCGTCTGAAATCGCTGCAGAATCAAGCTCATACCTCCCAATGAGTTCCTTGACAGTGACCGTTCACGAGTTGCCCGTATTTACAGGGTCGACATCTCGAATAAACTTTCTTCTCCCGGCGTCGCGTCAGTCAGACTGGAGAAGAAAATATGGCGCGACATAGATATCAATATGGATGCTTAACCAGGAGGAACAACAAGCTTAGTGAAGACGTTTGGCAGTTTCGTTTTTACGAAACGACACCGGAAGGCCGCCGATGCCGGAGGTCAACTAGCGTGGGGACGGTAGCCCAATACGCGACAAAGACACACGCCTTGCGCGTCATCGAGCCACTCCGCCTCCGATTGAATCTGCACCATCGATTCGGAAGGCCCGTATCAGTCAGTGCTCTGATGGATCGCTATATGGAACACGAATTGTCCGAGCGGCGGCATTCGACACAACAATCTCATTCGTCGGCCCTGAACCGATGGATTCGCCCTCGTTGGGGTAACTATCTGCTGGAGCAAGTAAAGCCGGTGGAAGTCGAAGAGTGGCTGCGGTCTCTCCCCTTGGCGCCCAAAACCAAGGTCAATCTTCGCAGCCTGTTTCACCTTATTTATGAGCACGCACAGCGATGGGAATTGACAGATCGCAATCCCATCGACCTGGTACGACAGCGCGGTGGCCGCAGATGCATACCACGCGTGCTAACGCCAGGCGAGGTCCGCCTCCTTCTGGAACAAGGGGCCGAACCTTACCGCACCATGATTCTGTTTGCGGTATGTCTTGGCCTTCGCGCCAGCGAAATCATGGGCCTGCAGTGGGGCGCCTTCAACTGGGAAGATCTCACGGTCCTCATTCGGCGAGGCGTCGTCAACGGCAAAGCTGGCGATACCAAGACCGAAGCCTCTCGTAAAGCTCTTCCAGTTGATCCTCGCGTTGCTGCACCTCTGGTGGAACTGCGCAACCGCAGCTTGCACAAAGGCCCGCAAGACTGGGTCTTCGCAAACCGCGCTGGCCGACCCCGAGGACAACAAAACATTCTGCAGCGCCATCTCAGGCCAGCCGCGGTACGGGCTGGAATCGGAAAGATTGGCTGGCACACCTTTCGACAATTCGTACTCGACCATGCTGGGAGCCGCCGGTGCCGATATGAAGGTGCAGCAGGAGTTGCTACGGCACTCGACCATCCAGAGCACAATGAACATCTACACCCAGGCAGTATCCGAGCAAAAACGCGCCGCGAACAGCATGGTGGTGGGAATTCTGTTCAATGAAATTGCGTCCAAGAACCAGCCTCCCGCTAATGGGAGCTAAAAGGCACTAGGCACGCGAACATTGGGCCTCATGCGATCATATTCAAGTGATTGTCTTTGTGGAGCTTGAGGTTGGTTGCGGGGGCCCGATTCGTACCGAATTTACAATTCCTGTCGATACCCTTCAGGAGCGAACTAAGCCATGGCGCTATGTAAATCTCACACGATGGCGAACGCGAGGGGCAGTTTCCGCATAGCCAACCATCCGGAAACCGACCTTGATTTTCTTGGATGACCTCTTGCTAACCGAGGGAGCAAGGTCTAGTCTAACTCGGTAACCGAGAGGAGACCTTGTGAGCAAGCCTTCCGACCTGGTCCAGGGGACGCTGGACATGCTGATCCTCAAAATACTGGCATTGCAACCCTTGAATGGATGGGCCATCAGCCAACGTCTGAAACAGATTTCCAGCGATGTGCTGGGCGTTAGCGACGGTTCCCTCTACCCTGCGCTGCACAAGCTGGAACATCGCGGTTGGATTCGGGCTCACTGGAAGTCGAGTGAAAATAACCGCCGCGCCAAGTTCTATTCGCTGACGGGGCTGGGGCGGAAGCAGCTCGAAAAAGAGACATCCAACTGGAACCGCGTCTCGGCGGCAATCTCCGGCATAGTAAAGCTCAAAGAGGCCTGAATATGGATATCGAACAATGGTTCTATTCCCTGCCATTACGTTTGCGCTCCTTTTTCCATCCCCACCAGGTAGATCAGGAACTAAAAGAGGAGCTCCGAGAGCATCTCGAGCAACAAATCAAGGAAAACGTCGCGAGAGGCATGTCGCCGGAAGACGCGCGCTACTCCGCCCTACGCACTTTGGGCGGAATCACACAGATCGAACAGCAGTGCCGAGACGCTCACAGCGGAAGCGTCTTGGAGGACCTTGTTCATGACTTGCGTTACGGGTTCCGGCAACTGTGCCGTAGTCCAGGGTTTTCTGCACTGGCAATTCTGTGTTTGACCTTAGGCATCGGTGCGAATGCTGCGGTGTTCAGTTGGGTCGAAGGGATCTTATTCCGTCCTTATCCCGCGGTCGCGCACCAAGAGCGGCTGTTTGCTCTTGCGGGAACGGCGCGAGGTGAGAGTGGAGAGACAGAACTTTCATGGCCGGACTTCCTTGATTTGCAGAGGAGCTGCACATTATGTGAGGAGTTCTTTGTCAGCAAGATTACCGGCAGCACGCTGAGTATCGGGGACCACGCCGAGACCGCAACCGGTAGCATCGTCTCCGCTAACTATTTCGACGCGATCGGTGTTCGTCCTATTCTCGGGCGTGGCTTCGAACCGGGCGCAGATGCAGGTAACGACTCCCACCCGGTCGTAGTCATCAGCTATCAGCTGTGGCGCAATCGTTTCAAAGGTGACCCGGAAATCATTGGCAAGATGCAGCGCTTTAATAATGTGCCGCACACCATCATCGGCGTCGCGCCAGAAGGATTCTATGGAACTTTCGTAGGCTGGGCGATGCAGTTCTGGGCGCCGGCGTCTATGGAAGAAACCTTCGAGAGTGGCGGCTACAAGCTTGAAGACCGGGACGCGCGGTGGATTGAAGCTTATGTACGGCTCAAACCCAGCGTCAGTCGCTCGCAAGCGCAGCAAGAAATTTCGGCAATTGCGGCGCGATTGGAGACGAGGTACCCAGCCACAAACCGTGGGCGCGGCGTCGGAGTGTGGCCGTTGTGGCAGACACCGTTTAACAATGCCGGCACGCTGCTGCCGACACTCGAGGTCATGGTGGCTGTCGTCGCTTTTGTTCTGCTCATCGCCTGCGCCAATGTGGGCAATCTGCTGCTGGTCCGGTCATTCGCGCGTCGTCACGAAATGAGCGTTCGGCTCGCGATTGGAGCCAGCCGCGTGCGTTTGTTGAAGCAACTTCTTACCGAAAGTCTCATTCTTTCGGCGCTGGGCACAGCCGGCGGACTTCTCGCGGCGTATTGGTGTCGGCACGCGCTGGTGCTCTTGTTACCAGCGCGCTCGGGAGTCGCAATGTACCTGCCCGGGGAAATCGATGGGCGCGTGATGTCGTGGAGCGCTGGTATTTGCTCGATCGTGACGCTGATTGTCGGGCTAATTCCGGCGTTTCAAACGCGCAACCTCGATCTTGCCGGGCCCTTGAAAGCCGAATCCTCAGGTGTGGTCGGCGCACGGGGGAGAGCGTGGATGCGCTCGGGCCTCGTCGTGTTCCAGGTTTGTTTGAGCTTCGTTTTGCTGGTTGGAGCGGCCTTGTTGCTCGAAAGCCTGGAAAAGATTCGAACCACAAGTCCGGGCTTTAGCACGACGAGCGTGGTGAAGACCGGTGTACCGCTGGTCGCAGCGGGATACGACGTGCCGCGGGCCAAGGTTTTTCAAGACGAACTGATTGACCGCCTCAGTGCGCTTCCGGGCGTGGAGTCCGCCGCTTTCGCCGGGGTCACTCCGTTGGGCTACGGTACATTCCCTTCCACGCCAATTGCTGTGGACGGCTACCAAGCTCCACTTGAGGAACAACCTGCCATTGAGTACAACCAGGTCAGTCCGGGTTATTTCGCCACCTTAGGAATCCCTCTCCTCTCCGGTCGTGAATTCACGCGCACCGACAATGAAAACGCGCCGCTGGTCGCCATCGTGAATCGAACTATGGTTACGCGGTACTGGGGCGACCAGGATCCTATTGGCCGTCGCCTCCAAGTAAAAGGCCGCTGGGCACGAGTCGTAGGTGTAGCCGCCGACTCTAAATATGAGAGCATGCGCGAGACTCCAAGGCCATTTTTCTACGTACCGCTCCGGCAGGATTTCGTACGAGCACCGGCGTTGAATATCCGCACCAATCAACGGCTACCAACCATTCTGGCCGCGCTCGTTCACGAAGTGCATGCTTTGGACGCAAACCTTGCACTTTACGAGATGATCACACTCCAAGAACAAGTAAACCGCTCGACGTCGCCTCAACTTGTGGCCGTCACCTTGGTTTCGATTTTGGGAGGCTTGGCGCTTCTCCTGGCTGGCGTTGGCCTGTACGGCGTGATGTCTTACGCTGTAGCGCAGAGCACGCGCGAGATGGGATTGCGCATGGCTCTTGGTGCCGGCCCGGCGAATCTGATTCGTCTGGTCATTTCGCGCGGCCTCCAGCTAACGGCTGGAGGCGTCCTCTTCGGCACCGCTGTAGCACTCGCTCTGACGAGATTACTCGGAAAGCTTCTCTACAACGTCAGCCCGCACGATCCGCGGGTATTCGGATCGGCGCTGGCAGTGATGACGATGATTGCAATCTCAGCTTGCCTGCTGCCGGCCTGGCGCGCAGCCCGGATCGACCCCGCCCGAGTATTGCGGGATTGACCTTGCGCCGTCCGCGATATGTCGTTAAAGCAATTTTTCGCCAACCTGAGTGGGTGCAAACCTCGCTTTACGGGGAAGTGCCGGAAATCCACCCAAAACGCGTCCCACCGCAACAAACGGTCGGAAGTCCGTCTCAAGCCATTTATCAACTTTCTCGTTTGTCGGATACATACCTTCACAAGGAGGTCTTTTGGTCAGCTTGAAGAATATGAGCCGGAAAGTGAAAATTCTCTTGCGGTGGTTGGTGCCCAGCGGTGAATTGCCTCGCGGTCAGGAGTTCTCGGTTCCCGCCCGTTTTGACCACCAAGGCGAAGACTGGACCAGCAATGGGTGGAGCCTCACCATCACGACCGAAGGAGTTCCAGATGCCGAAGGCCGACAGATCGGGACTGCGCGGTTCTTGATGTCAGAGGCTCCTCACGATTGGCTATCGGTCGGGAAACGCTTCATGATTTTTTCGTCGAAGGCTCTGGCGCAAGGTCTGGTGGAGCAAGTTCTGTCCGATTGAACCCCGTGCGGCAAGACTGCTGTGGCCGCATGTAGTGTTGCGGATTTGGGCGTAATATGACTGCCGAAGCTTTGAAGGCTTGTATGAAGCCTAGTAGTTGGCTCCCATTCATAGCGGTGGCGGTCCTTGTAGTGACTCCTCTGCCTGCTCAGCAAAATCTTCCTAAGTCAACCCAAGAGGGTTTAGCTGCTTCGGTTCGTGTAGAAGTCCTGACACCCGTCGATTTCAAGGCCCTTCTCTCTCAAGCCCAATCCAGCGACCGCGAGGCCCAGTATTTGCTGGGCCTCATCTACGAAAGAGGCCTATTAGTTCCCCGAGACTTCCCTGCGACAAGGAGCTGGATGCTCAAGTCCGCTGAACAAGGCTATGCACCCGCCCAAGGAGCGATGGGCGAGATGTACTTGATTAACGTCAGAGACAATGCCCCGATCCGCGATTACGGTGACGCCGACAGATGGTTGCGGCTGGCGGCTACTCAAGACAACGCCGATGCACAGTTCTGGCTGGGGACAGGGTATGAGCGGGGCTGGTTTGGGACAACCGATTATCGAGAGGCGCTCAAGTGGCTGCGGAAGGCCGCTGCACAAGGACTGCCAAACGCACAGTTCTGCTTGGGCCAAATGTATGAGGAAGGAAAAGATGTCCCTGAGAGCGACTCCTTGGCGGCCAGTTGGTACCGGAAGGCGGCAGACCATTTCTCCGATCACGTAGGAGGGGTGTGGGAAGCGGAAGTTCAGTTGGCCTATCTGTATCGAGATGGTCGCCTGCCGCAGGATTACGTCCAAGCATACATGTGGTTCGCAATCGTTGGCTCCGCTGTCGTCCCTACTGATGACGACGAGATGAAATGGGCCGCTGAGCACATGACTGAGGCGCAAATCGCCCAAGCCCAGCGTATGGCGGAGGATTGGATCAAACGTCACACGGCCAAGCCAGTAGATTTAGTTCAAGCAAAGCGATAGAGAGTCTCTTGCTTCTCTTGGTGCGTTAGGAAGCCAGTTAAACGAGCGCGCTCCGCTTTTTGGTTTTGGGTTCGTGCCAACAAGGCAGCTAATCGTCAATTTGTGGCCGACCGACAGCGTTAGACTGAAATTGCGGGGAAAGCAAATCTGTTCAAGTTCAGTTGCAAACAATCGTGCTGTCGCCGTGGCCCAAATTGGTTGTAGTGCAGACCAGCGGTTTCGGGGGAGTGGGAATCGAGGCGCATCGGTCTACGAGAGCATTGTACTTTTGTACTAAATCGGCGTAATCCTTCTGCCATTGCTGGTCTCTTTCGTGGAGCACCTCATAATTGACCTGAGCAACGTCTCTTCTTTGTTGTACTTCAAACGCTGCTGTCACTTGGTCAAATTCTTGTTGCAGACTTACCTCTGCAAGGACTGCAAGCTGCCAATCTTTCACTGAAAGGCGTGCTGGAGTCTCCATCACGCACCTGTCAAGTTGATGTTTCAATCCGTAAGCTTCGTTCTCTCGGGATAAAGCTTGTTCCATTTGTTCTGTAGTGCCGCTGGTCGGTGTATCGAATCTCATTTCGTTCACCCTAACGATAAGATCGTGACACGCCATTGTTGTGTGGATAGTCTTCCTTTTCTCCTGTGCTTGCCCGCTTGTCACGACAGCTAAGGCGACAACTGTGACCATCAGCAGCTGTCCTTTATGACTCATAACCACCATACAACCCTCCTTTGTACGTCTGTACGTCGGAGTCGAGGATCAGGGCTCAGGTCTACCTATTGACAAGATTTTTGCTGTGGACACACGGCAAACTTACGATCTGCACCTCAGCTTGGTAGTAATTGTGCGACATGTCGCAATACTGATCTGGCTTTAGCTCTTCCGCTTAGCCCTGAACTTGGCCCAACGCCGTCGCTGCGTAGCGGCAATCTTGGCCCTACTCTTTGCTGACATCTTCCGCCGTTTACGGCTGGGCTGCCCATTGCTGTACACACCAGCGAACGCCGCAAGCGCCGCGTTCAATCCCGTCAACTGCTTCTCTACGCGATCACGTTCCTTTTTCAATTGCGCGATTATTGAAGACAGGTTGGGCATGAGTCCCTCTCGGAGCAGGATTGTAGCAGACTAGGTTATCCTCAAAAATGGGGCTGTCGAGCGGTTGCTGGTGCAATGGCTACCTCCCGCAGAAACCTCTTGATTGGTCGCCAGCATCCAAGATTCGCCTTGAAAGGGACCACGATTGGAGGCAGTCAATGAACACTGTCAGAAAATCGCCGCCCTCACTAGTTATTCTCGTGACGCTTCTGCTTTGCGCCGCTGTTCCGCGCGTTCAGGCAGAACCCCTCTACCGATGTCAGCGCCAAGTCGCTCACGCAGAACACGAACTCCACAAGGCAATCCAGAGATACGGATCGCACAGCATGCTGGCAAATCACGAGCGTCGTGAATTGCACAATGCGCGGGAACGTTGCTGGCGGGAGCGCCATCGGTGGTGGGATGAACACGAGCACCGCTGGCACAAGGAACGCGATTGGAACGAGCACGACCACGACTAGGATGGTAGGTTAGAAATTGAGCCTCTTGGGGTTTCTCTGTGCATTCCTTGGGGTAGTGCGCGGCAGGGTGTCGCATCCTCCTTGCTGCGCCGTATTTCGCAGGATCATCTGGAGGGATTGTAGCGAAGCACAGCCTCGCGCCGTACACGACCGGGCGAACCACGTGGTTCAAAATCAAGAATCGTAATTATTCCCAGATGGAAGGGCGCGAAGCCCCAAGGGTGGCTAGGCTGGGTGTGTACGCCCGGAGAATCGTTGCCCCTTTGGATACCACAACCTCCAGCACGATGCACAAAGCGGGCACCGAGCTTGTAATATCCTAAAGGAGTCGCACAATGAACCAAGAAGAAGCGGACGCGATAGCCCAATTATTAGCCCTCCGTGAGAAGTGGGCGGAAGTATCCACCATCAAGGAGAAGTGGGAAGCGAACAAGGTTTATTGTGTGGCCCCCAAGGATGTACGGGTGCCCCTCCACCTGCTTGTAGTGGCCGCTCTGGACGCCCCTACCCCGGAGTTAGCCAAGCGATATGTACAGAAGATAGCCGAAATCGTAGAGTGGGTGTGGCCCACGAACACTCGGCAACGCTTCGACGTTTACCAGCTTGGTGACGTTATGGTGGAGATACCAACGAAGAAGGGAAGTTGAAATTAACTCACTGTAATGACTGAAAAAAGTTGGTGCGGGCAGACAATGACTCCGTAGTGCCAAATCGAACACGTATCCAGTGACAGCGACGTAGGAACGCCGTGCAGCAATCGTGCCGTTGCAGAGCGTGCTGACTGCGGGGCCGCGATCTGCGATGACTGCCGTGCGGAGTGCTGCGGGGATTCGTTCTGCTCCCAACCCTGTTCAAAACGAGCGCAACCCGCTCTCCACTTTTCGGCCTTGGCCTGAACCAGGCCAACTCGGTGATCGTTATTGACAAATTAGCATGGCAGTACCGCTCACCGTGGCTGACGTGTTCTGCACCCCGTTACTCACAGTGAACTGTAGGTTTTGGGGAGCGCTTGCGGTAATGGTAACCGTGCC
>WNFG01005793.1_pt1 | contig 14683 bp, 14 predicted proteins | sample 5400431 | NCBI WGS metagenome assembly WNFG01 (sample SAMN13153346, study PRJNA577476) | soil metagenome | isolation source: 120 cm saprolite under Douglas fir tree site 2 hole 3 replicate 2 | place: USA:California | collected 2015-04-18
CCAGCGTTTGGACTATTCATAAGACCCTACAAATTCTATTTCATGAAAATTGAAACAACATAAAAACCTACGAACTGACCGTTGATACACGTGATGTGTAAGTGCTGAACCATTCAATAGTGTGCTTCAGTCCATCTTCCATGGAGACGTTGTGCTGCCAGCCTAACACTTGCTGCGCTTTAGAGATGTCCGGGCGCCGGCGTTCTGGGTCATCGATACGTCCAGGTTCAAAAATGATCGTAGACGAAGATTGGCACAAACGGATAATTGTGCGAGCAAACTCAAGTACGGTAAGCTCTTCAGTATTACCAAGGTTAAATATTTCACCTGCGGTAAAAGGCTTAAAAAGGGCTAACAACAGCCCTTCAACAAGATCGCTGACATAGCAGATGCTGCGGGTGATAGAGCCGTCACCATAAATTGTCAAAGGCTCGTTTTGCAGGGCCTGGGTGATGAAATTGGGAATCATACGACCATCGTCAGCCTGGCTATTTGGGCCATAGGTGTTGAAAATGCGCACTATACGGGCATTAACCTGAAATTGCCGGTAGTATTCCATCGTCAGCGTTTCGCCAAGCCGTTTACTCTCATCATAACAGGCGCGTGGCCCAACTGGATTTACATTACCCCAATAGTCTTCACGTTGTGGATGGACAAGGGGATCACCATAGGCCTCGGAGGTTGAAGAAAATAGGAAAAGCGCCTTCTGCTTTCGTGCCTGCTCGAGCATCTGGTATGTACCCAGGCTGTTAACCATGATAGTTTCAAGGGGGTGTTCCATATATCCTATGGGACTGGCTGGGCTTGCCAGGTGGTAGACAGCGTCTGCTTCAAAGTTAAAGGGCTGTGTCACATCGTGCTGTACGAATGTGAAACGTGGATTATTGCGTAATGATTCAATGTTTTGCTCTGAGCCAGTGATAAGATTATCTATACACAGCACACTATGTCCATCTTCCAATAATCGAGCGCAAAGATGGGATCCTATAAATCCTGCTCCACCGGTGACAACAATTTTCAATGAATTTGACCTCCAAAGTACTGAAGAAATAGGTAATGTTCTTAGCGGGTAAGATTATGAAGAGATACTCCTCTTGCCAGGTGGCAAAATTTATCATACTTTAATGCCAGACGATTGGCATACATCAAGGTAACGATATAGGACGCTTATCACTCCGCAGGTAACTAATTCTCATACTATTATAATATGACGCACACAAAGGAGATTTGTTTCACATGGCTCTCATACTCTCCCGCACTGACATTCAACGTTGCTTGAATATGGCAGAAGCCATTGAAGCAATGCGCATTGCTTTTGGCGCATTGAGCACCGGACTGGCGCAGGCTCCGCAGCGTATGGCAGTAGGTCTTTCTGAGCAGGGTATTGCTTTGCTTATGCCGTCATTATTACAAACGTCGGAACAGCATGCCTTTGGCTTAAAGGTTGTCACAGTCATGCCACAGAATCCGCTGAGAAATTTACCGCGCATCATTGCCTCCGTTCTTTTGCTAGATGCTACTACTGGGAAAACGCAAGCGATTCTAGAAGGAGGGTGGCTTACAGCAATGCGTACTGGCGCAGTTTCAGGTCTGGCAACTTCGCTGCTCGCTCGCCAGGATGCCGATATATTAGCGCTGTTTGGAGCGGGTGTTCAGGCTCCAATGCAGGTGCTGGCTATTCATGCAGTACGTCCATTGCAGGAAGTGCGTGTAGTGAATCGTAACGAAGAACATTATCAACAATTCGTCACACATGTACAAACATTACTTGGCTCAAGATGTCCTCACATTTCTCGCGCTTCTTCTGCACATGAAGCGCTTTCTGGGGCGTTGCTGGTAGCATGTGCTACAACTGCGACAACGCCTCTCTTTGATTGGAGCGATGTTACTCCGGGAGCGCATATCAATGCAATTGGAGCATTCACCCCGGAGATGTGTGAAGTTGACGCAGAAACACTTGCTCATGCGCGTATAGTGGTTGACGAGCGCGAATCTGCACTTGTTGAGGCAGGTGACCTGTTGCAAGCGCTGGCCGGTGGTCGAATCAGTGGCGCTGAAACCTGGGTCGAATTGGGCGATCTGGTGAGAGGTGTTCAACCGGGTCGTCAGGCAGCAGATGAAGTCACGTTCTTTAAGTCCGTTGGTATTGCAGTGCAGGATGTTGCTGTAGCTTCACATATCTACATGAGGGCGCGAGAGTTGGGCATAGGGATCGAGATAGATGTCTAACCGTGCTTGCGTTTCCACCTTCTGTACATGATTTCATCACCCAGGCTAAGAAAACCCCAGGTCGTGAAGCCGTGCACAATGATAACTGCCAAAAGCGAGCGTGGTTCCGGCTGTGCAAGATACAGAAAACTGAATACCAGGCCAGCCAATCCCACTCCACCGACACTTCGCCAGTTCCATTTTCCCAGGCGATGGTAAAGTGTGTAGGTGGCAGTGCTCACCAGCCATCCCCAACCAACCCAACCTGTCCACTGTGTAACAGCAGCCAACAGAAAGCCCCGAAAAAATAACTCTTCAATTGGGCCATTGATAAGCAGGTAGTAGAAACCCTGGAGCAGATGGTCACCCGGGGTAGGCCTACGAAAAAAAGGACCGACGACATACATGCGATAAGCTGATGCGAAACATGTCATCAAAACGCCAACAACCAGCCCAATAACGAGCTGTTGAGGCCAGTTGTGTAGAGTAAGTCCTAGAAAAGCAAGTGGTAAGTGAAAAATAGCGATGTAAAGGAATGGGATAACCGCTAGAGGAATGATGCGCATGAGTACGTCTGGCCATAGCCAGCGCCAGGTATCGGCGACTGTAGAATGTGCGACTTGTGATGATTTTATCGTTGACACTTGTGAACCTCTACGGGGCAAAAATATCTCTTTTGCATATCGTCAATTAAGAGAATAAATACCCATGTGCCTGGACTTGATTCCAGGCGCATGGGTATACAAGACAAGACTTACTCAGAATTGCGATTGCTTCGCAGCGGCTCCCGTGAAGTCGGCGCTCAGGGGTTTGACACCTGTCGGCTGTGTGGGATCAATAACAAAGACAATCGAGTCGCGGGTCGGAACGCGCTCGTTCGGTGAGGAGCCGTAGGTTACCGGCGGCAGCAGACCACCCAGATCAACGCTTTTTAGTGACTCGAAAGCGGTTAAGAGGCCATCACGAGTGATATCGTTATTATCCAGGGCCTTCTTCAGGATTTCGTAGGTGATCTTTGACTCCGTGTAACCGAACTGGAAGAAGCCATCCGGCTTCTGGTTAGGGGCGTATTTGGCTACATCGTTGAGCATCTGCGCCATGCCCGGCTGACTGGTATCACCCCAGGTTGCACCCTGTGACACGAGCCAGTCATGGCTCAACAATGCGCCCAGACCAGGAACAGCCAGCAATGCCTGCGCAAATGCCGGGCTTTGCAGAATCCACTGCGGGTTATAACCCAGCTTATAAGCGGTGACGATGATACCTGCTGTAGCGGTTGGAATGGCGGTGACGAAGACATACTTCGCGCCGGCCGCCTTCAACTGCGAAATCTGCGCGGTGTAATTTGTATCGGTTACCGCATAAGTTGCCTGGGCTGCATCGTGCAGGTGGTAGAAGCTGACAGCTTCCTTGTATCCCGTCAAACCATCCTGGCCGTATTCATCGTTCTGGTAGATGATACCCACGGATGGATTCTGAACACCCACCTTGTTGACGACATAGTCGAAAGCATTCTCCACCTGCAGTCGGTAAGGTGTACCTAAAAGGATAAGGTACTTCTCACGTGCCAGGGCAGAGGATAGCGTGGCAGCAGATACCAACATATGATCGGCGGCGGCCAGGTCTTTGATGGCGAAGGTCGTAGGCGTGCCAAGGCTATCAGCGATCATCAGAACCTGGTTGTGAATCTGGTTGTAGAGCTGAACCTGGAGCTGTGGGTTGTACTGCGTGTCCTCTTCAAGGAATTTTACCTTGTAGCCATCAATCCCACCATTAGCATTGACGGAGTCGAAGTAAACCTTAACGCCTAGTGCCAGCGGTTTGCCTATCGGGTCCGCGACAGGCCCAGAATAAGGCGACAGGATACCAAGCGTGATAGTTTTGTTCGTTACATCAACACCAGTACCGGCTTTGAGACTACTCGTAGAAGTGGCCGAGTTACTGCTGGCGCAGCCGGAGAGTACCAACAGAACTGTGGCGAGGCTAAGAACGCACGAATAAAAGATCTTTTTGTTGACCATGTGTTACACCTCTTCATGATACACTCGATATGAGATAACGTTAGTTGAGAACAAAAACGGCGCTACATCTATCCAGTTTCTGCTGTATATGACCTGCCATAGTAGTTATTGGCAAATCGCTAAGCTTCTTCGCCCTTTGTGACTGCTGGGTCTCCAACGTCGAGATGCGCACCGGCGGTGGACGGTAGGTCAGTTATCTCGGCTGATTCACCTCCTTCTCCCCCATGGCTATTGAGTTTGCGTACGAGCGCCTGGCTCTGGCGCACCAATGCAATAACACCTCCAGGCTGAAAAAGCAGGAATGCAATGATCAGGAAACCGTAAATAAGGGCGTTCAGATCGCCACTCGATAGGCCCCCTGAGCTGCTTCCTACCGGCAGCAGTGAAAATTGATCAATCACCAACGGTAGCCCAAAAACAAAAGCCGCTCCCAGGATCGATCCCCATACACTTGCAATACCTCCCACAATGATAGCCGCGACGAATTGAACGGAGAGCGTTAGACTCCAATAATTCGGTATGACGTAGCGGCTGTACGAGGCAAAAAGAGCGCCCGAGATGCCGGCCAAAAACGAAGACAGTATGAAGGCGCCCATCTTTGCTTCAAAAAGGTTAATCCCCATAATGGTCGCGCCTATCTCGTTATCGCGTACAGCCTTGAAAGCTCTCCCTACTCGTGAGCGCATTACATTGCCCACGAAAAGCGCTGATAGACCCAGGATGGGCAGGATCAGCAGGAAAAACTGCTGGCCCGACGTAAGTGTGATGCCGAAAATAGTGTTTTGTTGGTCGAAAGAGAAATCACCGATGACTGGTACCGGAAAAGTACGTCCCTGTGGGCCACCCGATATGGCGCGAGCATTCATAAAGATGTAGTTTCCTATGAAGACCAGGGATAGTGTCACAATACCAAGGTAGAAGCCTTTCAACCGCAGCGCTGTTGGGCCAACGAGTGCCCCTACTACGGCAGCCACGATGCCAGCCGCTGGTAACCAGATCAAGAATGAAAGGCCTAATCCAAATGGCTCGAGTGGGGAGGTTGGTGGGGTACCACCGAGTACAGCTGCCGTATAAGCACCGATGGACATAAAAAACGCGATGCCCAGCGAAACCTGGCCTGTATAACCAGAAAGCACATTCAGCGCTAGCGAGGCGATAGCCGCGATCAACGTATAATTGACGATGGTTAGCCAGTCTTCAGTGGTGATAGAGAAGAAAACGATCACCGCTACCAGGGCCAGGCACAAGGCAATCCAGCGTGAGAGGCTCCCAAGCAGCCGGGGAGGTTGAGCCTGGACATCAATTGACCCTTTGCTGGAAGCTACGGAAGCACTCATATCCGCTCCACCTTTCGCGTACCGAAAAGCCCGTATGGCCGGATAAGCAGTACAAGAATCATAATGAGGTAGGGAGTGATTTCGTGAAAGCCTGCACCCAGAATATTCGCGAAATGGCTTTCGTAACCAGCGGTCACCACCACGGCCAGGCCAATAATGATTCCACCCACAACAGCTCCACTCACGGAATCGATCCCTCCCAGGATGATGGCAGGGAAGGCGAAGAGCGCTATATTCCCGAGAGTAGGATCAATTGCAACGGCATTGATAGCGAGAAAGATGCCGCCAATCGTGGCAATGGCTCCTGCAATACCCCAGGCCAGAGCATACACAGTGCGAACGTTGATGCCCATAGCCAGCGCAGCTTCCTGGTCAATTGCGGTAGCTCGCATCGCCAGCCCATATTTCGTGAAAAGGAAAAAGTAATAGAGGGCAGCGCACACCAGCACCGTGACAATGATGGTCCATAGTTCGTTGGCGCCAAAATGAACGCCACCAATATTGAAACCACTAGTGAATTCAAAAGGGGTGGCAGCAGGAATGGGGTTCGATCCCCACTTCGCAATGACGAGGGTGCGAAGCACAATACCCAGGCCAATAGTAATCATGAGGATGGAGAACACTGGACGACCAATCATGCGCCGCAGGACAAAGCGCTCAAAGAGTAAGCCGATGAACACAGTCAGAAGGAGGCCGAGCAGCAGTGCCAGAAAGAACGGTAAATGCCACTCGAACACTCCGGCTGAGACGATGTATGCGCCCACTAACAGCATGTCACCCTGGGCAAAGTTGATGACCTCGCTCGCTTTGAAGATGATGGTAAAACCGAGACCAATAAGTGCATAGATGCATCCCAGCGCAACTCCGGCAAAAACGAGTTGAATAAAGTAAGCCATGTTCCCTCCTGATTAGCAGGAATGTCTAACGGCTGTCATCGGTCGGTATTGATATTGTTTCTGTAGAATCTACGGCTCCACTTCCGAATTCTTCACCCAGGTATGCTTTAATCACATCAGGGTTTGCCTGAATCTCAGCCGGAACGCCCTGCGCGATAACTCGCCCGAAATCAAGCACGAGGATGCGATCAGCGATACCCATGACAACTGCCATATCATGCTCGACCAGAATCTGAGTGACACCAAGCTGCTCCTTGATGTCCAGAATAACCGATGCGATGTCCTCAGTTTCTTCCAGGCTCATCCCGGCTACCGGCTCATCAAGCAATAACAACCTCGGTTCCAGCGCCAGAGCACGGGCGAGGTCGACTCGCTTTTGTAGACCGTATGGCAGACTTCCTAATGGATAGTTGCTTACGTGATTTAACCCCAGCAGATCGAGCAAGTGTAAGCAATAGGCGCGGTTCTTCTTCTCTTCATTGAAGGTCATGCCTATGTAGATTCCACCGCGCAGGATGCCGCTGTGCATACGTGTGTGCCGACCCACTAGCAGGTAATCCAGTACTGTCGTGGAAGGAAATTGTCCAAGATTCTGGAAGGTGCGGGCAATGCCGGCGCGTGCCACCTGAGGTGTTTTTAGCTTCAGCAGGTCGCGCCCATCGAAAGTCACTTTGCCTGCAACAGGCTGATAGACACGTGAGAGAACATTGAACAGTGATGTTTTGCCCGCACCATTGGGACCGATCACAGCGAACAACTCCCCAGGCATTACCTGGAAAGAGACGTCAGTGAGTGCCTTGACGCCTGCAAAACGTACCGATATCCCTTCAATTGAGAGCAGTGGGGGCACCGTTGTGTGTTCTTTGGGTGCGTTCACCCCGGCAGGTAGCTCGTTCATTTGGACCACCTCCTCTGAGGCCGGTGTTGTCGGATCGTGGCCATGCTGCGTTCTTCACCTTCGTGCAACCCCAGGTAAAACTTCCGTACACTTTCTTCCTGCAAGAGATCCGCAGCACGCTTCGCCAGCGCAACCTTGCCGGTTTCAAGGACATAGCCAAAGTTCGCAATGGAGAGCGCCATCTGCGCGTTCTGCTCCACCAGCAGAACGGCTGTGCCACTGGCGTTGATTTCGACAATAATGGAGCGAATCTGCTGGACCATGAATGGTGCCAGGCCGAGGGAGGGTTCATCCAGTAACAGCAATTTGGGGTTTGTCATTAGACCGCGGCCAATAGCGAGCATCTGCTGCTCACCGCCGGAGAGGTAACCCGCGACGCTTTTGCGGCGCTCGCGCAGTAATGGAAAGAGTTCCATCACGCGATCATAAGCATGCCGTATGGCAGCATGATCGCGTGAAGCAATCGCACCTGTCCGTAGATTCTCATCCACGGTCAGGTCAGCAAAGAGTCGGCGTCCCTCCAGAACTTGGGCAACGCCACGTTGAACAATCTGAGTGGCATTCAAGCGATCGATGCGCTCACCATCAAAGAGGATGGATCCACGTATAATGCTGGCTTTGTGGAAGTTTAGTAGGCCAGAGATGGCGCGCAAGGTAGTGGATTTACCAGCTCCGTTCGCGCCCAGCAAGGCTACCACCTTCTTATCCGGTACCTCTAGTGTGATACCCTGCACGGCCGGAACAATGTTGTGATAAGTGACTGCGATGTCCTGGAGAAGCAGCATAGCACATCCTCTTAAGAGCCGCATTAGAGGAGCAATCAGATTGAATGATTACCGGGTATAGGTGCTTTTTACGCGAGTATATTCAAAACAGGATGAGAGAAGTCGATGCCCAATCGCCTTGTATATTGGATATACTATACACTATCAGCTTGAACTCTGCAAGATTTTCGGCCGGCGATTTCCACCCCTGTGAGCGTCCAGCGTTGAGGAATAGCAGACCTGCCTAACTTCTCATCCACTCCAAGCGCGCCAAACCCTCTTCTACCTCTTCCCTTGAGAAATTACCCGCCCTCAACTCCGCATCACTTTTCCTCTTGAGTCGTTGATAGAAGGCGGTTCCACGGGCGAGTATCTCTCCCCCGTGATCGCCTGCTTCGAGCATCTCGAACAGCAGATCCTCAGCCCTGGCATACTTATCAGCATGATCAAAATACTGGAAAAGTAGCAACTTAGTGCTTATCGGAAGCTCGTAATCGCTTAAACTGGAGAGAAGATCATCAAGCTCTGGAACAACGTCTTTGCAACTACTAGTCGTATCAAGTAACAAAACCTTGAGAACAAGGTTTAAAGCCCTGATATAGCTGTAATAACTTTCACTGGTGTTCCCTTGATCCTGGTAAATGTCACCTTCGGCTCTGAAGAGAATGGCTAGCAACCAGCATTTTTCGGTATCCAGGGTATCGAATGATGTGAACATAGAAAGCAAGGTCTCTTCAGGTACTGAGCGCATGAAACCGATGCCCATACCAAATGCTTGTTTACATTGCTCATCGATGAGTTTATGAGCTGCAGCATAATCTTTGATTTGCCTGTTATATAGCACCTGGGCCAATGCTCTACCGAACTCTTCAACTATCCTCAGAATATAGTCTCTCTGGGACATTTCATCTCAATTCTTTTTTCTAAAGGCGCTCGATTGCTTGCTCAATACGCAGCATTGTGCGCTCGCGCCCAAGCACCTCCATCATCTGGAAAAGAGGAGGCGTTGCTATGCGGCCACTAATTGCTACGCGAATAGAGCCGAAAAGTTGTCCCGTTTTCAGACCAAGCTCTACCGCTAACTCCCGCATGGGCGTTTCAAGAGCACTGTGTTCCCAATGTTCTTGGCCTGCTAACAGTATCTGAGCGCTCGAAAGAGCTGCCTTTGTGCGCTCTGCATCCATACCTTTTTGGATCAGCAAGGCCGTTTCGAAGGCCAGGTCGTCGGAGTAGAAGAATGAGACCGCTTGCGCTGCCTCGCCCAGTGTTCTCAAACGTTCTTGCTCTAAAGAGAGGATGCGTGAGGTGTAGTCAAAATCAAGCGGGCGCGAGATACTATCCTGTAATCCACCATCGACCTCTGGACGCTCCATATAGGGAATTGTGCGCTGTGTGAACTCCTCCAGAGACAAATTGCGAATATAGACCCCATTCATCCATTCGAGCTTCTCCATGTCGAGAATGCCGCCAGAAATGCCGATACGATCTAATGAAAAGGCCCTAATCAACTCTTCGCGTGTAAAAAACTCCGTTTTATCATCATATGACCAACCGAGGAGGGCCAGGAAGTTGAAGACTGCCTCTGGCAAAAAGCCCCTTTGTTGTAACTCTTTCCAGGAGGGTGCGGCGTGTCGCTTGCTAAGTTTCTTTTTATCTTTCCCAAGCACATCCGGGACATGGTAGAATAATGGTGGTTGCCATCCCAATGCATTCCAGATGTGTATATGCCATGGTGCGCTGGAGATCCATTCTTCGGCACGCAGAAGGTGCGTTATCCCCATCAAGTGGTCATCGACGATGTGGGCGAGATGGTACGTTGGCAAACCATCTGATTTGAGTATGATTTTATCGTCAATGTCGGCATTCTTGAAGGTGATGTCGCCATGCAGCTCGTCGTGGACGACTGTCTCACCGTCCAGAGGCATGGCAAAGCGTACCGTCGATGTGAGGCCGGCAGCATCATTTACCGCGCGCTCCTCGTCGCTCAGATAGCGGCAGCGGCGGTCATAACGCGGGGGCAATTTATTTGCCATCTGCTCATTGCGCATCTGCTCAAGACGAGCTGGCGTGCAATAGCAACGGTAAGCATTGCCCGATGCGATCAGTTGATGAGCATATTGTTGATAAAGCGCTTTGCGTTGCGTCTGATAATAAGGCCCATACGGCCCGCCAACTAAGGGGCCCTCATCGATATCCATACCGAGCCATTTCATGCCATCGATTAGATAATCAACAGCGCCTTCTATTGTACGTGCTACATCGCCAGTTAAAGAGAGCGGTGCGATACCCGCCAATATGCGCAAATCCAGTTGGGCTAGGTGCGAAGCGCAGTCGTGGCTTGCGTCCTACTACAGAGTCTGGCTGCTCTTCAAGTTGTTTAGGTGTTGGTGTCATAAATGCGAAAATTCTCCTCTACATCGCTACGAATATTGTCTTATTCTAACATAGTACGCCAATAGCCGCGTTGGAAACAAATCCTTTGAGGGTGCGTTGACACTCTATTGGTTGGCATGAGACAATCGAGTCCACAAGATGTCCTTTCAAGCAAATAGCCTGCTCGGTAATGCATAGAGAAAGGTTTTCCCATCATGGGTACCAATGAAATCGAAGTAAGTCACAATGGGCCAATTACCATAATCAGCATCAATCGACCCAAGGTCAGGAATGCCATCAATAAATCAACTGCTCAGGCGCTGAAAGATGCCTGGTTGGCCTTCGAAGCCGATGAGAAAGCACTGGTAGGTATTTTAACAGGTGGAGATGAAGTATTTTGTGCTGGAGCGGATTTAAACGATGTCGATGGACTGGCAGCAGAAATTGAAGGCGATTTTGGGCCGTTGGGTTTTACACGCTTATTCGTTAACAAACCTACCATCGCTGCCGTCGCTGGCTATTGTGTGGCAGGTGGGTTAGAGATAGCTTGCTGGTGCGATTTGCGCATCGCTGATGAAACGGCTGTATTCGGGTGTTTCGAGCGACGTTTTGGAGTCCCATTGGTAGATGGAGGAACCCAGCGTTTGCCGCGCATTATCGGCCTTGGACGCGCTCTAGAATTGATACTTACCGGAAGACCTTTTCCCGCTAAAGAGGCGCTGGCAATGGGTCTTGTGAATGAGGTTGTACCACCCGGACAAAGCCTGAAACGGGCAGTAGAGTTAGCGCAGATGTTGGCAAAATTCCCTCAAATTTGTATGCGTAATGATCGGCAAGCCGTTTATGCTGGGTCAGGCAAAGAATTGACAGAAGGCTTGCGGACAGAAGCTAAATTAGGTGCACAAACAATAAGCAGTGGTGAGCCTCTAGCAGGTTCTCATGAGTTCAAGTCTGGTAAAGGTCGTAAAGGTGAGTTTGCATGAATACTGATACGCTGTCGCATGTATCTCGTCTCTTACCCGATACAGCCACCATATCTCCTGAGGGTATTCTTCATATAGCCAATTACTCTGTACCTGACTTAGTGAAGCAATATGGAACGCCGCTGTATATCTTCGATCGCACGACCATTGTGAATGCCTGTACCTCCTATATGCGAGCGTTCCAGGAGTTTTATCATACTTCTGCATGTGAGATAGTCTACGCTTCCAAAGCGTATCTTTCTCCTCTGATTGCTCAATTAATGGCACAGCAGGGGATGGGGTTAGATGTGGTATCGGGTGGCGAGTTGATAGTAGCGAAGCAAGTAGATTTTCCGATGGCGCGTATCTCATTTCATGGCAATAACAAGTCTGAAGACGAGTTGCGCCTGGCGCTGAAGCTGGGGGTAGGACGCATTGTGCTGGACAATTGGAATGAGTTGGAACGACTAACGAGGATCACACATGAGATGAATTTGCAACCTGCAGTGTTGTTACGTGTCGCTCCAGATGTCGCTACAGACACCCATCGTTACCTGCAAACGGGTCATGCTGCTTCCAAATTTGGCTTTCCACTTGGTAATGGTGATGCGAAGGCAGCGATTCTACGCATTGTGGGGGAGGGCCAGTTGCGATTGCTCGGTCTGCATGCGCATAACGGAACAATGCTGAGAGAAACACGACCTTACGAAGAGAGCATAGAACGGCTACTTTTGCTTGCTGAAGACGTTTATAAAGAAACACAGTGGTGGCCCAATGAGATAAGTCCCGGCGGTGGTTGGGCAGTAGAAACGCCAGATAGCATTTCTACTCCTGGCGTCGAGATGCTCGCGCAAGCTTTGCAAGTGAGCATGATGCATGGTCTTTCTACCATTGATCATGCCCCGCCAGCGCCAACATTGGTTATCGAACCTGGGCGATCAATTATCGCTCGCGCAGGAGTCGCCATTTACCGAATTGGCGGGCGCAAACCGACACCTGGTGGAATAACCTATCTCTTTGTCGATGGGGGTATGGCGGATAATGTTCGACCGGCCCTTTATGGCGCGCGCTATGCCGCCCTGGCTGTCGAGCATGCTTTCGCATCCCTTGAGGAAGAGGTGTGTATTGCTGGACGTTATTGTGAATCAGGCGACGTGCTCATTGAGAGTGTGGCGCTGCCATACATGCAAGATGGAGACGTATTGGCGTTGCCTATGGCAGGAGCATATTGTTTGCCAATGGCAAGTAATTATAACCTTGTGCCACGTCCGGCCGTAATACTTGTGGATAAGGGAACAGTGCAGGTGATGGAGCGAAGAGAGACGTATGCTGATATAGTATCTCGATACCAGGATTTTGAGAGAGATCAGGGCTACATGTTGTCATCCTGAAAGGCATCGTAATAGAGCTTGGACAGCAGTCACAAGAAAAGCGTTTGAACAAATGCATAATTTTGAAGAGCCTACAGAGCCAATGTCGCAGGTTTTCCTGCCACCCTATGCAGCACCAACTTTTCAGACGGGCGCGTCAATTGAACAGAATGCTATCCCTGCGCCACAATTGGATGAGAGACCTTTTCCCAAATCAGGTGCAAATACAGTAGAAGCCAGATCGCCAGCGACTCCGCCTGCGTACCCGGTTTTGCCACCTGCCCCTTCCGAGAGCCGCAATAGCAGGCCTGGAGATGCCCCACTTTACCTACATCCAGGCAAATCTGACGCATTTGTGCGGCGTCAACCCCGAAGAAGCTCATTTCCGGCATTGGTAGGGTTGTTCTTCCTTGCAGTGGAATTATTGCTGCTTTTGCGACTTCTGTTCTTACTCTTTGGAGCACCGACCACTAATGTGTGGGTAGCATTCGTGTACACTGTAAGCACGTTCTTCCTATTGCCATTCTTGTTGCTTTTGGAGAATGTGAAGATACCACTTCTCAATGGCACAGAGTTATACTCCGATTTGCTTATCGTATGTGCTATTTTTGTGTATGGGTTGCTCTCACGAATTCTGGTACGTTGCTTTAAAGCCTTGTTGAAATCACGTTAGTCTTTCCCAAATTCATCCAACACGTCAAGGCTATTGATGAAATCACGGTAAGCGTCCAGGTTCTCATCTTCCTGCTCTATTTGCGAGTCAGATTTAGATGTGAGTGTCTCTTCGGTGGCTTCCAAAGCCACTCCTGCGCGTTCAAGTATGCTATCCTCGACAAAGATTGGCACCTTCGCGCGAACAGCAAGCGCGATAGCATCGCTAGGACGCGCATCAGCTTCGACATGTCTGCCATCAACATCCATCACTATGCGTGCGTAGAAGATGTCTTCGATCAGGTCCGAAATCATGATGCTTTCGATTTTGGCTCCAAGGTCACCGATAATGTTTTTGAGCAGGTCATGTGTGAGAGGACGAGGCGAGCTTGTCCCTTGAAGTTCAATAGCGATTGCATATGCTTCAGCTTGCGCTATCCATATGAATAAATAGCGTTCTTGCTTCGTTGCTTTCAAGATGACCACTCGCTGCGATGTCTGCAAATTGATTCGCACGCTTTCAACTGTCATCTCAACCATGTATCTGACTCCCTCTGTTGTGGCTGGGATCCTTCGAGTCTTTATTGCCTGTATTGTACATCCATCCGAAGGCTATGCGCAAATCACTACCCCTGTATTGCTATGCTTTTATTCACGGTCGGTTTTTGTTCATCATTGTCTTACCAATTGAGTATAACAAAACAAATGCGCTATTCACAGGGCCATTTGTAAAGTTTGTAAAGTGGCTCTACAGGCCATCTCTAGCTTGTTTTAGTTCCCATGTTGTTGGATACTTTTTGCTTGCTCTGTGTTAGGCCACGCGCACAGCCTCGGTAGTCGTCTCTCACTGGTAAATCGCTATGACTTTTGCTATACGTTCCCTGTCTCTCTCATTAAAACGTAGCGGTGTTACCGGGTATTTGTTCTTGCTCATACCATCCTTTTTGTCTCACCTGTACTATGTTAGATAGATGCGACAGGCCGAATAGATATCTACTGGTATATTATCCTATAAAATCCGTTTCGTAAACTGGCAACATGAAATCTGAAACGTGAAATCTGAATTCTTGAAATCTGAATACCTATAATGTGTTAGGTATATCCACAATAGACAAAATGCTCTGGGGATAATGCCGCATGAATATATAAGACGGGTATTATATTTCACCAGACGCATTGTAGCGTAAATCCTGGTGTGTTGTA
>WNFG01006179.1_pt1 | contig 14677 bp, 14 predicted proteins | sample 5400431 | NCBI WGS metagenome assembly WNFG01 (sample SAMN13153346, study PRJNA577476) | soil metagenome | isolation source: 120 cm saprolite under Douglas fir tree site 2 hole 3 replicate 2 | place: USA:California | collected 2015-04-18
CTTCTTTGACAATTTGACATCACAAGGTGGCTCCGTTGACATTCACGTAGATGGTGGCACAACAGACATTGACATCCGCGGCCTGCATAGCGAGGGAACGCCGGGAATACTGCTTGTCAGTAATTCCTCTATCGCTACTCCCTCTGGCACTTCCAATCCGCTGATCCATTTGCATGATTCATTAATAAGCGCCACTTCCACAACCAATTCCGGCGCCGGATATGTGGTCAACGTGACCGACCCATCGATAGGCGGAGGGGCAAGAGTAGTATTAGAAAATAACATCATTGGCGGCGCCCCTGATAATGGGGTTAAAACAGCTAATACAAACGGCGCGATTGTCATTTGCCGCAATAATTTTTATATCCTATCGCCAGCAGGGGCAGCGCCGACGGTCAATGTAACTCCGGCGCAATCGCCAGCCGCAACTCTGGATGTAAGGAGCTGGAACCACGTGGTACTGACCAGCTCCGCGACCAACATCACGACATTGAGAGGCTCGCATTTGCCAGGCGAGACGGTGACGTTCATAGTCGTTGGCGGAACAGTCCAGTTCGCTACTGGAGGGAATCTCAGCCTCGGCAGCAATCCTTCGCCGCTCATTGTGCACAGCGGCGATTCGGTCACATTTACGCGTCTGGATATTGGAAATCCTTGGCAGTTAACCGCGCACTCCTGGTAACAGGCACTGGGGGCCGCCCAGAACCAACCTTGGTTGTGGATTCAAAACTGCGCGTCTTACGCGGCCTGTGCGTGGGAGAACTTGCCGGCGCCGCATGCGGCGAATGTAATTGCTCGTACATCGGCGCTGTTATAGAAATCAGCCGCGCCCACCGCGAGTGCTTTGGCCCACATGCGATCATCTGCCAGGCGATGTGTACAGATGAGGGCAGTCGCGGGGAACTGGCGCACGAGTTGCTGAACGTCTGTCAACCCAGCGAGTTCCAGGTCAACAATCGCCACGTCAGCGCGATGACGCGGAATAGCAGTGAGCAGTTCCTGGAGGTTCGCGGCAACGTTCATCACGCCACAATGGCTGTCCAGGGCCCGGCACAGGGCTTCCGCATGTTTTGGACTGCTGTAGGCGATAACAATGCTAAGCGGTTTCATCAGGCGGCCATCCTTTCACGGCTGAGCGAAGCGCTTACGCTTTCGCGAAGGATTTGATGCTGCGGTCAGGGCTGCAGGCCTGTGGAAATGCTACTTTTTTGTTCCCGCCGGCGCTCGTTCCGCGGCCGCATCATAGACGGCGGGCTGTAGCTTTCCGTTTTGCTTCAAAAGAATCTCGACCTTGCCTTCCGCTTCTTCCAACTCCTTGCGGCAGGAGGTGGAGAGCTGCACTCCCTCTTCAAAGAGCTTCAACGCCTGTTCGAGCGGCGCATTGCCTTTCTCGAGTTCGTCAACTATTTGTTCCAGACGCTGCAGACAGTCTTCGAATTTAGGCACTGGGCCAGAACTCCAAGGACATTTTACCCCAAAGTGGAGCCAGCAATAAGCAGATATTCAGCTCTGCGCATGGAAAGTTTAAATAGCAAGCATCCAGGAATGTTGTCAGCGACCGTTGGCCGCATGGCACGAAGCTCCGCCCTGCCCGTCCAGCACGTCGATTGCGGACGAATACCGTCCCAGCGGTGCGGCCACCTGTGCCCCCTGTACCAGTCCGCGGACTTGTTGCAGCATCTCGCGAGCAATGAGAACGCCTTCGGCGCGGGCGGCATCTGCGCCAGGAGCGCGGCTCATGCGGTCGACAATGGAATCCGGCACTGACACGCGCAGTTCGTTCTTCATGAACTCAGCGTTGCGGACACTGACCAACGGCCAAATGCCCGCCAATACGGGAATGCGGCAGTGCTCGATGCGGCGAATGAAAGTTTCCAGCAGGGCAATATCGAACACCGGCTGGGTAACGGCATAGTCGGCTCCCGCTTCCACTTTGTACTCGAAGCGGCGGATCTCCTCGTCAATATTGCCGATGCCTGGATTCGCCCCTACGCCAATCAGGAACTTGGTTCCAGCGCCGATGGGGTTTCCCCCAATGTCCATGCCGAAATTGAGATTGTGCACGATATTGACCAGGCCAATGGCGTCCACATCGAAGACCGCCGTGGCATCGGGATAGTTGCCCAGCTTGGGCGGATCGCCAGTTATGCAGATCAGGTTATGGATACCGGTGCTGTACGCCCCCAGCAGTTCGGATTGCATGCTGAGCACGTTGCGATCGCGGCAGGTGAAATGCAATACAGTCTCAAGGCCGGCTTGCTGCTGGATGAGAATGCAAAGCGCCAGATTGCTCATGCGGGCGGAAGCCCGCGGACTGTCGGGGATGTTGATGGCGTCAATCCCGGCAGCTTTTAGATACTTTGCGCCTTCCACTTCCTTGCGAAAGTCAATGCCCTTGGGCGGAACGATCTCGACCAGAGTAACGAAGTCACCAGCGGCAATCTTTCTGCCGATGTTCGATCGTTGCGCGATTGGCGGCGGCGTAACCCCGGACTCTCGTTTACGTTCGGTCATTACCTGAAAGCCGCCGGTTCGTCCTTTTATGTTGGCGCTCCGCAAAGCCGCCTTCATCGCGCGAATGTGCTCAGGAGTAGTGCCGCAGCATCCGCCGACCAGGCTTACGCCGGCGTCGACAAATTTCCGGGCATAGCTGGCCATGTATTCCGGCGAACACAGGTATATGTTCCGGCCTTCTACATTGCGCGGTATTCCGGCGTTCGGCTGTGCGGCGAGCGGTCTGTCCGTGGTGCGGCGGATGCGTTCGACGGCCTCCAGCATGGCCACCGGGCCAACGCTACAGTTGCAGCCGATTACGTCCGCTCCCCAGTCGGCAAGCTTGGCGGCGAAGGTTTCCGGACTGGCGCCGTCCAGGCAGTTTCCTTCCTCGTCAATCGTTACTTGCGCGACAAGCTGCGTATTGGGAGAAACCTCCCGGGCTGCCAGGATTGCCTGATGAAGCTCCTCGAGATAGCCAAACGTCTCCAGGATCAGCAGTTCCACGCCGCCTTCAAGCAGCGCGGCAATCTGTTCCCGAAAAGAGGCACGCGCTTCCTCGCGCGAAGTCTTACCCAGAGGCTCAATACGAATACCCAGCGGTCCAACCGAGCCGGCAACCAGGGCACTGCCCGCTACTTTTAGGTTGAAGGCGTCCGCGGCCTCGCGGGCCAGTTGCGCGCCGCGTAAGTTGATGTCGCGCACCTTGTCCGCGAGCCCGTATCGCGCCAGACGAAAGGAGTTACCGCCAAACGTGTTGGTTTCGACGATTTCTGCGCCGGCGTTGAGATATTCCTGATGAATGTTCCGCACCAGATCTGGCTGAATCAAATTCAACTCGTCATAGCACTTGTTGATGAACACACCTTTGGCGTAGAAGAGTGTCCCCATGGCTCCGTCACAAAGTACGGGCCCTTGCTTCAGCCGGGATAGAAGGTCCTGGTGCATGTGGCTCTCTCCAGAATACCGCAGCTCGGCGCTGATGACCATTGGCCAACCAGAGCCCTGGTGCAGTGCTCTGTTATAATCGACGCTCATCACATGGCATTCATCGAAAAACGGCTAAAGACTCACCTCTGGCTGGTCGGCTGCGCTGCGCTTGCGGCATTGATGATCGGCTGCGGCGGCAGTACTTCGTCCAGCGCTAACTCGCAAAAAACTCCGTTGTCCGGACTTAAGAAGCGCGTTCTGCTCTCCAATCAGCAGAGCGGCAGCGTGATCATTGTGGACGCTCAAAAGGACCAGTTATTCAACAAGGGCTTTAGTATCAGTGGCGCCAGCAAAATGGTGACAGCTTCCGGCAAGACAGTCGTCATGGAGCAGGGCACGAATAGCATCGAAGTCATCGACAACGCGACTGAGGCAAGCGTAGTGCAGTTGCAACTTCGCGATCAGGCTTTCGACATTGCCATCAGCGCGACTGACGGCAAGACCGCCTACGCGGCCTTGCGCAACGTAGGTGAAATTCACGTTTTTAATACCTCTAACGGAAACCTGCTTCAAATTACCAACGTGCCGCTCGTGACGCGCCTGGTAGAAGGCCCAAATGAGCACAAGCTGCTAGCGTTTTCCGACAATCCCAACGGCCTGGCTGCTCCGAATACCGGTGGATTCTTTGTGATTGATACTTCCAGCAACACTGTCACCTCTATTACTGGCCCCAAGTTCGATCAACCCTACACGGCGGTCTTTGATACGTCTGATAACAGCGACAATACATTTTGGGTCTTGAACTGCGGCAAAGAATGCGGAGGCGTGGCGGCCAGCGTGGTGAAGGTAAACCTGAACGGCCCGACCATCGGTACGACAGTTCCAGTTTCCGCGGCGACGGCGGGAATACTCAGCAATTCTACTTTGTTCGTCGCCGGTACACCATTTGGCGCAGCCACCGGAACGCTGCAGGCGGTGAACACCAGTTCCCTGACAGCATCGGCGCCGGTCACAATCACCAACGGCATACACGGTAAGATGGCCTCGGCCAGTAATAACAGCCTGTTTATTGGCTCTACTGGATGCACTACATCTCCGGGATCAGCGGCTAACACGATCACGAGCTGTCTTTCGATCGTCAATACCACTTCGAACGCGGTTGTTATTCCGGAAGTCTCGGGCTTCCGGCAAACTACGGCTGTCACGGGTATCCAGCCCATTTCGGGACGGTCCGTTGTATATGTGTGTCAGGGCGGTGAGTTGGATATCTACGACACGACAACCGGCAAGGCAATCATCCCAAATCCACCCATTGACATCATTGGCCTTGCGTTTGACGTAGTCCAGATCGACCCGTAATCTTGCCCACCGAGGTTGTTTTCGAGTCGTTTCCTCGAGTGTTTGTGATAGGCTTTGGCCAATTGGAAGTGCGACTATTTCGGCTCACGATATTGACCGAAGACCCCCTGCAAGCGTAATCACCCCTGCGAATTTCCCGGCTTGAGTAAGCATGTTTTGGATTCTCCGTTTCCCATTTTTTGGGCCAAAGTCAAACCAAACTTGGAGGATATGTATGAGCTACGATTCCATTTTTCGTCCAAACCGTCGCCGTTTCCTGAAAGGCGCCGCGTCTCTCGCCGGAGGCGCCGTCCTGGCGGGTTCCGGTAGGGCCTTTACCACGCTGGCGGCATTTGCGCAAGATCCACCGGCCGGCTGTCCCACGCCACCCAGCGGAGGCACTCATTTTGTCCCCGGAAATGACACGCGGCCAATAATACTGCGAAAGTCAATCAGCGCGTTCAGCCCAGCCGAGTTGACCCAGCTTCAAAATGCATATGCCGCCTTGCGCGCTTTGCCCGCGAGCGACAAACGCACATGGATACTCCAGGCGGACATGCATGCCTTGTTCTGCGATTCGTGTAACAACTCGCCCTTTGACATTCACGGTTCATGGAGTTTCTTTCCCTGGCACCGCGGCTACCTCTACTACTATGAACGCATTCTGGGATCTCTGGCCGGCGATATGGACCACTTCCGCCTGCCGTACTGGGACTGGGAGAACATTCGCACGCTGCCCACTCCGTACCAGACGCCGGGAAGCTCCAGCAACTCGCTTTGGGACAACAAGCGCAGGCCGGGCCTCGCCGGCGGAGGAAACCTGCCTTCCTCAGACGGCACCGCCGCCCGCATCACTACTTTGTATGGGCTGACGGATTTCGCCTCTTTCGGTGGCGATGCCTTCTCCGGCGGCTCCCTGGAATCTGATCCCCACGGCACCATACATGTTGACGTCGGCCAGTTCGGAGGGGCGCAGCTAGACATGGGCAATCTGGGCTATGCGGCCCGCGATCCGCTCTTCTTTGCCCATCATTGCAACATCGACAAACTGTGGAGCGGCTGGAATGATCTGGCAAGCGGTTCGGGCACGCATTACAAGAATCCGACAGATCCGGCCTTCCTCAACCTGCGCTGGTCTTTCTACGACGAGAACCAGCAAGTAGTCTCTATCAGCGCCGCGGACATGCTCAACCACAGTACCAACCTGCTGTATACCTACAAGTCTCTGATCATCCTCGTTCCGCCGATCTGGCTCCTGCTGGAGTGCGAGCTGATTTGCTGCCTGCCGGGACCGGATCCTGGGCCGTGGCTAAAGGTCAGTGAACAGGTTAGGGAAACAGTGATCCAGAGTGCCCGCGCCAACTCGCCCGTTGTGCTGGTGCTGCACGGAGTAAGCCTACCACCGGGCGTCAGCGGGAACTTCGACGTGTTTGCCACTCGCGGTGAACGCCGGATTCATGTTGGTTCTGTGGGCATCATCGCCCACGGATTAGAGCAGAAAGAGCAGCACTCGAAATCCCATAAACCAATCACCCTGACACTCGACATAACCCAGGCTGCTCCCGAGTTGTTTCTACGGGACAAGCCGGCTACCCTGCATGTGTTCCGCAGAATAGATGAACAGCGGCCGGGCTTCGTCGCCAAAGGCCAAAAGCTGGAAGAGGTATTTCAGCTCAAAGCGGAAAAAGCAGAGATTCGCGTGGCTAAACGTTAGGCGGCAACCACGTTAATCTCTAGAGGCCTCGCGCAAGCGGGGCCTCATTTTTTGTGGCGTCAGCACGAGTTCATGCGCCTTTGCGTCCCGCACTGCGGCGTCTGAGTAGGCCAGCGTGAATGTCGTGTTCCCGTACCATGCGTTCCAGTGGTCCATGTAGTGTGGGCTGAAAAGCTGTCCGGATTCTCCCAAAACGATGTTGAACGTTGAGCCGTCAAGATTGGAGAAGTCGACAGTCATACGCTCTGACGGGCCAAAGCGTCTTCCTACCTGCTTGACCGTAAAACTGCCGCCGGATTGCGGCTTGATGCCAGGACCAGTCCACTTTCCAATCACCGGTAGAGCGCCCAGCACAGGGTGATTGATCTCAACGGGGAACTCCTGTCCGTACTTCCAGCCGGCCAAATCAGCCGGTGCGCTCACCAGAGCGTCTTCCACTGCTTTGGTCAGGAGATCGTCGAAGCTGGCGACTCCGGGCGGCAACCAGCGTGGCGGCTGGTTCTGAACGATAGTCTCAAGCGCAACTGCGGACTCGGACCATTCATAGTTTACCCATTCCTCGCCGAGCTTTGGTTCGAGCAGAAGCTTCCACAGCGCGCGCCGTGCCGCGACTTCTACCGTTGGCGCAGCCGAATCGGCTGACATGCGCCCGTCAAAGCCGCGCATGATGTCCGCTGCCTTACGCGTGCGGGCTGTTGCCCGGGAGCTGTGATCAACGGCGTAAACGAAATGATCGGCAAAGAAGCGGTCATATTCTGAAGTAACGTCGGTTTGCAGGGCCAGCATATCGGCCGGAGCAAATTTTCTGCCTGACTCAAGTATCCGGTAGATGCGCTCTACACGGTAGGGCGGGAACCACTGCGACGCGAGCAGATAAGGATAGCCCTCAGGCGTGATCCTCGAATTAGCTGTTGCAATAATTCCCGATGGCGGATCGTACACGCTAGGCAACTTGTCGAAGGGCAGATATCCAGTCCAATCGTGTTTGCCGTCGGCTCCGGAAACGGGGAGCGTACCGTCACCCGACGTACGGATGGGGACAAAGCCCATGGACTGGTACCCAATGTGTCCGTCAACGTCGGCATAGACCACGTTTTGTGACGGCGTGGCAAAAGTCGAGAGGGCGTGACGGAACTGCTCCCAGTTCTGCGCCGAGTTCAAATCGAACAATGGAATGCTGATAGCGCGGGTGTCATAAATCAGCCACTGCAAAGCAATCTTGCGAGTTTCGCCGGGAAGGAGATCGGTGATGATGGGGCCGTGGCGCGTTATAACTACGTCCAAAGACTCTTCTACACTGCCTTTTACGTGAATAATCTCATGGACTACTTCAGATTTTTTAAAGCCCTGTGGCGTTTCATATTCACCGGAAGAATTGAAGTTCTCGATCATCAAGTCCTGCACATCTGGATTCAAATTCGTGTAGCCCCAGGCAATCCGCTGGTTGTGTCCAACGGTGACGAAGGGCAGCCCGGGCAGGCTGAATCCTTCAACGTTGAAGTCCCCGGAGTGCAGGTGGATCTCATACCACGTGCCGGGCACTTGGTGGGGAAGATGCATGTCATTGGAAAGCAGAGGCTTTCCCGAAACGGTGTGCTCGCCCGAAACTACCCAGTTGTTTGAGCCGGGCACACACCCTTCACATGCATTTTGATCGGCCGGTGGTGGCGTCGATTTTAATCCGCTGATCGGCTTTTTGTCCGGCGGCGGTAATTCGACTCCGGTGCTGCGCGCCGAGCTTCCAGGCGGGCGGTCGCGCCAGGAGTCAGGCGGGTAAAGATCCGCAATCAGTTCGGGGGACAGCTTGGCGCTGATTTGCTCACGCCAATACTCAGTCTCGAACTGCGGGTTGAGCAACTGGCTCATACTCACGCCCACGAGTACGGAGTCTGCTACCGTCCATGGTTTGGGCGAGTAGCCGAGAACGCGGAATTCAATGGGCAGATGGTCGCGGTGCTGGTCAATGTAGGCATTCACTCCGCGCGTGTAAGCTTCAAAGAAAGCACGGTCTCGCGCAGGAAGCTGTGCGGCCACGCGCTCTGACACGGCGCGCAGACGGAGAATACGCTGCGCCTTGTCATGTTCGACCCATGTTGAACCAGCGCGAATACGTCCGGTAGATCGTGAAACTCTGGGCGTGGCCGGCTTGGAAGCGGGAAGAATCTCAGCCAGTTCGCCTCCGGCAAATCGCCGCGTCATGTCCATCTGCCAGAGCCGGTCCTGAGCCGTGACATACCCCTGCACTAGAAAGAGATCGTCGAGAGTGGCTGCTGTCAGGTGCGGCACGCCGTGCGCATCGCGGATAACCGTGACCGGACCACTCAGGCCCGGGACGGCGATCGTGCCATCCAACTGGGCCAGAGCAGAGTGTGCGGTGTGGTAGAACCAAAAACCGGCGCCGAGAGTGGCCAGGACGGCCGCCACCAACAGCCAGAAAATTGTTTTCAGCAACCAACGTTTCTTGCCAGGACGCGCAACCGGAGCAGCGACAGAGGTTCCAGCCATAAGCTTGCGATTCTAAGGGATGCGAGCCCACGGCACAAACCGCTCGGCGTTGCGGTTTGACAGTCCGGCTTGGGATGGTAGGATGGTTTCGATACTGAAAATGATTTTCATTTTCATTTCCTATGCCAATGCAAACTCGCATTGACGACCACGCCCCGCCTACGCGCGAAGCCATGCGCGAGGCGCAGGAAATCTTCTTTCGCCATCTGAAGCGTGTCGGGTTGAAACATACCGAGCAGCGAGACACGATCCTGCGCACGTTTCTGGAAACACGCGACCACCTCTCTACCGACCAGCTATTCCGCCTGGTCCGCAAGAAGGATGCGAAGATCGGGTTCACGACCGTATATCGCACACTCAAGCTGCTGGCCGAATGCGGGCTGGCCAGTGAGGTGGCTTTTCATGACGGCGTCGCCCGTTACGAGCACCAGTTCAACCGCCGCAGCCACCATCACATGGTATGTACGGAGTGCGGCGTCTCCGTGGAGTTCTTCTCGCCGGAAGTCGGCAAACTGGAAGAGGAGATCGGACACAAGTACCGCTTTGACGCCACCCGTCACACCTTCCAGATTTACGGAATCTGCGGCGACTGCAGCCGCAAAATGTCCAAGAAACCGATCTAGATTCAGCTCTCCATTTCTGGCCACCACTGTTTCCTGCTTTCTAACATCTTTCCCACCGGCTGCATGGCCGCCGACCTCGCGGAAATCCATCCCGGCAGTACCGTAGCCGTGTTCGGTTGCGGTCCCGTAGGACAGTTCGCGATTGCCAGCGCAAAGTTGCTGAATGCCGGACGCATCTTCGCCATTGACGCGATCCCCAGCCGCCTTGCCATGGCCCAGGACCAGGGCGCGGAAATCATCAACTTCGAGCGAGAGGACATGATCGAGGGCTATCAAGGGCTTCACCGGCGGCATTGGCGTTGACCGTGCCTCGGATTGTGTGGGCGTTGACGCGAACCGGCCGCACCGTCCTGCCGTGGCGAAGACGATCAACTCCGCGCTTGCGATTGCAAAACCGGATGCGGACAACTGGCATCCCGGTGACGCACCTTCGCAGGTGCTTGAGTGGGCGGTGGAGGTGCTAGGGAGTGTACGGAGACACATCGAGTTTGGCGATTGGAAACGCGGTGGAAAAGAACCTCACGTTGAAGATGGGGAACTGTCATCACCGCAAGTACATTCCCAGGCTGCTCGACCTTGTGCGCAGCGGGACAGTTGATCCATCTGACGTGCTCACGCAAGTAGAACCCATGGAAGACGTGATTGAGGCATACAAACTCTTCGACAAACGCACGCCCGGGTGGGTGAAGGTAATGCTGCAACCACAATCGACAGTTAAGGCGGCGTAACGCGTGTGTGTGGTGATGGCGAGAGCGCGCGGCTAGGTACAATCTTGATGTGCTCGAACTGCGCACCTACCGGCCAAGGGATCGTGAGCGATTGCTGGAGATCGATCAACTTTGCTTTGTTTCTGGCATTTCCTACACTGAAGAAGAGCTGGCGTTTTTCCTCAGGCGCTCATCCGCCATCACGCTGGTCGCGGAAGACGCTGGGAACATAGCCGGTTTCATTATTGCCGACCGCCTTCGGTCGCGCCGTGCCGACGTCTTGATTGGCCACATCATCACGATTGACGTTCTGCCCGACGCCCGGCGCTCTGGCCTGGGCAGCCGACTGCTCCTGGCGGCAGAGCAGGCGTTGAAGAGAGCAGGTTGCGAGAATGTTTCTCTGGAAGTCGCTGTGGACAACGCTGCCGCTCTGAGTTTCTACAAAAAGCACGGATATACTGTACTGAAGGTGCTTCCGCGCTACTATCTCGATTCCGTCGACGGCTTGCTGATGGGCAAGAAGCTCTGAAGAACTTCACCATGTTAAAATCGCGATTCTCGCTTTTCTGCCGGCGAGCTTTGGAAGTCGATGCGCTCATCAAAACCCCTCAGAATGGCCATTGATAGCGGTGGGACATTCACCGATTGTGTGTGGCTTGACGGTTCAGCGCTGCGAATACTTAAAGTCTTTTCAACGCCCGGCGATCCGTCGCAGGCCATTGCCGGCGCGGTCCAGAAGATTGCAGTGGCCGGTGATGAAGTCGTGGTACTGCATGGCACGACCGTAGGAACGAACACGCTTTTGCAGCGCAAAGGCGCGCGCGTTGCGTTTGTGACAACCGCTGGATTCGAGGACTCCATCGAAATCGGGCGGCAGAACCGTCCCAGGCTCTACGATTTCTTTTTTGAGAAGGAGCAGCGCTGGCCAGGCAGATTAAGGCGCAAAAACCAGAGGCGATTGCGATCTCGCTCTTGTTCTCCTTTGCGAATCCAGAGAATGAGCGAGTCGTAGCCGAGGAACTACGCGGCGTGGGCCTTCCGCTTTCCGTCTCGCACCAGATCCTGCCGGAATTTCGCGAGTACGAGCGCGCCAGCACGGTCCTGGTGAACGCCTATTTGCAACCCGTCATGCAGAGATACCTTCACCGGCTTCAGGAGCGCGCAGAAATGACGAACCGTTCGCGAATCTTCGTCATGCAATCAAGCGGCGGTATTACGGCTCTGGCCACCGCGGCTGAGCAGCCGGTCCGCACCGTTCTTTCCGGGCCTGCGGGCGGAGTCGTAGGAGCTTCTGCGCTGGCGAAGCGTAGCGGCGTGGAGAGGATAATCACGTTTGACATGGGCGGAACATCAACGGACGTTGCCTTGGTCGACGGCCATCCCACGGCCACGAATGAAGCGGAAGTCGCTGGGCTGCCGGTGCGCGTTCCTGTCCTGGACATACACACCGTAGGCGCCGGCGGCGGATCGGTGGCACGATTTGACGCGGGCGGAGCCTTGCGCGTGGGACCGGAATCGGCCGGCGCCGATCCTGGACCAATCTGTTACGGCAAAGGCGAACGGCCCACCGTGACGGACGCGAATCTGTTGCTGGGCCGTTTGCCAGCGGACCAGTTCCTGGGCGGCGATTTTCACCTCGACCTGCCGCGCACGCTCGCCATCGTGAAACAGTGGCTCAGGCAGAACGGCAGCCGGCTTTCGGTGGAAGAATTTGCCGTGGGCGTTGTACGCGTAGTTAATGCCAACATGGAAAAAGCTATCCGTGTGGTCTCAATCGAGAGAGGCTATGACCCGCGTGAGTTTGCGTTGGTGGCGTTCGGCGGGGCCGGAGCCATGCACGCATGTGATCTGGCCCAGGCGTTGCGTATCCCCAGAGTGATTGTTCCTGCGTATCCGGGAGCTTTATCTGCACTCGGTATCCTGATCAGCGATGTGGTAAAGGACCATTCGCGCACCGTCCTTCTTCGCGTGAACCAGTTGCCCATTGAACGACTGGACCGTATCTATTCCGAAATGCAGAAGAGTATTTCGACCGAGTTGATGAAGGAAGATTGGAAGGGAAGGGCCATCTTCGAACGCAGTTGCGACCTGCGCTATCGGGGCCAGGGCTATGAATTGAATTTGCCATTTGGCCGCGATCTTCTCAAGCGTTTCCACATCGAGCACGAGCGGCGTTACGGGTATAGCAGCCGCGCACGCGAGATCGAAATTGTAACTGTGCGTTTGCGTGGACGTGTGCCATCACCGGAAAAGCTTTCATCCATCAAGATGGAAGCGCAAGAGGAAAAATGGGCAAGTAGCGTTACCACGGCGATGTTCGCAGGCAAAAGCATGAAGACGCAGGTTATACCGCGTTCAAACCTTCGCCCCGGCAGACGATATCGAGGCCCGGCAATTATTACTGAATATAGCGCAACTACAGTAGTGCCTCCGGGTTTCACTTACCAAGCCGATAAGGCCCATAATCTCCTGGTTGGAATTGGTTGAGATAAGGCGCTCGCAAGGGCGCCTTATCTTTTGCTCAACTCGGCAAAAAGCAAAAGGGCGCTCAGCACGCCCCCATGCCCTCTTCTCCCTTACGACTGTCAGGCGGCTTCGTCTTTTTTCACTTCGCCGCGCTCGTCTCTCTCCATCTGCGGTTTGTGTACCCGCAGTTCGTCGGCAACATCTCTGGCTGCATCCTTCATTTTGCCGACGGCTTCGCGGGTCTTGCCCTTGGCTTGGTCGGCGATTCCTTCAGCCTGCGTCTTTCTATCCCCAGTCCATTCGCCCGCCTCGCGTTTGACGCGTCCTTTTACGTCTTCCATTTTTCCCTTAATGCGATCCTTGTCCATGTCCATCCCCCAAATCATGAGTTTGTTGTCGAAAGTTTGTTGCTTAAACGGTGGTTCGCCTGCCGGTGATGAGCTGGAATATCAGTGCAACCAGCGCCAAAACCAACAGCAAGTGTATGAATCCACCCAGCGTGTAGCTACTTACAACTCCCAGCAGCCACAGAACGAGCAGAATTACAAAAAGTGTCCAAAGCATGTACCCACCCTCAGTGTTATTGTGACTCTACGGAGTTGGAAGACTGTGGTTGCGGAGCGGTTGTAAGAAATCGAGAGCAGTGGCTGGATACAGAGAGAGGCTGAAACCTTAGAAAATCTTTGTAAAATCCCAGTGTTACAGCTGGCGACTGCATTGGAGCAGCCGCCACTCACAATACGCGGTTAGTTATTAACTTTCTTTTCTGAGTACGTGATCGTTGCCGTTACGCCGTTACTATCGCTTCCGACGATTACACCCACGGCATGACCGCTATCCTTGTCTTCTCCGTTGACCACGCCGCTTACTTTGCCATCGCTGGTAGAAGTGGTAGTAGTCACCGTGAGCCCAGCGGACTTCAGCGCCTGACCATAGAAGCTCAAGACTTTGTCAGCAGAGTCAGTAGTAGTGAACACGAAGGCGCCACTCTGCTTGCCGTTCTCATTGACCGACATTGTGTTCTGCGGGTTCGAGCCGGGGTATACCGGCACCCATGAGGGCGCTTTGTCCGCACCGGCTCCGGTCCCGAACTTGGCGTTGCCGTTGTCTCCCTTTGTTTCCACGTTAACGGAATTGCCATCGGTCGAGATCTTTGCCTCGTTGCCTTTTTCATCGGTAATGACCATGCTCTTTTTCTCGGGATCAAATTTCATGCTCATGACCTTGCCGTCCCTCTTGTTCTTGACAACGATCGTGCCGGCCGAGTCATTGCTGCGGACAATCTCCAGGTCAGGATTGAGCGTGACCATCATCTTGGCGGTAGCCAGGCCGGGATTCTTCTGCATCAGTTCGGAATCCATGCCGGCCTGCTTGGCTTTGTGGATCAAGAAATAGGTACCCGCGATTCCGCTCAGGACCAGCAGGACCACCAAGCCCCCAAAGATGCCTAGAATCCATAAAAACACATTGGATTTTTTAGGCGGCGTGCCGGCGGGCGGTTGCGTAGGTGTGGACGGCGTAGTAGACATGGCTTGATCTCCTGTTGACGCAGTTTGGTAAGAAGTAATGCGGGCCTGTAAGAATGCAGGCATTATACAGCGCGCTGTAGCGTTCGGACTATATAGAAAGCCCCGTCACTACATCCAGCAGGACATTGGCCCCGGCGACGAGATCGGCATTGTCTGTATGTTCATCTGGGCTGTGACTGATTCCTCCACGACTGGGCACGAAGATCATAGCGGCAGGGCAGAGCCGCGCGATCATCTGCGCGTCATGTCCCGCGCCAGAGGTCATGCGGCGGCTCTTGAACTCGCGAGCGTTAGCAGCACGTTCAATGAGACCTACGAGTTCACGATCAAATGTGACCGGCTCAAGGCGAACGATCTTCTCGGTGCGGATCT
>WNFG01002764.1_pt1 | contig 14674 bp, 14 predicted proteins | sample 5400431 | NCBI WGS metagenome assembly WNFG01 (sample SAMN13153346, study PRJNA577476) | soil metagenome | isolation source: 120 cm saprolite under Douglas fir tree site 2 hole 3 replicate 2 | place: USA:California | collected 2015-04-18
TTCGGGACCAGGGGGTCGCAGGTTCAAATCCTGTCTCCCCGACCAACAGTCAAGTAGCTGGATTCACTTCAGATTAATCTGGAGCGGATCTGGCTTTTCTCTTGCTTACGCGAGAGCGGCGCACGAGCGCTTCAGTCCACGTTTCAAGGATTTACGAGCTTCTGCAGGACACCTGGCACAAAGCCAGAGGGTCGTGGGTTCAACTCGCGGCCGAAGCCACATGATCTCCAGATGTTGTCCCCTCGGCGGCGACTGCTCGTTGAAGGCCCGCACCACCGGCGCACCATTTGGCCGCCCAATTCGGGTAGTGAGACTGGAACTCTGCGCGATCGCCAGCGATGGCGCCGCCAAGGCCGGCATGCGCGTCAAACTTCATCGGGCTTCAGAATCGGTGCCTGCTGCTCACGCGAATTGCCCCAGCCTTTGCGACTTCCTCGAGCCACGCTAGGTCGCTGTGATAGAGGCGCCCCGTGCATGTCGAGGTCGCCTTCGTTCTCCTCTTCTCGGTCGCAACGGCGGTCGCGATCGCGACACGGCGGCTGCGTGTGCCGTACACCGTCGCGCTCGTGCTGGCGGGACTGGTTCTCGGCGAGCTGCCCATCGAGCCACGCCCTTCGCTGACCCGCGATCTTCTCTTCGCCATCATGCTTCCGGGGCTCTTGTTCGAAGCAGCCGCCCATCTCCGCGAGGAGTGGTTGACCGATACGCGAGCTTCCATCGCGGCGCTCGCAGTACCGGGCGTGGTCGCCTCTCTCGGGTTGACGGCGTGGATGTTGCTGAGACCCGCGCGTTCCTTCACGCCGACCTTCACGATGCTCGACGCCCTCGTCTTCGCGGCCGCGACTGTCGCCACCGACCCCATCGCGGTCGTGGCAACATTCCGCACCTTGAAGGTGCCACCTCGATTGGCGGTGTTGGTCGAGGGCGAGAGCCTGTTCAACGACGGAACCGGCGTCGTCGTTTTCAACCTCGTCGTGGCGGCTGCGATGGGTCATGTCTCGTCGGTCTACATCGCCATATGGCAGTTCCTTCTCGTGAGCGCGGGCGGCGCGCTCGTCGGGCTCGTGCTCGCGGGCGTCGTCGTGCAACTCCTCCGACGACTCGACGACCCGATGATCGAGGTCACCCTTACCGTGATCGCCGCCTATGGCTCGTTCGCAATCGCGGAGCAGATCGGCGTATCCGGCGTGATCGCGACCGTCGCTGCCGGGCTGGTTTGCGGTCGCGCGGCCCGCGCGGGCGCCCACAAGAGCAATACCATCGCCGCGCTGCGCACGTTCTGGGAGTACGTCGCCTTCGCGCTCAACTCGATCGTCTTCCTGCTCATCGGCATGGAGGTTCGCGTCTCCGATTTGCTTGCCGATTGGAAACTGATCCTCCTCGGTTACGCGGTCATCACCTTGGTGCGGTTCGCCATCGTGTCCGCGACGTCCGCAGCGCTTCGCCGCACGCGCGAAGCGATCCCTTGGCGCTGGACATTGGTGATCGGTTGGAGTGGCCTGCGCGGCGCTCTCGCGATGGTGCTGGCGCTGTCGATTCCGCCGATGTTCGCCGCGCGCGAGAGCATCATCCACATGACCTTCGGGGTCGTCGTGCTCTCGATCATTGCGCAGGGGCTCACGGTCGGGCCGCTGCTGCGAGCGCTCGGCATCACGGCCGAGGCGGCCGAGGCCCCGTGATGAGAGCGCCCCTCGGGATCAAACTGCTCGCTGCGTTCTTCGCGGCGGGTGCGCTGATCTCCGTGACCACGGCCGTGGCTCTGCTCTTGCCCGGCGGACCGCTGGAGCCGATGTGGCGCCTCAACCCGCGTGCTCACGAGGGCTTCGTGCAACTCGGGCGATGGGCAGTCCTGTTGATGGTCGTAGTCTGCATCGCTTGCGCGACTGCAGCTTTTGGCCTGTGGCGCGGAGCGCCATGGGGGCGCCGCTTCGCCGCAGGTGTGTTGGTCGTGAATCTCGTCGGGGACGCGAGGAACGCCATCTTCGGAAACGAGCCCTACTCGGCTCTGGGTATTCCCATTGCCGCAGTGCTTATCGCGTATCTGCTCCGCGCACCGACGTCGAGGTGAGGCGCCCCTCTCACCGTTCCACCTGCGCGCCACGGAGGCGCGTCACGCTAGACGCCGATGAATTTCACGAACGCCTGCGGATCGCTCCACTGCCCGAGCTCGTAGCGGTACCGGAACGCCCTGTCGACCACCATCGTCGGCGGCGTGCGCTGGCGGCTGGACGACGCTCGCCGGCGACGTCGCCAGCGGCCTATTCCTACGCACCACGTGGGTGATCAGGACGGCGACGGCTCCGGTAGCCAGCAGCCCCAGGACCCAGCTCAACGCAGCACGAACTTTGGCGGACGGAACGGGAACCATGATGTCCTCCATTGAAGGCGGGATCGCCTCGGCAGGACGGTGGGCATCGTGCCGGGCGCGCGCTCGTGGTGCGGAAGGAGAACGTTTGAGCACAAACTAATCTTCCCTACGCGAGCTGGTCGGTCAGGGCGAACGGTTGCGCAGCACCGCGAGCCGGTCGCCGATCGCTGCGAGCGCTTTCTGTGCGGCTCGAACCTCGTCGGGCTGTAGTCGCGCGAGGACCTCCTTGATTTCGAACTCGACGGTTCCATCGTTCCTGCGGTCGATGGCGCGCCCGCGCGGAGTCAGGGCAAGGTGCCACCGCCTTCGATCGGCTCCATCGATGCGCTTGGCGACGAATCCGCGCCGCTGCAGCCGCTGGATGACGCCCGTGAGCGTGCTGGGATGGAGGTGGAGGATGCCTGCGAGTTGGCCGGGAGTAATCGAAGGATACTGCTGGACCACGCGGATGACGACTCGCTGGACGCCGGTCACGCCGAGTTCCTGCGCCATCCGCTTCGAACGCTGTCGCAGTCCGTGGTCGATGGCCCACAGGAGCCTGAGGAATTCGAGTGCGTCGCTGCGCGGCAGCGTCGGGTGCATGCCGGGTACGGTACGGCAAATTCGTTTGAGTACAAAGCAATCGGGCCGTGGCTTGTTTGGTCCTCAAGGAACGGTCCGGCCTACACGCGCGTCGAGTTCCGCCAGGCCTCGAGCGCCCCCTCGCGGGTGAGGACGCCCAGGAGCCTGGGTGGATCCCCGTCGCTGGAGACGACCACCGCCTCCGAAGAGCCTGCCTGCCGGAGCCGCTCCAGCGCCGTCTCCAGATCGTCCTCGGGGACGAGCACGGGAACGTCCGTCCGGCATAGATCGGCGGCGATAGCGACGCCGGCGAGCGCCGGATCGTGCAGCGCGCCCCGAACCTGCCGGGGCGAGAGGAGACCGACGACTTTTCCGCTGCTCGACACGACGGGAAAGGCGCTGTGCGTGGTCTCCGCTACGATCTTCACCAGCGCCGCCCACGGCGTGGCCTCGGGCACGGGCGCAACGTGCTCCAAGGCCTGGCCCACGGACACGTCCCGCAGGGACGGCTCCTTGGCGCCGAGCCGGATGCCCCGAGCACGCGCGGAGAGCGCGTAGATCGATCCGCCGACGTGACCTTGCACCAGCGCGGCCGCTACGCCGCAGGAGACGAGCAGGGGCAGAACGATCTGGTAGCTGCCGGTCAGCTCGAACATCATCAGCGCGCCCGTGAGCGGAGCGGTGGTGACGCCGGCGACCACTGCGCCCATGCCGACCGCTGCGTAGGGCGAGGCCCAGACGGCGATCGTCGGCAGCAGGCGATGTGCCACGCGTCCGAAGGCGCCGCCCACCATCGCGCCGAGGAACACGGCGGGGAAGAAGCTGCCGCCTGGAGAGCCGGACCCCAGCGTGCAAGCGGTGGCGAACAACTTGAAGACCAGCGCGATCACCAGCACATGCAGCGCGAGTTGGCCGGCGAGCGCGGCGTTCATCGATTCGATGCCGGTGCCCATCACTTGCGGAGCGGCGAGCGCGAGCAGCCCGACGCAGAGCCCGCCAAGCGCCGCGCGCCACTCCGGCCGCAGCCGGCCGAGGCGGCGGCTCCAAGCCGCCGGGTGATGCCCCGCAAAGAGCGCCTCCGCACCTTGGATCGAGCGGATGTAGACGATGCCGCAGAGGCCGGCGACCACGCCCATCACCACGTAGATGACGATCTCGGCCGGGTGACTGAAGTTCCATTGCACGAGCTGCAAGTCGGTGCCCGCTCCTCCCAGCGCGCTGGCGGTGACCGTCGCCGTCACCGAGGCGAGGACGATGGGGGTGAAGGAGCTGACGCTGAAGTCGCCGAGAATGATCTCCAGCGCAAACATAGAGCCCGCGATCGGGGCGTGGAACGAGGCCGCGATTCCCGCGCCTCCGCCGCAGGCGAGGAGCAGCGTGATCTGCTCCCGCGGCAGCGAGAGAAGCCGGCCCAGCGAGGCAGCGACGGCGCCGCCGAGGTGGACGACCGGACCCTCGCGGCCGGCACTGCCGCCGGAGCCGATGACGAGGCCGGCGGCGAGCGACTTCCAGATGGCGACGCGGCCGCGCAGGTGCTCCAGGCGCCCGGCGTGGACTCCCTCGATGACCTCCACCACGCCGTGGCCGCCGCTCTCGGGGCTCACGTAGCGGACGAGGAGCGCGGCGGCGAGCGCGCCCAGCGCCGGCGCGAGGACCCACTTCCACTTGGGAGCCTCGGCGAGGATTGCGAAGAGACCGCCCTCGCTCTCGTGAAAGGTACCGTTGAAGGTGGCGAGCACCACCAGCGGGTAATACAGCACCAGCCCGAACGATCCCGCCATGCCGATGGCGCGGAGCCGGTGCGCCTGCAAGAGGGGAACGCGAATCCGCCGAGTCTGGCTGAGCTTCTCGACGCCGAACGCAGCGGTGAGAACCACCACAGCGGTGGCAAGGAACTCGAGATGCCAGTGCGCCTGGAGGAGCCGCTGCTCGAACAGCTTTCGCCACGCCGCGTCCGGCACTACCAAGGCCTTCCACAGCTCGCCGGAGCGGAAGAGGATGAGCTGCACGAATCGGATGCTCTGGGAAAACAGTCCGGCGGCGATGCCGGCGTAGACGCCGATCACCGCCGCCACCGTCAGCACGACGGCGTGCTCCCACGAGAAAGGCGCCGAAGCCTTCGGCTGGAAGCTGCGCTGCGGCTTGACGTCCCTCTGCGGGACGCTGTCCTTGTCTGCCGTTTCGGAGGTCACGATCGTCGCATCTTCAATGCACCGCCGGATCGAGCTTCTTCTTCTCCTCGAGGAAGCTGGTACCCAGCGTGTACGATTTTACCGTCCCATCCGGGGAGAACCGGATGACCAGATCCTTGTTGTTGCTCTCGCCGAACACCCGGTACTCGTAGTAGCCGAAGGTCCAGGTGGGGATTCCGGCGTCGGAGCCTACGCGCCAGGGCGGGCCGAGCTTCTGCTCGATCTCCGCCTTGGTCGTTCCCTCGTGGAACCAGGAGAGAGACGTTGAGTCAAAATTCCTGCCGACGGTGGCGCAACCGACAAGAAATGTTGCGACGGCGAGCCTTCTCACGATAACCTCCTCCGAGATCGTTTGAGCTCAAACGACCCTTCCTTAGTCCGATTCCCTGGGAATTGCCACCGAGGGATGGAGGTCGAATGCGAACCGCAAACGTTGCCGTCGTCGCGCTGCTGGTCGGTTGTGCGCATGCACAGCCGCCGGCAGAACCTGCCGCCCAGCAGGCCGCCAAGCCTGCTCCGCCAGCGCCGCCGCCCGCTCCCGCCGCGAAGCCTGTCGAAGCCGCTCGCAAGGCGGCGCCAACGGTGTCGCCCGCGAGCATTTATTTCGATTTCGACAAGTCCCTCCTCAAGCCCGGGGCGCGCACCGTGCTGCAGGAGTTCTACGACGCCGTGCAGAAGCGGCCCGCTCTCCACGTGCGCATCGAGGGCAACTGCGACGAGCGCGGAACCGAGGAGTACAACCTCGCGCTTGGACAGCGGCGCGCGGACGCGGCCAAGAAATATCTGGAGCGGTTGGGCCTCGACGCCTCCCGCATCACCACGGTCAGCAATGGTAAGGAGAAGCCGCGCGCGCTCGGCCATGACGAGGATTCGTGGCGCGAGAACCGCCGCGACGATCTCCTGCCAGGTAACAACGCCGTCGGCCAGCCGATACGCTAGCTTGTTGCTCTTCCCATCGTCGCCCGTCCGCTGCGCCGCCGCCGGGCTTGCGCTTCTGGGCGTCGCTGCCGGCGCTCGCGGGCGACCTCTCCGCCCGGCAGATCCTCGACAGGGTGGACGACGTCTACCGCGGCGGCTCCGCTCACGGAAAGCTGACGATGAAGGTCGTCACCGCGCACTGGACGCGCGAGCTCTCCCTCGAGGAATGGAGCCGCCGAAAGCCGAGGGGAGACACCGCTGACACTTCGACCGTCGAGGACTCGAGGACGGTCCTTCGTGGGACTCGCGCCATCATCATACCCGCGCGCGACCGAGGTACTCGTCGACGGCAGAGGACTGGAATCGAAGAGCGCCGCCGATTCGCAGGCCGAACAACTCCCCACGCTGGCACAGCTTGTAGACCGATGCCGAGCTCACGCCGAGGCGGGCGGCAACTGCTCGCACGGTGATCAGATATTCGTGCGGGCCAGGATCGGGCGGAAGGTCCCTCCACCGCTGCTACGTGCTTCGAGGAGTCAGCAGTGACGGCAAATCGGTCAGCGCACGGATACAGAAATCCGCATCATACCTAAGCTTCTCGGCGCCACCGCGAAGGAGCGTGTAGAGCTCGGCAGGGCCGACGTTCGAATTGACGGGACGATCGGTGCGGCGGTGACGCGCGATCCACGCAACCTGGAACCCGAACCGCTTGGCACCAGCGACGTCGAAGCCGTTCGAGGAAACGAACAGCACCTCCTCTTTCCGAACGCCGAGCACCCTCTCGACGAGGGCGTAACACTCGGGATCGGGTTTGTAGGTCTTGGCCAGATCGACGCTGATCACCGCGGCAAGCGACGACTCGATACCCGATGCCCTTACCAACGTGTGCAGCATGCTGGGGCTGCCGTTGGAAAGAATGGCGAGCTTGTAGTCTTTGAGCGCGGCCAACGCTTCTCGCCCCTCCGGGTAGAGATCGAGGTCGAGGTACTTGTCCATCAGGCGGTCGCAGAGCGCGGCCTCCGGGGTGATCCCGACGCTGTCCAGGGAGAACTCGAGCGATGCCCGAGTCACGCGCCAGAAATCCTCATAGGACCGCATCAACCCGCGCAGCCAGGTGTATTCGAGCTGCTTCATTCTCCAAAGCTGGGTGATGAGATCTCCCCTGTCGCCACAGAGCTCGGTGCACAGGCTCCGCACCGAGTGCACGTCGTAGAGCGTCCCATAGGCATCGAAAACCAAAGTCCGGATCGCCATAGCGAGATCCTTTATGCAGCGCCGTTGAAGTTCCTATCCCAGCGGACGGGCTGTTTGCCGATATCTGGCTAGTTGGCCGCCGCGCCCATGTGGACGCGATACGACACTTCGTCGAACCGCTCCTCGTTGACCTTGTTTCGTCCGGCGAGGAAGGTACCCACAATCGCGCCGAGGAAACCAAGGGGCATCGACACGATGGTCGGATTGACTAATGGCCAGATCGCATTGGGGCCGCGTACCGCCGGGCCGAGCGCAGCCAACGCAACCGACGAGATCAGCCCGACCGCTATACCCCCCACCACACCGCCAGTATTGAAGCGCCGCCAGAAGAGCGACAGGACCAGCACCGGGAAATTGGCGCTCGCGGCGACGCAGATCGCCAGGATGACGAGCACCGCAACATTCACGCCTTGCGCAAGGACGCCCAGGACGATTGCGACAGCGCCGATCAAGACCGAAGAGATGCGGGCAATCTGAACCTGTCTCTTCTCCTCGAGTTGACCCTTCTTGATCCAGTTGGTGTAGAGATCGTGGGCGATGGCACCAGAGGTAGACAGGGTCAACCCCGAGACCACCGCAAGGATCGTCGCGATCGCCACGGCGGAAACAAAACCCAGCATGAGGTCTCCGCCCAGGGTCCCCTTTCCTCCCCCAAGGTATTGAGCGAGCAGGGGCAAAGTGAGATTGCCGCCCTTGTCGGCAGCCCTGATTGCGTCCTGTCCGACAAACCCTGCCGCGGCAAGGCCGAAGAGCGTGGTGCCCACGAAGAAGGTACCGGCCAGGAACATCACCCATAGAACGGACCGGCGCGCCGTCTTCGCATCCGGCACCGTATAGAAGCGCGTCATCACGTGGGGCAGCCCCGCAAGGCCGAAGACGTAACCCATGCCCAGTGATATCTGGTCAAGGGGGTTCTTCAGGTAATTGCCCGGCAAGAGGAATTTCGCCCCATATCGCGTCTCCGCCTGATCGAAGAGGATGATCGGGTTGAAATGCACCTTGGACAAAGAGAGCAGGAGGATGATCGCGGCTGCAGTCAGCATGAGCACCGCCTTGACGATCTGCACCCACGTGGTCGCGAGCATGCCGCCAAAGGCTACATAGATGATCATGCTCCCACCCACCACGATCACCGCCACGTTGTACGGGACGCCGGTCAGGAGTTTCACCAGAACTCCGGCGCCGGCCATCTGCGGCATGAGGTAGGCGAAATTCACGACGATGGTTCCACACACCGCGGCGAGCAGGGACGTCCGCTTCTGCATGCGGTAGAGAATGACGTCGCCAAGGGTGTACTTGCCGGTATTTCTGAGCGGCTCGGCGACGAAGAACAGGACGGTGCAGAACGCAACCAGGGGACCGAGCGCGTAGAACGCACCGTCCATGCCATAGAGCGAGGTCAGGCCGGTGAACCCCAGGAACGCGGCGGCGCTGCACCAGTCGCCCGCAAGCGCGAAACCGTTTTGCGGAGCGGTCAGCTGGCTGTCAGCGGCATAGAACTCGCTCGTCGTTCGCGTACGCCTGGCAGCCCAGTAGGTGATCCCCAGCGTCAGCAGCAGGATGACCGCAAAGATGCCGAGTGTGGCGCTCATAACGGCAGCTCCCGCGTGTTCTTCGCCGTTGCGATGCGCTCGACCATCGGATCAAAGCGATGATTGGCCACGCGCACGTAAAGGAGCGCAAGCACCCACGCGATGACGTAGTTCGCACCGATCAGCAAGAAGCCGAGATTGAGCGACCCCACCACCTTCAACGCAAGGAATGTCTTGGCGAAACCCGCCAGCACCGTCAACCCGATGTAACTGAGTGTGTAAATGACGATCATCGGGACGATGAAGCGGACCTTCATGCTGACCAGATCTGCAACAGAAGGTGGGGCGGCTTTCCTGTCGAGAGGTACAACATTGCGTGGCGCCGCACTCTGCATCCTGGGGAATGGCATGTGACCTCTTCGCGAGATGGCTAGTCGACCGACTACGTGCAGGTAGTCCCACCTACGCGCAGGAGCGAAGAACGTTACGGGGCAGGCTTGTCGAAACAGTCGCCGACGCTGCAGACCCCGCAACAACCCCCTGCGCTGCCGGCGCATAGGCGCGGCCGCGGCCTGGTCTGCTACACTCGGTCCAGTGCAGGAAGGAAGCGTCGAGTTGGCAGAAAAGCGGTTATCCGACCTATGGATCCTTGAGGTTGAGCATGGCGCGAAACGTCTCGACGCCCTCGCCTCGGACCAGCCAAGACTGGGCCAAGAGCAGCGTCGTCGACTTGCAGCTCATCATGAGAAAGCCTCAGGCGCGCCAGCCGCGAAATCGCGCGAGCAGCTCTTGCATCGTCGCTTCGGGAACCGGCTCCGGCGGCGCCCGGCCCATCATCGCCGCGGCGATGCGCATCTGGCGCAGGTACCGCCGGCGATGCCCGCACATGCCGAGGTGGAGCTGGAACCGGATTCGATCGAGGAACGTGAGCCGCCGCTCCACGTAGTCGGTGACGAGCCTGGTCATCTCCTGGCAGCTCAGCATCACTTGCCTTCTTGCCGGTACATCTCCTCCAGCGCGCGACGCACGCGGGTGCGCGCGCGGTGGAGCACGACACGCTGGTTCGACCCGGTGAGCTGGAGCGCGTTACAGACCTCCCGCGAATCGAGGCCCTCGAGATCGCGCAAGGTGAGCACGGCGCGCTGCGTGGCGGACATCGCGCGCAGCTCGCGACCGAGGCACTCGAGCGCCTCGCGCCGGAGCAGCATCGCCTCGGCGCTCCGATCTCGCCACTCCCGCGGCGGATCGATCCAGTTGCCGCGTGCGTCGAAGCGCTCCGCCTCCACCTCGCCGCCGTCGTCGCTCTCGAAGGATCCAAGGGGCGTGCTGCGGGCCTCGCGCACCGCGATTGCCTTGGCGCGGTTGAGGCAGATGCGGACGATCCAGGTGCGCAGCGACGAGCGGCCCTCGAAGCGCGGCAGGTTCTCCAGGACGCGCGCCCAGGTATCCTGCGCGATCTCCTCCGCGGTGGCGGGATTGACCAGCGCGCCCGCGATCCGCACCAGCGCGGCGTGATCACGCGCCACCAGCTCTCGAAACGCGCTCTCGTCGCGCGCCAGCAGCCGCCGGACCAAGGCGCGGTCACCCGCCCCCTTCGCACCGTCTGCGGAAGGAACCTCTTCGAGGGGAACGTGGGCGATGAGCTCTTGCATGGCGGATACGCTCACCGGTGTTACGCCGCACGGCCCCGCAAGGTTCCGGTGTCACGGTGCGCGCAGGGCGCTGGGGGTTTCGCGACTCACTTCGCGGTGGCGGTGTAGATTCCGTCCCAGCCGGGCGGCGGCGGGCTCTCGGCGAGCTTGCGGCAGCGCTCGAGCAGCACGGCGCTGGGAGGATCGCCGGCCTGCAGCGTGAGCAGCGCGATGGCGCCCTGGAAGTCCCACTGAAGGTACGCGGCGAAGGCCCGCTCGTAGACTTCGACGACCTCGGGCCGCGCGCTCGACGCGCCTCGCTCGCCGAGCAGCTCGTACACGCGCACGCCGATCGTCTTTCCCTTGACGGCCACGCGGTCGACGAGCCGGAACTGGAACTCCGCCCGCGCCTCTTCCTCGACCGCCTCGCTTGCGAGCACGGCGACTCCGTACTGCTTGCACAGGCTCTCGAGGCGCGCGGCGAGGTTCACGCCGTCGCCGAGCGCAGTGTAGCTCAGGCGCTCCGGCGAGCCGAAGTGCCCGACCATCACGCGGTCGCGGTGCAGGCCGAAGCGCGTGCGCAGCGGCGGCAGACCCGCCCAGTCGGCCGATGCATAGAGGGCGCGCGTCGCCTCGAGGCAGCCCAGCGCCGCCCTGCAGGCGAGCCGCGCATGGCCCTCGCGCGGCGTGGGGGCGTTCCAGATCGCCATCACCGCGTCGCCGATGAACTTGTCGATGGTGCCGCCCGCCGCGCGGATGGGCGCGGTCATCGCCTCGAAGTATCGCCCCAGCGCTTGCGCCAGTGTGTCCGGCGACAGCCGCTCCGCCAGGGCGGTGAAGCCGGCGATGTCGGTGAACATGATGGAGACCTCGAGCAGCTCGCCGCCCAGGATCGGCTCGCGGTTCGCCTGATAGAGCTGCCGCACCAGGTCGACCGGAGCGTATTTCCCCAGGGCGCGCAGCGCGGTCTTCGCCTGCTCGAGGCTTTCGGCCACCTCCTGCACGTCGCGGAAAGGAGCGCTGCTCTGCGCTGGCGCGAAGTCGAAGTTGCGCATGCGTGTCGCCGTCTCGCTGATGCGGCCCAGGCCCCGGCGCAGCGCACGCAGCCCCCCGGCGCCTGCGGCGACCACCAGCGCGAGGACCAACAAGCCCGCCGCGAGCGAGCGGCGGCGCAGTTGCGAGAGGTCGTGCGTGTAGTAGTCCTCGGGGACCACGATGCCGACGAGCCAGTCCTGCGTACCGGCGAGCGCGCCGAAAGTGACCAGGTAGCGCGTGCCCGCAACCTCCAGCTCCCCGGAGCGCTCGGAATCCCCTGGTGACATCTCGCCGCGCAGCGTGCTCTCGAGCGCCTCTGCGACCGAGGGCGGAACCTGCGCCGGTTGCACGCGCAAGTCGTCATCGAACTCGCGCAGCCGATCCCCGGGGCCCAGGCGCGTGATGAGACGCCCCTGGTCGTCGCAGAGGAAGATCCGGTGTGGATCGTCTGGATCGTTTTGGTTGACCTTCAGCCTCGCCACGTCGTCGACCGTCTGCGCCAGGATCCCCACGCGCAGGACGCCCGCGAAGCGCCCGGCGCCGTCCTCGATCGCCTTCTGCACGCTGACGATCACGCGCCGTTTCTCCTCGGGCAGTTCCGCGTCGAACTGCGAATAGGCGAGGTCGGTCCAGATGGCGCGGCCGGCGTTGCTCTTCCCGGCAGCCGCCCGGAACGTCGGGTGCTCGGTCGGGTCGGGCGCCGCGCCGCCGCTGCGGAAAGGAGCGCCGAGGAATCCACCGCCCGGCGGACGGGCGCGCACGTCGATCCCGAAGCGCCCGCCTTTGCCCGAGACCCTGCGCGTGAGTACGCTGCTATCGGGATCGGCGCTCGCGCGATGGACGGAGAGCTGCCAGCGGCCCTCGGCCGCGAGGACGATCGCGCCAGCCTCGTCGTAGCCGAGCCGCGCGGCCCGCGTGAAAGTCGCCTCGGCCAGGCGCGGGTTGTCGATGATCTCGTTGAAGAGGGCCGACTCGGCCCGGAGGAGATCGTCGACGTCGACGCTCCCGCTTCTGATTTCCCGCTCGACGTTCTCTAGGGCCCGCTCTGCCTCTCCCAACTCGCGCCGGACTTGCTCCTCGACCCTGCGCGCCGCGGCGGCCCGCAGCGTATGCGAGGTCTGCAAGATCGAACGCCGTGAGCTTTCGAGGAAGGCGAAGAGGAGGGCGGCGAGGAGGACCGCGATTCCGGCAGCGCCCAGCACGAGCACCTGACCGAGCGTGAGCCGCGGCACGAGCGGCACGATCTAGGCCGGCTTCAGCGCCTGAGACGCGGCGCCCTTCTTTTCAAGGAAGCGCCAGAGGAGGTGGTCGAGGCTCACCAGCCCCGCGCCGCTGAAGATGAGCCAGAAGAAGGCCAGAGCGTAGAGCGGCTCGTCCAGCTCGACGAAGTCGTCGAGACCGGTCACCTTCTTCAGCTTCACCGAGACGAGGGCCACCAGCATGTTGATGACCATCGGGATCGACACCAGGCGGGTGAGGAGCCCCACCAGCACCAGCGTGCCCCCGATCAGCTCGGTGTAGCCGGAGAGCACCGCGTTGAAGTGAGGGAAGGGAATGCCCCAGTCGGTGAAGCGCTCGGTCATTCCCTCGATGTTGTGCACCTTGCCCCAGCCCGTCTCGAGGAAGAAGTACCCGACGAAGAGCCGCATCAGGAGCTGCGGCAGCCACTGCGCCCGGTCCAGCCTTGCCAGGATGGGCTGTGCTCGCTCGATCAGCGTCATCGCCGACTCTCCTTCGTGGGTTCCCGGATCCATCCCTCCACGAACCAGCTCGTCACGGCGCGGAAAGCCGCCTCGACCGCCTCAGGGCGATCGCTGAAGGCTTCGCAGACCACGCCTAGCGTCTCGCCGGCCTGCAAGCCGCGTAGGGCCTTGGCCTCGTCGGCCTCGATGCGGATGTGGAAGACGTCGTAGCCCTTGCGCCACACGGCGAAGTGCGCCCGCCCCGGCTGAGGCGGCGGAGCCGGCAGGCCGTTCTCTATCTGCTTCCACGCCTCGCTCACGTCGTTGGCGAGCGACAGGAGCTGCACCGCGGGAGCGAGCTCGAGCCGCAGCTCCGGCACCGTTTCTTGTGAAACCTCGCCGAGCAGCTCCGGCGCGGCCAGCTCGACCTCCTCCTCCTCGAAGACCTGGTTGCGCGCCAGCTCCAGCCGGGCCAGGTCGGCGAGGTCCGGACGCGGGCCCTGGCGCTGGTCGAGCCAGGCCGGCAGCTCGTCGCCCAGCCGCGAAAGAGAAGGATGCGTCGACGGATGGGCTGCCAGGTACTGCTCGGCCATCTGGTAGAAGCCCTCGTCGCCCAGCAGCGCCGCCAGCTTGGGGAAGTCGTCGCGGAGCGCGTCGATCTGCCGCCAGATGAACATGTTCGCGTAGATCCGGATGCGCTCTTCCGCGCCCAGCTCGTCGGTGCCGACGAAGACCTGGCCCGGGTCGCGCTCCGCAGGCGCACGAGTCGCGAGCTTCCAGAACAGCTCCTGGCACTCGGCGAGCTTCATTGCGCGAGCACCTCCGCCTCGGCGGCGGCAGCAGCGCGGCTCTGCGCGACCAGTTCCTCCAGCTCGGGGATGCGGTCGTCCCATTCGATCAGCGTGGGGACCCGTCCGAAGCGCCGCACGGCCTGCCGGTAGAGATGCCAGACCGCGCTCGCGACCTGGCCGTCGTGCGAGTCGAAGAGGTAGGTGCCCTTGTCGCTGTGGCCGGCGAGATGGAACTGGACCACGCGGTCGCGCGGGATCCCGTCGAGGTAGTCGCCGGGATCGAAGCGGTGGTTGCGGGCGCTGACGAAGACGTTGTTGACGTCGAGGAGGATTCCGCAGTCGCCTCGCTCGGCGACCTGGGCGAGGAACTCCCACTCGGTCATCGTCGAGTCGCGATAGGCCACGTAGGAAGAGACGTTCTCCAGCGCGATCTGCCGCCCGAGCCTCTCCTGCACGCGCTGCACGCGCAGAACCACGTGGGCCAGCGCCTCCTCGGTGTAGGGGAGAGGCCACAGATCGTGGGCGTAGCGGCCGCCGTGGCTTCCCCAGCAGAGATGGTCGGAGACTAGCGCGGGCTCGATGCGATCCGCGAGCGAGCGCAGCTCGGTGAGATAGCCCTCGTTGAGCGGGTCGGGCGAGCCGATCGAAAGCGACACGCCGTGCAGGACCACTGGCACCTCGCGCCGCACGCGCTCCAACACCGCCAACGG
>WNFG01009816.1_pt1 | contig 14674 bp, 8 predicted proteins | sample 5400431 | NCBI WGS metagenome assembly WNFG01 (sample SAMN13153346, study PRJNA577476) | soil metagenome | isolation source: 120 cm saprolite under Douglas fir tree site 2 hole 3 replicate 2 | place: USA:California | collected 2015-04-18
GTACTGGCCTCGGGGATGATGCTCGATTTTCTGACGTGGAAAAGGGAGGCCCAGGTTTTGCGCGAAGCGGTGAAGGCCGCCTTGCATGAGAACTACGTCACGCCTGACCTTGGCGGGGTTAAACAAACGGTTGAAGTTGGAGAATGGCTTGCGAAGTTTGCCGAAAACCACGCCAGGGCGTAATTAAAGTAACACTTTAAGTCAGAGTGCGTCCTCCAAGGTGGCCGCGATTTCTGTTAGTGGCGTCGAGATAGAGAGGTCAGCAGCATCCCAAGAAGGAATCCTCCAATGTGTGCCCACCAAGCGACCCCGCCGGTTGCCTCGGCCCCGAGAGAGCTCACTCCGGCAAGGAACTGCAGCAAGAACCAATATCCCAAGATGACGAAGGCCGGGATGGGCACCAGAAAAACGAAGAGCAGTGTAAGCACCCTGGCCCGGGGGTAGAGGAGGGCATAAGCGCCCATCACCCCGGAAATGGCACCACTGGCGCCCACTGCGGGAAGCGAGGAATGAAAATTAAACAGCACGTGAAGGAGTCCCGCACCAATCCCGCAGACGAAATAGAAAAAAAGATAGGGGATATGGCCGAAGAAATCTTCCACGTTGTCGCCGAATATCCAAAGAAAAAGCATATTGCCCGCGATGTGGGCGATTCCGGAGTGGAGAAACATGCTTGTAAAGAGTGGGTAGAAGGCCATTCCGAAGCTGAGGTCGCCGCCGAGGAATGCGGGAACCCGCGCGGGGATGGTGGCATGGGCGACGAGGAAAGCCTGGTAAGCGCGGGGAGGAAGCGTCAGTTGCATCTCAAGCTGATAGAGGTATACCGCCACGTTCGTGAGAATGAGGAGAACGTTCACAACGGGGTAGGTACGCCGGGGGTTAAGATCTTTGAGAGGGATAAACATACGTGATTTCGATCGCTGGAACCGCGTCTCCCGGGCTGCGTTAGTCTCTAAGCGCAGTAATTGCGGCGCGCCGCAATTGTGTGCTGGAAAAAACCGGCGGATTGCAACGGCCCTTGCGGCGCAGCGCCTCTACCTCCCGCTCGGAGCGAATGTCGCCACGGGCACCGAGCGCCGTACAGTTTAGCCCCCCGGCGGCACAAGAGAACTCAAGCACCCGTTGCCAGTCCCACCCGCGCAGAATCCCGTATGCGAATCCCGCATGGAACAGATCTCCGGCTCCTGTCGAATCAACGACCCGCACGCGGTACGAGGGAGCATACCAGAAGCGCAGGCCATCCCAAGCCACTGCGCCGCCGACGCCGAGAGTCGCACAGATCAGTCGGAAGCCATATTTTCTTTTGAGCCGAGGGAGAGAGCGGAGCAGATTCTGTTCGCCGGCGCCGGTACGACGAAAACCTCTTGAGATGACAGGAAAGTCGACGAAAGGAAGGAGTCGGAGCAGGGCGGGAGAAACATGGTCAAAATCGGCGACCACAGGGATTTTCGCCGCGCGGGCCCATCGGGCAGCGATGATCGTGGCCTCAGGATCGTGACCATCGATGTGAAGCAGCCGCACCGAAGTGACCCAATCCCGGCGGAGTGCAGACGACCGCAACCGCAGGCGAGGGTCGCGCTTCCAGAGGACAGTTCTCTCGCCAGTTTTGCCGTCCACGAGAATAACAGATTGATGGCTGATACAATTACGGACCGGGATGAGGTGGGATTCCACCCCCGAGCGGCGCAGAACTTTCTGATGCATTTCAGCGGCGGAATCGTCCCCAACGACCCCGACGTAGCGAGTTCGCAAGCCCCACCGCTGGCACGCGATCATGGCGGTTGCAACTTGGCCGCCCGGCAGCACTCGCGTAGATAGCGTTTCGAGCGCGGAATCAGAAACAGGGAAGTGCGGCAGGTGAATCAGCGTGTCGGTGGCATTCTCGCCGATTCCCAGGATGTCGGCCATCGCTGTACGCATAGGAGCAACGTGCAGGGTAGCGGAAGAGAGCAAAAATGCAAAGCAAGACTATAGAAGGCTCTGCGTCCGATAATAGTATGGGCTACGAGGTGCCTAGTTAACAGAATCCTGGATCTCTGATTATCCAAAGAAGAATGAGGTTCGGGGCCACTTCCGTGGGCAGATCGCCAGCCATCATTTCTGCGAGTCAAGTGGTGCTGATTCGCACGCGGCAGATTCCCCGGCGAGCGCCGGCGTCCCATCGCCGCGAAGAGAGTGACGGAAAGAATTGCGCGACGGCACGGCGTATGGTAAGAAACTTAGTTCCGCGTGCGCGATTCGGACTTGCTTTTTCACTGCGTCCGGCGCAGCGTCGGCGCGCCGACAGCTCATGCCTGCCCGGGAGACGGAAGCCATCATTCTGAAGACCTTCCCGCTGGGCGAGGCCGATCGCCTGGTTAGTTTTCTTGGACGGGCCTCGGGCCGTATGCGAGGAGTAGCGCCAGGTGCTCGGAGGATAAAGAACCGGTATGGATCGACGCTTGAGGCCCTTTCCCACGTGCAGATATGGTACGTGGAAAGAGAAACGCGAGAGCTTGTGAGGATTCAGCAGTGCGAATCGCTGGAGTCTTTTCACAAGGCGCAAAGCGACTACGAGTTGAGCACTGGCCTGGCCGTGGTGAGCGAAGTTTCTGAGCAAGTTTTGCCCGAGCATGAAGCATCCGAATCCATGTTCCGGTTGATCCTGCTCACGGTCCGGGAAATTGAGCGAACAAGGGACTGGCGGCTTCCGCTAAGTTACTTCGCGTTCTGGACCGTTCGGCTTGGAGGGTGGCTTCCCCAGTTCGACCGGTGCGCCTCCTGTGGAACGCCATTCGGCTCGCAGGCGGCCTATCAGGCAACGTGGGAAGCGGGCCTCTTGTGTGAGAAATGCCGGCGTAGTGGGATGAGGCCATTGCACCTGGAAGCGCGGCAGCTCGCGGAAAGATTTGCAAATGAGCGAGTGGACCGAATTACGAATGTGGGGGCTCTTGCAGGACTTCTCACAGAACTTCGTGAAGCAGCATTGAATTGGATTGAGCACCACACGGAACGACATCTAAAGACACGAGAATTTTTGGAGAGCGCTTGAAAGCTAAAGTAAGACTTGAGAAATTTGCGGGCCTCACTTTCCAAGATCTGATTCTTAAACTCTCACAGTTTTGGGCGAAGCAGAACTGCGTGCTTCAGCAACCCTACGACGTGGAAGTCGGCGCCGGCACTATGCACCCCGAAACGTTCCTCCGGGTCCTTGGCCCGGCCGCATATCGGGTCGCCTATGTGCAGCCAAGCCGTCGGCCCGCCGACGGGAGATACGGGGAAAACCCCAACCGGCTCTACAAACACACACAGCTTCAGGTAATCCTCAAACCCTCTCCCGCGGATGTTCAGGACATCTATCTGAGGAGCCTTGGAGCAATCGGAATCAACCTAAAGGAGCACGACATTCGCTTTGAGGAAGACAACTGGGAATCACCTACGCTGGGCGCCTGGGGAATTGGCTGGCAAGTATTGCTCGACGGGCTGGAAATCACCCAGTTCACTTACTTTCAGCAGAGCGGGGGCATCGATCTTGACCCCATTTCCGTGGAGCTCACTTACGGGCTCGAACGAATCTGCGCCTTTTTGCAGGGTGTGGAGAGCGTATACGATCTTCGCTGGTCGGCAGACAAGACGTACGGCGATATTCGGCTGGCAGAAGAGCAGCAATTCTCGGAATACAGCTTCGACCGCAGTGATGCGAAGCTGATTCGCACTGAATTTGATCTGCACGAAAAACAAGCCAAGGACCTGTTAGATGGATTTGGCAAGACGGAAGGGAAGGAGCGTGCGCGCTACCCGCTGCTTGCCGCGTACGACCACTGCCTGAAGTGCTCGCATTTGTTCAACCTGATGGATGCAAGGGGCGTCATATCAACCACCGAGCGGGCAGCTCTGATGAATCGCGTGCGTACGCTGGCCTGTCGCGCTGCCAGTGCTTATCTAGAACAGACCGGCGGCCCTGCGCTCCGTCGCGAGGCGCGCGCATGAAGTCCGGGGCGCAGAAAGCAGTTGAAAAGAAAGTTGAAGTTCTTCTTGAGATTGGTTGCGAAGAGATTCCAGCATGGATGCTCCCCAAGGCCGAGGATGAGTTACGGCTGAACCTTGAGAAGCTCCTAGCAGCGGAAACCCTCGCCGATGAGGTGAAAGTTGAAACCTTTGCCGGACCCCGCCGGCTGGTTGCTTTGGCTCATGGTCTACGAGCCAAGCAACCGGACGCGGTGAGCGAAGTCACCGGGCCTCCGAAATCGGTGGCCTACGATACGGTCGGCGCGCCGACGCGAGCGGCGCACAGCTTTGCGGAGAAGCAGGGGCTTTCGGTCTTCGATCTCTACGTGGTGCAGACGCCCAAGGGCGAGTATCTGGCCGCCAAACAAATCAAGACGGGACGCTCCGCGGAACAGATTCTGCGCGAGATCCTGCCGCGAGCGATTCACGATCTTTCCTGGCCGAAGTCTATGACCTGGACGGGGCTCGAAGGAGCGCGTTTCATCCGTCCCATCCGTTGGATAGTGGCTGTGGTAGATGGGAAGCCGTTGCAATTCTCATTCGCAGGGGTGGCCGCGGGTAATGAGTCCCGGGGTCACCGGTTCCTCGGCAAGGGAAAGCTCCGCGTCAAAGACTTTGCCGATTATGAAACGCGAATGCGAAGGAACGGCGTGATCGTCAGGCCCGCGGAGCGCCGCGAGAAAATCGAAAAGGAACTTCTGGCGCAGGCCAAGAGAGGCGGATACCGTGTCCACGAAGATGCGGAATTAGTGAAACTGGTCACCTACCTCAACGAATTTCCCAGCGTCATTGAGGGCAATTTCGACAGCCGATTTCTCAGCCTCCCCGATGAAATCCTCATCACCGTGATGAGGGATCACCAGAAGTATTTCGCGGTTGAAAAGCGCACCGGTGAGGTTGCGCCGCACTTCCTTGCGGTGATCAATCTCGCCAAGGATCCCAAGGGGCTGATTCAGCTGGGTCATGAACGGGTCTTGCGTGCCCGGTTTGCAGATGCGCAATTCTTCTGGGAATCGGACCAGAAGTGTCGGCTCGCCGACTACCTTTCCAAACTGGAGCGGGTCACTTATGAATCGAGGCTGGGAAGCTATCGCGACAAAGTCGAAAGGACACGGGCCATTGCGCGCTGGCTGGCCGAGCAGTGGTTCAACAGCGGGTTGATGCAGGCGCACGTAGCCGAGGCCGATCGCGCCGCCGAGCTGGCGAAATGCGATCTTGCAACCGAGATGGTGCGCGAGTTTACGGAATTGCAAGGAATCGTAGGAGGGCTCTATGCAAGAGCCCAAGGGGAGCCTGCCGAAGTGGCGGACGCGATCTACGATCACTACCGACCGGCCGGACTGGACGATCCGGTTCCACGCAATCTGACCGGCTGCGCGGTCGCACTTGCCGACAAACTCGACTCCGTGGTGGGGTGCTTTGCCGTTGGTATTGTGCCCACAGGATCGAGCGATCCCTTCGCTCTGCGCAGAGCCGCTCTAGGAGTCGTCAAAATTATCCTGGAGAAGAAACTTCCCGTATCGCTTTCCTTGGCGGTGGGCGCGGCGGCCAAGGCCCTCCTGACACACGCGCCAAAGCGCGGAGTCACTCCCGCGCAGGAAGCGCAGATCCTGGACTTTCTTATGGACCGCGCCCGCTTCGTTCTGCGCGAGCGGGAGAAGTTTGGCTATGACGAAGTCAACGCCGTCTTCCGCGCGGGTGCCGAGGACTTGGTGGATTCCCAAAAACGCTTGGGAGCCCTCAAAGCGATTCGAAAGACGAAGAACTTCGAACCCCTGGCGATCTCCTTCAAGCGAATCCGGAAAATCCTAGAGAAAGCGAATGTGAAGGAGGGCGAGATTAAGGGAATTCAACCTGACCTGTTCGAGAGCGAAGCGGAACGCGAGTTGTTCTCCGTAGTGCGCGCGACAGCTTCCAAGGTGCAAGCAGAGAAGAGGGCGGGGCGTTACCTGCAGGCGCTGGAGATCATTGCAAGCCAGCGGAAGGCCGTCGATCGCTTCTTCGAGGAAGTGATGGTGATGGCGGAGAATGAGGCGGTGCGTCAAAACCGTCTTGCGCTCCTCTCGGAACTCCTCCGCGAATTCACTACGATTGCGGACTTCTCCGAGCTTGGGGGAGAAGAGCGCTCTTAAGGACTTAAAGTATTGGTTTAGATATTTCTGCCTGCTGTAAAGTCGGCGTGCCGACGAGCGCAGCTGAGGATTCCCGACGGGAAGCCTGCGGTAAATACAGATTGCAGTTCAATAGGAAATTTAGGGGGCACTGTGAAAAAGTGGGTGTACTTCTTTGGCGCGGGCAAGGCGGAGGGCGATGGCGAATGGCGAGACTTGCTTGGCGGGAAAGGAGCGGGTCTTGCCGAAATGACGAAGATCGGCTTGCCGGTGCCCGCGGGCTTCACCATCTCCACGGAGGCGTGTGATTATTACTATAAGAACGGCAAGAAATATCCCGCCGAGCTGAAGAAGCAAGTCGCGGCAAACGTGGAGCGGCTGGAAAAGGTAACACGCAAGAAGCTGGGCGACCCGAAAAACCCCTTGCTCGTGAGCGTGCGGTCCGGCTCGGCCCGTTCCATGCCGGGCATGATGGAGACAATTCTCAACCTGGGCCTTAACGATCGGTCCGTTGCAGGGCTGGCTTCGGTGACGAAGAACGAGAGATTCGCCTACGACGCGTACCGGCGGTTTGTGCAGATGTACTCGACGGTGGTCATGGAGATGCCGAAGGAAGATCTCGAACACCGGTTGCGCGCGATGAAGGGCAGGCTTGGCGTGAAGGATGACACGGCTGTGCCCGCCAGCGGTTGGAAAGAACTCGTTGCAGAATACAAAGCGCTTTTCCGCCAGAAAACGGGCAAAGATTTCCCCGCCGATCCCATCGATCAGTTGTGGGGAGCCATCGGCGCGGTGTTCGGTTCGTGGATGGCGGAGAAGGCGGTCACTTACAGACGCGTGGAAAAGATCACGGGGCTTCTAGGCACGGCAGTCAACGTCGTGCAGATGGTCTTTGGCAATACCGGGGAGAACTCCGGAACCGGCGTGTGTTTCACGCGCGATCCGAGCTCGGGCGAGAAGACTTTCTATGGCGACTACCTCTCTAACGCCCAGGGCGAGGACGTCGTAGCTGGAATTCGCACACCGATGCCCCTGCGCGAGATGGCCAGGAGCATGCCAAAGGTTTATGCGCAGCTCGAGAAAGTTCGAGTAAAACTTGAAAAGCATTATCGCGACATGCAGGACATGGAGTTCACCGTTGAGGACGGCAAGTTGTATATGCTGCAGACCCGGACAGGGAAGCGAACCCCGGCAGCCGCGTTCCGCATCGCCGTGGATATGGCCAACGAAAGACTGATCAGCAGAGAAGACGCGATTCAAAGGATCAAGGCCGAGGACATCGAGCGCCTTTTTTACCCAGTGATTGATTCGAAAGTGGACAGGAAGTCTCTCGAAGCGCGCAAGCTCGCGGCGGGAATCAATGCCGTTCCCGGCGCCGCAGTAGGCAAAGTGGTTTTTTCCGCGCAGGACGCGGAAGCCTGGGCCGAGCGTGGCGAGAAAGTGATTCTCGTACGCCGGGAAACGAGCCCGGAGGATGTTGGGGGGATGGCGGTGGCCCAGGGAATCTTGACGGCCACGGGCGGAAAGACGAGCCACGCGGCGGTGGTTGCCCGTGGCTGGGGCAAGTGCTGCGTGGTTGGCGCGGAGTCTTTGGATATTGATTACAAATCTGGAACGATGAGCGCCAACGGAAAAGTCGTCAAGCAAGGCGAGTGGATCACGCTGGACGGGAGTGAAGGCGTCGTGTACACGGGAGAAATGCCTTTGGTCACGCCGGAGTTTCCCAAGTCCTATGGAACGCTGATGAAATGGGCAGATGCGGTACGGCGGCTGCGAGTGCGCACAAACGCCGATACCCCGCAAGACGCGAGGAAGGCCCGCGAGTTCGGCGCTGAAGGAATCGGGCTGTGCCGCACGGAGCACATGTTCTTCACGGATTTCGAACATCCGGAAAAGAGCCATGAGAGACAGCGCGCCATCCAGGAAATGATCCTCGCGGACACTAAGGAATCGAGGGTAAAAGCGCTGGACAAATTGCTTCCTTTCCAACGACGGGACTTCATCGGAATTTTTGTGCCTCACGACCGCGCTAAACAGGAAGAGCTGGCGCGGGAGTTGAACCTCGACGTGGAAACAGTGGCTCGCCGAGTGGAACAGCTACATGAGGCGAACCCGATGCTTGGCCATCGCGGCTGTCGGCTGTCGATCACTTATCCGGAAATTCTTGAGATGCAGGTGCGTGCCATCATCGAGGGGGCGATCGAAAGCCAAAATCAAGGATTTAAAGTATTACCTGAGATTATGCATCCGCTCACGCTAGACCGGAAAGAGCTGTCCATTCTGGAGCAGGCGACTCGTCGCGTGGCCGACGAGCTCATCAAAAAGTCGGGAGCGAAGCTGCCTTACCTCGTTGGCACGATGATTGAATTGCCGCGCGCCGCGCTGCTCGCCAACGAAATTGCGGAGGTGGCGGAGTTCTTCTCCTACGGCACCAACGACCTCACACAAACTACAATGGGGCTTTCCCGCGATGATGCCGGCCGGTTCCTGCCGGATTACGTCGACGAGAAAAAGGCCGGAATCTTCGCCGCAGACCCTTTTCAATCTCTCGATACGAAGGGCGTCGGCATGCTGATGCGCTGGGGAATTGAGCGGGGTCGTAAGACGCGGCCCAAGCTTAAGGTCGGGATTTGCGGAGAGCATGGCGGAGACGCTGATAGCGTAAAATTCTGCCACGCGCTGGACATGGATTATGTAAGTGCTTCGCCATTCCGTGTTCCCATCGCGCGTCTCGCGGCTGCGCAAGCCGTTATTCAAGAAAAACTTGAGAGAGCGGCTGCGCAAGCCGTTATTCAAGAAAAACTTGAGAGAGCCAAGAAGCACAAATGAGCAGAGCTGAAAGCCCGAATCTTTTCTCCAAGTAAAGCTTGAATTCGTCGGCGTGCAGACATCAGAGCGGCTATTCCGAAGCAAATGGCGTGGCACTACCCTCACGTCGGCATCTTGAAGAAGAAGTAGAGACCCAGAAAGAAGAACGTGATGTCGGTGGACCATGCGGCAAGAAACGGCGGCAGCTGTCCGACTCCGCCCATCGCTTCCAAGAGCCGCGCGCCGGTCCAGTAGAGGATCCCGATGCCCACGCCAAGGGCCACGCCGCCGATGGCGCCGCGCGTTCCGACCAGAAAGGCGAAGGGAATCGCCAGCAACATGCTTACCGGCGCAATCAAAGGGAATGCCAGCTTCACGTGCCACTGCACCGTCAAGTTGGAGACGTCGAATCCCGCGCGGTGCAATCCATCAATGTACCGGCGAAGCTCGCCCCAGCTCATCTGGAAGGCTGGCTTCACTTCGCGATTGAAATAGCTGGGAGGTTCCGTGAGCTCGGCCAAGGAAGTCACCGGGAACTGCTGATAGCTGGTGATATTGCCATCGGAAAAGTCGCGCACCCAGCCACCCTCCAGCATCCAGGTTTTCTGCGAGGCGGACCAACGCGCGCGAGAAGCAAAAATCCGGCGGCGCATTTGAAACGTTGCGGGATCGATCTCCACTACGCTCAGACCGCCGAAGAGATTCTGCGCAGAGTCAAAGAGATCGTAATTGTAGATTTTCGTTCCCTCGCCGAAAATCCAGCGCTGCGGGTGCGTGTAGGTTTGCGGGGGACGGCCTTTTATTTGGTTGTGGAGCGCATCCTGGCGCTGGTTCGCGTAGGGGAGATAAGTATCGTCGAGGACGATCATCGCTGCGCCAAGCGCCAGACCCGCAAAGAGAAGAGGGATTGCGAGACGGTAGAGGCTGATGCCGCTCGCCTTGCAAGCGACGATCTCATTGTTCTTGCTCATGACCCCCAGCGTAACCAGCACGGCCACGAGCGCTCCCAGCGGCGTGAGTTCATAGAGCAGATAGGGAGTCAGGTAGCGAAAATAGTCGACAACGACCAGGAATGGAACGCGATGCCGCGCGATGTCGTCAAGCAGTTCAAAGAATGTGAAGGCTTCGAAGAGGAACACAAAGGCGGCCATGAGCAAGGCGAAATGGTACGAGAATCGGCGAAGAATATAGAGATCCATCAAACGGGGAAAGCTGCCGCTGGATTGCGTGTCAATCTCCTGAGCCGCGCCGCCATTGGCCGAGCGTGCGGCCGCCAAGCGCGCACGCGCTCTGCGCAGCCTCCGTACTCGCATCCAGCGCCACAAACGGCCAATCGGACGGAACAGCCGGTTCTCTCCCCGGAATTGTTCCATTCGGGGCAGAAGGGCCAGGCCAAGAATCGCAAGAAGAACGTTCGCGGCCCAGATGCCCGCGGCTGGGGAGATGTTTCCCTGACGAGCCATCCCCGCGCCCATAACGAAAAGCAGGTAGTACGAGGCGATGACGACCACCGCAATGAGGGAGCCTGCGGCTCGACCGCCTCGGCGCGGCTGGGCGCCGAGCGGAACGGCCACGAGGGCAAAGACACAACAGGCCACGGGGAAGGCCAGGCGGCGATGCAGTTCGACGCGCGCTTCGCGCCAGCCTGGGCCGCTCTCGTGGAGGAGGGCGCGGAACGACCGCTCCGGATTGCTCAATTGACGCGCCTGCGCTGAGACCAGGCCGCTTACCTCTATGGGCCAGTCGCTCTGACCAAAGTCGGTGACCGAATAGTGGTCGGGCTCTTCGCGGGAAAATTCATGAGTACTGCCGCCCTGGAGGTGCAGCTCCAGCTTGCCCTGCTGGGGTTGGGCAATTACAATCGCACTCTCCGCCAGCGTGAGGCGGGAGCCGCTCTCTCCTCCGGCCTCCGCGAGAAATACTCCGTGCCACTGCGTGCCACTGGCCGAAACGTCATTAACGTAGAGGACTAGGCGCGGAAAGCGCTCGTCGAAAACGCGCGGCTGCACCTGGAAGGAAATCTGGGAAGTTAGCAGATTCGTTTCTATCTTGCGGAAGGAGCGCAGCGCCATGGGGCCGAGCCACAGGGTCGTAGCAAGGGTAACCGCGGTTCCCGCCATTGCGAGAACTCCGACAGGCAGGAGAATTCTCCGGCGGCCGATACCCAGTGCGGTGAGGGCGATAATTTCGCTGTCCGCGGACATTCGGCCCAGACCGAGGAGCACACCGACCAGAATTGCCATGGGCACTGTAAACGTCAGCACACTGGGGAAGATGCAGAGAAACAGCCTCAGTATCTGGCTGCCGGAGCCGGAGTGGCGGACGAACAATTCCATGAGCCGGACAAGCTGCGGCACGAAGAAAACAAACGTAAAAACGACAAGTCCAAGGAGAGCATGACGAAAAACTTCGCGAACGATGTAGCGGTCGAGGATGCGCATGACGCGAACCGTGAGTGTAACACGGCGGCGCGACGGGGACCGGAGGGAGACCGGCGATGAACAAGGTGCACTTGGTGCTGTTGTGGCACATGCACCAGCCGCAGTACCGCGACCCCGCGACCCGGCGGTACGTCCTCCCCTGGACGCGCCTACACGCGTTGAAAGACTACTGGGGTATGGTCACCATGCTTCAGGAATTCCCAGGCTTTCACGCCACGTTCAACTTGGTGCCCGCGCTTGGGATGCAGCTCGAAGAATATGCCAGCGGTTCCTTCGATGAGCCGTGGTTTGCCCTGGCCTTCAAGCCCGCGGAGGAATTGAATCGCGAGGACAAAGCGGAGACCCTGGCGCGGGCGTTTCAGGTAAATCATGAGCAGTTGATGTCCAGATGGCCGCGGTTCGTGGAGCTGTATGAATGGTCCAAGCCGGCCGGCGGCGCCCAGGCTCAAGTCGCGTTTACTATGCGCGATTGGCGCGACCTGCAGACGCTCTCGCAATTGGCGTGGATGGACGAGTCCTGGCTCCAAAAGGATGAAGTGGTCAGCCGCCTGGCCAGCAAGGGAAAGGACTTCACGGAGAAAGAAAAAACCGAGCTAAAGACAAAACAACTGGAGTTCCTCGGTATGGTCCTTCCCGCCTATCGGGAAGCGGCCCGCGGCAGTCAAATCGAGGTCAGTACGACGCCCTTTTACCATCCGATCCTTCCGCTCCTTTGCGATTCAGACATTGCGCGTGTGGCAAGTCCTGCCACGCCCCTGCCGCGCCGCGCGTATCGCCATCCGGAAGATGCGCGGGAGCAATTGCGCCGTGCGCGGGAGTATCACGAGCGTCTTTTTGGATCGAGCCCCGCGGGTCTTTGGCCGTCTGAGGGCTCGGTCTCCGATCAAGCATTGATCCTCGCTGCGGAGGAAGGCTTCCAATGGTTTGGGACGGATGAAGGTGTGTTGGGCAGAACGTTAAACGCCGGATTCTTCCGCGACGCCAACGGCATTCCCGCGAACGCCGAGCGTTTGTATAAACCCTGGCGCGTTCAGTTTGGGAGCAAGTCCATCACCGGCTTCTTTCGTGATCATCACCTTTCCGATTTGATTGGCTTCGTCTACAGCCGCATGGACGGTAAAGCCGCGGCCGCCGACCTGCATGCGCGGCTGCGGAATTTGGGGGAGCGTGTGCAGAGCGCCCAGCCCCTGACAATTTCTCTCATTCTCGATGGGGAGAATGCCTGGGAGTACTACCCGGGAAATGGCCGCGAGTTTCTTCGTGAGTTCTACCGGAGGATTGAGGGCGATCAGGACTTCCGCGCCTTGACGGCCGGCGAGGCGGTCGCCGCCGCGGGAGATATCCCGTCAACCAGCGGGATATTCCCGGCCTCGTGGATCAATGCAAATTTTGATGTCTGGATCGGGCACAGCGAGGACGTGGCCGCTTGGGAATTGCTTTGGGATGCGCGTGAAACCTACGCGCATGCCGTGGAGGCCCGCGCGCAAGGCCGCAACGATGCGCCGGGAGAGACCGCTCTCAAAACTGCGCAGGAATCGCTTCTCGCCGCGGAAGGCAGCGACTGGTGCTGGTGGTTCGGCCCAGAGCACAGCACGGCGAACGACGCGGAATTCGACGCTCTCTTTCGCAAGCATTTGACGGCCATCTACCTTGCTCTGGGGCAGGTCGCTCCAGAAGAACTGGCCAAACCCATCAAGCGGCGCCCCGAGCATGCGTTACACCTTGCGCCATCCGGGTTTCTTCGCATCAATGTGGATGGCCGGGATACGTCCTACTTCGAATGGCTGGGTGCAGGATTGTATTCTCCGGAGCGCCGCGGTGGCGCGATGCATGGACGGACTTTCCACCTACACGAACTTCGCTACGGTTTTGAGGAAAAGCGCTTTTGCGTGCGCCTGGATCCATTCCTGGAGGCGCTGGCAGAGCTAGAGAACCCCGAATTCCGCATCACCGTCGGCGGGGCGGATGAGATCACCGTCATGGTCAAGCTGGATCGCGGGCACGTGAAGGAATTCGCGGTTGAAAAGGCGCGCGTTTGTTTGTTGAATCCCACGACCGTGGCGGAAGCTGCTTTCGACCGAATCCTTGAGGTAGTCATTCAACGGGATCAGATCGACCTGAAAGGTCAAACCAAGCTGAGGTTGGGAGTCGCTTTATGGCACGGCGGATTGCCCGTGGACGTTCTGCCCTCCGAGGGGTTTCTCGACATAAACCTTGGCGAAGAAAACTTTGCTTGGCCGCTGGAGAGCGCCGCTTCTTAGTTGACCTGCCGTGATGACATTTGCTGGACGCAAATTCATCCGTCAGCGCTCCTAGCTAGAAAAGTTTTACGGCCAGATCATGTGGATGGTCCCCCACGGGGATCATGGTTAGCAAGCTATTCGTGAGTACGCGGATGACCGCGAGGTCCCCAGAACCCTGGTTCACGATCAGCACCAGGCTTTCGTTTGGATCGAACCGGAGCGCGGCCGGCGATTGGCCCGCGGGCACCGGGAATTCCTTTCCGGGGCCGGGCTCTCGGATGACGCGCCGGTTCGCAACATCGACGGGAATGACGTGGCCCGCGGCCGTGTCGGAAACGTAGAGCCGGCTGGCATCCCCGCTCAAAACACCGCGTGTCGGTCCTGATCCTAAGACCATGTAATCGCCGACTTCGTGTGTCCTCGTGTTGATGACCTCCAAACCGTGCGCCTCGGGCGAGATCACATACAACTCGCCGCCGTCGGGCTTGAGCAGCATCTGGGACGGATTTCCGGCGAGTTCCAAATTTGTAAGTAGAACGCCCCTGCGGAGGTCGACGACCGAGATCCGGCGCTCGGTGCTGCTCAGCACAAAAGCCAGAGAGCTATCCGGGACAATGGAAACATCCTCGGGCTGCGGGATCACGCCAACGACCGTGCGCAGTGCCAGGCTCGACGCATCGTGGACACCAAGCGTCGCTTCACCCCGGTTCACGACCAGCACACTCTTTCCGTCTGGCGTCACGCGCGCAACGATGGGTTCTGAGCCGGTCTTTCCGCGGCTCAGGATCGCGTGCGACTCGCAATCAATGCTCAAAAGGGTGTCGCTCCCCGCCGAGGTCGTGAAGACGCGGCCTCCGTCAGGGGAGAAATCCAGGGAATAGGGAAGCGGCCCCACCGGAATCCGCGCTCCGATTTGATTGGTCCGTGCATTGAGCACCCACAGATATCCGCCCGTGGAACTCGTTCCCCAGATTTCCGCGCGCGTCGGATGCTCCCGCATCCCCGACAGGCCGGGGCCAACAGAGATGCGCGCAATCGCGGCCAGCTTTACCAGATCGATGACCGTCACGCTGCCGTCTGCAGT
>WNFG01002765.1_pt1 | contig 14672 bp, 15 predicted proteins | sample 5400431 | NCBI WGS metagenome assembly WNFG01 (sample SAMN13153346, study PRJNA577476) | soil metagenome | isolation source: 120 cm saprolite under Douglas fir tree site 2 hole 3 replicate 2 | place: USA:California | collected 2015-04-18
GCCGCCAGCCGGCCGCTCTGCGAGCCCGAATCCGCTTCCAGGAAACGTCGCGATCGACCGGTCCGGGCGGGTCGACTGCCGCCTTGGCGAGCCGAACAGAAAACCCGGCGCCGGCTCAGGTGCAGTCCATCGAAATGAGCAATTGTAGCGGGGAAATCAGGGAATCGAGAAATTGTATATTGTTTGGGAATAAAGCCCGGAAAAGTCGAGTCTCCTGATTAGCGGCGCCATTTGGAGCCGTTTGGCCCCACAGGGAGATGTGACATGGCTAAAAAGGGCTTTGAGGATCGTGGACAGGGATTAGGCCGCCGGGAAGTGCTGGAATGCATGGTCTGGGCGGGTACCGGGGTGCTTTGGGCCGTCAGCGGCGGCGTTCCCCACTCGGTGGGGCTGATCGGCGATGCTGTTGCCGCCGAACCCACCGGATTCACCTTTCTGCAGATGAGCGATAGCCATATCGGTTTTAACAAGCCCGCCAACCCGGATACGCTGGGCACGCTGCGCGAAGCGGTCGCCAAGGTGAAGGCGATGCCGATCAAGCCGTCCTTCATCATTCACACCGGCGACATCACGCATCTTTCAAAACCAGCGGAATTCGATGATGCCGACAAGGTGTTCGGCGAGACCGGCGTGCAGATTCATTATGTGCCTGGCGAGCACGACATTATCGATGAAGAGCGCGGCAAGGCCTATCTGGAACGCTACGGCAAGGGTTCAAAGGGCGCAGGCTGGTACAGCTACGACGATCACGGCATCCACTTCATCGGTCTCGTCAACGTCGTCGATCTGCAGGGCCTCGGTTTAGGCAACCTCGGCGCCGAACAACTCGCATGGCTCGAGGCCGACCTGAAGGACAAGTCGAGCAGCACGCCGATCGTCGTGTTTGCGCATATCCCGCTGCAGGTGGTCTACAAGGAATGGGGCTGGGGTACCGCGGACGGTACGCAGGCGCTTACCCTGCTCAAGCGCTTCGGTTCAGTCACCGTTCTGAACGGACACATTCATCAGTTGGCGCAGAAGGTCGAAGGCAATATGACCTTCCACACCGCGCTCTCGACGGCTTTTCCTCAGCCGGCTCCCGGCAGCGCACCTTCGCCGGGCCCGATGGTTGTCCCCGCTGACAAACTTCGCACCTTGCTGGGGTTGTCCAGCGTTACGGTGGTGCAGGGTAACAAGCCGCTTGCGATCGTCGACAAGACGTTGGCCGGTTGATCGAGGATTTGGTATGGCAATTTTGATCAGCCAACTCCGCTTCGCAGCGGCCCGGTTTGCTCCAAACCGCGGCCTGGTCGTTGCGTTACTTTTGGGTCCGGTCGTCGGAGCGATGCTAGCGTTTGGTGCGGTAGCGGCACAGGATGCCTCGGACGTGATCACGATCGACAATTTCACGTTCACGCCCAAGGAATTGACGGTTGCCGTGGGAACGACGGTCAAGTGGGTCAATCACGACGACATTCCGCACACGGTGGTCGAGAAGAAGACAAGCTTTCGGTCGAAGGCGCTCGACACCGACGACTCGTATTCGTTTACCTTCACTAGCGCCGGCACGTTCGACTATTTCTGCGGTCTACATCCGCATATGGTCGGGCAAGTCATCGTAAAGTAGACGCAAGAGGCTCGAATCTCGGTGTGCCAAACATGACGACACCCTTATCGGTACGTCGGTCGGACTTCCGGCGTACCGAGATTAACGAAGTCGTGTTAAAAGAACGGTTGGAAGGCCCAGATCGTTTGTCTGGCCAGCAGCAGGCGTCGGTCCCAATTGTGCAGAACAAGGATGAACGCGCAGTGTTCGATGAAGTCTTTCTGCCACACATGGCCGAAGCCTATCGTCTCGCGCAATGGCTTACCGGCAATGCATACGACGCCGAGGACGTTGTGCAGGATGCCGCGCTGCGCGCGTTTCGCGGCATCAAGAGCTTCGGTGCCGTCAACGCGCGCGCGTGGTCCCTGACAATCGTGCGCAACACCGCCTACAGCTGGTTGATGAAGAACAGACCAAAGGCTGTCGTTTTCACGGGCGACCTGAGTGTTGCGGAGCAACAGGAACTCGAGCATGAAGGCCCGCAGGGAGCGAGGGTTGAGACACCCGAGGAGATCGCTCTTTTCAAGGCGGATGCCGAAGAGGTCCAGCACGCTTTGGCACAGCTGCCGACGCAGTTTCGCGAAGTGATCGTTTTGCGGGAAATGAATCAGTTGAACTATCGCGATATCGCGGAGATCACCAATGTTCCAATCGGCACAGTGATGTCCCGTCTGTCCCGGGGCAGGCAGCTTCTGATCGCTCTACTCGGAGACCGAAAGTAAAATTATGATTGCATCCATAAAAGACAACGACGAACTGCAGATGAACGCCTATTGCGACGGCGAGCTCGATCCGGCTTCCGCGATTGAGTTCGAACGGCGGTTGGCTAACGATGAATCCTTGAAGGCTCGATATATCCGGCTGCTATCGTTGCGCCGCGCCGTTCGTTCGCTTCCGCAACCTGAGGTGCCGCCAGGTCTGCGCGCCCGCATCAATTCGAAACTGGATGCGGATCGGGTGGGCCAAACGGGACGTCCGGGCCAGGCGATCCGTCTGCGTCAGCGAAGCTGGTCGTTTCAGGCGTTGGCTGCGGCAGCGGTGTTTGGCGCGGTGATCTCGAGTTCTGTCATGCTGACGATGGAGCGCTACGATCTGCGCGAGGATGTTGCCCGCCAGGTCGTTGCAGGCCATATCCGGGGTCAATTGGCTCCGCAGCCTTTCGACGTTGCGTCTTCCGACCGGCATACGGTCAAGCCATGGTTCACATCGCGCCTGCCGGAATCGCCTCAGGTGCCTGACCTCGCGGCGCAGGGCTTCGTACTCGTGGGCGGCCGCGTCGATGTCGTCGGCCACGATCCCGTCGCTACGATCGTCTACAAGCATGCCGCGCACACGGTCAGCCTGACGACTCTGCCACCCGGTCAATCCGTCTCGGATCAAGCGATTGCAGGATACAACGTCCGCAGCTGGAGCGATGCGCAGTTCACCTACATTGCCGTTTCGGACTTGGCCAGCTCGGATCTCGCAACGTTCGAGCGCGCATTTTCCGCGGGATCGCCTGCGCCGGAAGTCAAATAGTCGAGCGAGGTCGTCTGGTCCTCAGCTGGGACGTCCTGACCGCAAGCCCAGCTGGGCTCTCTGGCAGACGCATTCGCTAATGCTGATCAAAAACGTGGAAAAACTACGTAAGAGAACCCTGCGTGAACGGATCTATGAGGAGGTCGTACGCCTGATCGTCACCGGCGAATTGCCGAGCGGCGGATGGGTGGACGAAAAGCAGGTGATCGACAAGCTGCGGGTAAGCCGAACCCCGTTCCGCGAGGCGATCGGGATACTGGCAAAGGGAGGATTGGTCGAGATCAAGCCTTATCGCGGGTTTTATGTGCGGAGCTTTTCCCGCGACGAGACGGCTGACCTTTACGAACTATACAAGCGGCTTGAATGTTTCGCGGTCGAGCTCGCCATCCCGCAAATGAGCGACCGCGACATCCGGCGGTTTGAAAATATACTCGGTGAAGCCATGGTCGCCTTGCAGCGCGGGGATATGAAAACATATGCGATACGCGATCGGGAATTTTACGAAGCTATCGCCGAGCAATCCGGAAATTCCGCGCTTATCGAGGCGCAGGCGCGGTTCGCGCTGCAAATCCAGCTCTGCGGCACAATCACAAATGTGGGCCGCGAGTTTGCAGAGCGCGCAGCGCATGGATGCGATGACATCATACAAGCATTCAAGGCGCGGGACGCCTCACGCGCAGCCTTTCTGGTGCGCGCCCACATTGGCCATACGCAGGAGGCTGTTCTTGCGCGCTTCCCCAATGAAATAGCGTCTCGTTGAGAAGCCGGGCCGACTTTCGGTACCTAGGTCTTTGCGGATCTGTGGTTCCACGCAAACGGCACCAGCAACGCAGCTAGAAGCGCGAAGCATGCCAGCAATAGCCAGGCCTCGTTGGCACTCGCGGCGAAAGCCGCCTTCTCAATCATCGGGCGCAAATATGCTTCGGCGGCCGCATCGACCGGCGCTGCCTGCCGGGTTGCGAATAGTCCCGGGTCAAGCCTTATGGCCTGCGCGGCGGTTGCGTCACCTGCGATAAGGCGGGCCCGGAGCGCATCCGCATGAATGCTGGTTCGACCGTAAAGAATCGTGTCGATCAGTGCGATGCCGATCACGCCGCCAATATTTCGCATCATATTGAATAAACCACTGGCGTCGGGGACCTGCGATTGCGACAAGCCTCCCAGTGCCAGGCGCGTCGGCGGCAGCAGACAGAACATGATTGCAGCGCCCCTTATCAACTGGGGCCAGAACATCTCATTGAAGTCGGTATCGGGGGTCTCGAATGCGTTGAGACCAAGGCCGGCCGCGAACATCGCAAACCCGACGGCCGTCAACAAGCGCCCGTCCATGCGACTTTCCAGCGCCACAGCGAGCGGTGCAGTAGCCAGCTGTTCAATGCCGGCGACCAGCATGACCAAACCGATCTCGAGGGCATTGCGGTCGCGGACAAATGCAAGAAATACCGGCATCAGATAAACCGATCCAAAGAGTCCTACGCCGAGGCAAAAGCTCATGGCGCAGCCGACGGCGAAGGAACGATCGCGCAGAGTCGACAGCTCAACAATGGGATAGCGCGCCCTGAGTGTTCGCCAGCCGAAAGTAAGGCCGGACAATATGGTCAATGAAAGCAAGGCAACGCAGAGCAGAGACAGCCACCCGTCTCGGGGAGCCAGCTTCAGACCGATAACCAGGCTGGCGAGGCTGGTCGCCATCAAAAACAGTGAAAAGCCGTCGAGCTTCAGTATGTCGGAGATATGAGATTGTTGTCTCGGCAGCAAAAACGGCGTGAAAATGCAGGCAATGAGTCCTGGAATAACGTTGATAAGAAATAGCCAGTGCCAGGAATAGGTTTGCGTGGTCCAGCCGCCGACAATGGGCCCAACCGTCGGTGCGAGAACGGCCATGATGCCGGCGATCGTCGTCGCGATTCCCTGCATGCGCGGCGCAAAAAGAATGAAGACGGCCGCGAAGACCGGCGGAATAAGCGCGCCGCCCGCGAAACCTTGCAGCACGCGGAAGAAAACCAGCGTGGCAAAGCTCTCGCTCAGCGCGCAGCCAACAGATGATGCCGTGAAAAGCGCCGTCGCCGCGACAAACAGCCAGCGCATGGTAAGCGCGTGAGTGAGCCAGCCCGTCAACGGAATGGCGATGATCTCGGCGACTAGGTAAGACGTCTGTACCCAGCTGATGGCGTCAGGCGGAACGCCAAGCGCATTCTGGATCGCGGGCAATGACGTCGCGACCACCTGGATGTCGAGAATGGCCACGAACATCCCGAGGCACATCAATACAAAGCCGATCCAGATAGCTGGTGGACTGCTTTTGCGGTCCACGCCGCTCATTCCACTGCCTGGGCGCGCGAAACATATGTCAGGGCGCGATTCTCGGCGCGAATGCGAATGGAGAGAATCCATGCATTTAGCGCGGTGAAGACCAGGGCGATCAGAGGCAGCCCCAAAGCCAAGGGCAGAACGGCGATCTCGCACACGACGACTGCGTAGTTCGGATGCGACATGAACCGGTAGGGACCAGTTGCCACCAGCGGCGCGCCCGGCAAAACGATAATTCGAGTCGTCCAGCGCATGCCAAGCGACAAGATGATCCAGGCGCGAAGACACTGCAAAACAACGAAACCGCAGAGCCAAACCGGGTCCACCGGCTGACTGTGCCCCCATATCCACAGGGAGCTCAGCCAGGCAAAGTGCATGGCGACCAGTAGTGGATAATGGCGGGCGCCGGTCTCCGTCGCTCCCCGGGCAAGCAGCCTGGCGGTGTTGTGACGTGCGTGGAATAGTTCGCCCACGCGCTGGAAAGTGACAAGACCAAGAACGATGATCGCAGAAATCATGTCGCGCGCCGCAGCGATGCGCAGCTCGCGGTGAATCCCGGCCCGAGCGATGTCAGCAAAGATCTGAACGGTACCTTGTCGGCAAGCACGCGTTCCAACACGAACAAGACGGTAGGGCCCGACATATTTCCATAATTCGCCAGGACTTGCCGTTCGTGATCGAGGCTGCCCTGATTGAGAGAAAGCGCGGATTCCAGGGCCCTTACGACTTTCGTTCCGCCCGGGTGGCACACAAAACGTTCGACATCTTCGGGCCCAAGATTCATGCGTGCGAGAATGCCGGTTACCGCCGCGCCCATATTCTCAGCCACGAAGCCCGGGATGGCTCGGCGAAAAACAACCCCAAATCCTTCGGGATCCACGTTCCAGCCCATGATATCCAGGGTGTCGGGCCAAAGATGTTCGCCGAAATCCTCGAATTGAATGTCGCCGCCGTCCCCGGCACGCAGTATCACCGCGGCCGCGCCGTCGCCGAACAGGCTGATGGCAACGATATTTGCCTTCGTCAACTGATCCAGGCGAAAGGCGGGTGTGCAGAGTTCGACAGCGAGGAAAAGGACGTTGGTTCCAGGCCGCGCCTGTGCGAGGCGCGACGCGATGGAAAGGCCCGCCACGCCACCCGCGCATCCCAAACCGAAAACCGGCACGCGCGAAATGTCCGCCCGGAATCCGAGCTTCCTCGCCACGCGGGCTTCCAGGCTCGGCGTCGCAATGCCTGTGGAGCAGACGGTGACGACGGTATCGATTTCGTCGGGTGCAAGGTCGGCCTGCTCCAGTGCTTTCCTTACCACATCCACAAACAGCGCCTCGCTACCTTCGAGGAACGCTTGGGTCCGGTCAGGCCAACCGCGGGGCTCGCAATACCATTCGATCGGCTTGACGCCGTAGCGCGTGACGACGCCGCTGTTCTCAAAAACTTTAGAAAGACGCTCGAATTCCGGATAACGCTGCCCGAACAGCTCTCTTGTCACGAGCGCCACCGTACTCTGCGGGAAAATATGCGGCGGAACAGAGGTCGCCAGGGAAACGAGACCAGTCGTCGATGTCATGCATCCCCCCGTCACGGACATGATTGAACGCCCGAGCACGAGGGCAGCCACTTGCGGAAACGATGCGCCAAGACCCCGGAAAGCTTTGGCGCCTAATGGGAAGACCCCAAGCGCCCACCAATTATTCCCGTTCAGCTCCAGGTAAAGAATGTTTGATTAAGCGTGCGGCGGCGGCGGCAGAAATCCTGATCACGATGACGTGCCTTCCTGGATCCAATAGTGGAGTCCCATTTCTCTCGTCAGCGCCGCGGCCAGGAGTCGTTCACGCCATAAAACGATCGAGCCCGCGGGAATATCATCACTCATATGAGAGTCTTGCCTTCTGAGGACTTTAACAAGTCCAGGTGGCGGGAATTCTGCAGAGCGATGGGTAAAGAGACACAACGCTCAACTAACAGGCTTGATTGGGACAACCTCGCAGCAGATGCCTTGGAGCTTGCCCGCCTGATACCCCCAGGTCCGGAACGTAACGAGGCGCTCAAATTGGCAAGCCTGCTTCGTTGTACTGCCGATGCGCGGGGATTGATCTTTGCAAAGCGGGGCAGGCCACGAAAGTAAACCGTAATTGCCTGCATGAAAAGAAACCGGTGCGGGCACGCGTGCACAAAGGACAGTTTGGCTCACATCAGCTCGGACGCGATCTCGGGCGGGCTTCAATCGCCACCACCTCCGGCTTCAGGCTTTTGGCACGCACTCCCATCGGGTTCCCCGGCAGCATCCGCTGCATGATCCGGTCGCGAAAGATGAACGTATGTGCCATCGCGGCCGCGACATGGGCGGTGATCATCAGGAGCAATGCCCATTCCATGGTCCCGTGCCATTTCCCGATCGACGTCGCCAGGGCTGAGCCTTCTGCCAACTCGGGTAGAGGGGCCGCAAAGTATAGCGAGATCGACCAACCACGCTGCGATGCGAACAGCCAGCCGGTCATGGTGGTCGCAAACACAAGCGCATAAAGCAACCAGTGTACCGCCTCCGATATCAGCTGCTGCCAGGCTGGAAGCGAACCCTCCGGCGCGACGGGATGGGTGATGCGCCAGAAAAAACGCAAAACGATGAGCGCAAGAATCGTCATCCCGAAGGAAATATGCAATGTCATCGCGTCGCCGGGCTTCATCCCGCGATGAATGTCCGGCATGAACCAGCCGAGCGGATATTGCACCATGAGAAGCGCTACGATCAGCCAGTGAAATACCTTCGCGGTCGCTCCATAGTGTAGTTGTTTGGCCATGCTGTTCCCTGTTTGACATCATCAAAGTGACTGGCCTGCACGTTGTGGTGCGGCTGAGAGGTCGCGCCCTGGAGCTGAGAGACGTTTCTAGTTCATGCGGCTCAATCAATAGGGCTTGGGCCGGCTCACAGGCGTCGCGCCGGAATCGCGCGGCTTGTTCGGGAACAGCAAACGCGGATTCAGGGCGCAGTCGCCGATGCCCGATGCCGTCCACCGACATTGCTCCTGGGTTTTATAGAAGCAATAGAGGTAACCTTCCCGCGAGACGCACCACGGATATTCCTGGGCGTCAGCAGTCTCAGCCGACAAGGAAGCAAAGACAGCCATGACCGCTGCGACCGCGGCAAGGGGTGAAAGGCGTACCATTTGGATTCCGATCATAAGTTGGGATATGCACGTCCGCCCTGCTAGGAAGACTCGGATTAGAGTCTGGATATTCCCGAGCGTGCCAATCTTGAAGTTCGTCAGTCTGCAGCGACGACAAGCGGCAAGATGTGTTCACGGAAGGGCCGGCCACTTTCGGTATTGGCAGGCTCTTGTCAGTGATGATGAGAGGGCTTTTGGCATGCACAGCCGAGATTCGCAGCGCCTAGCAGCCTCGGCAAACGCTTTTGATCTTGCGGTCGACCTCAGCGTCTTCTTGATCAAGGCTTTGCTGAGATACAGACGTCGATGTCGGAACATCGGCTGCATGCGGCGGTGGCCTACCGGCGCTGACCAGGGTCTGGTTGTGGTTTCGCTTCCGCGCTGAGATGTCCGGACAGACGGTGCTGATGCCATAGCGCCGGCTGTTCCGCGGCCAACCACGTCTCGTCGCTGAGATGGTGCAGATCCAATTCCCAAATCTCTGTAAGGCGCCGTAGTACCGAAATAGAATGCAAATTAAGCGTAGTGGAAGAGGAGGGGCCCCGCCCTTTATCGCCACGCGGATTTGTGCCCGGGCTCGGGAACCTCCGCTGGCTGCGGACCCTCTATTCGTCGAGAATGCACCATTGCCAACGGCAATTTGCACCAACCATCCTCTTGAAATTGCGGCCGCAAAGCGCGCTTTGCAGAACCGGATGCTGGGTCTGAAGCCGGCGGCATAACCGGGGATTGTTGGAATCACTTGACGAGTTCTAAAAAAGAACTGTAGTTTGCGCGGCAAGACGGCCGGTCGCAACGGCCGCGACGTGCCGGAGTAACGAGTGCCGTGCGGGCCCTGCAGACGCCAGATCGGCGTTTCGACCAAGGAGGAAGTCATGTTCGGGAAGTTCAAGCTGGTATCCGCGCTGGTACTCGCATGGTTCGCGCCGGCGCTCGCTGCCGATGCACCGGGTGTGACGGCGACCGAGATCAAGATCGGCGGCGTCTTCCCGTTCAGCGGCCCGGCATCATCGATTGGCCTCGTCGGCAAAGGCGTTCTCGCCTACGTTCAATCCATCAACGACCGCGGCGGGATCAACGGCCGCAAGATCAACTATATTGCAATGGACGATGCCTACAGCCCGCCGAAGGCGGTGGAGCATGTCCGCAAGCTCGTTGAAAGCGATGAGGTCGCGTTCATCTTCAGCCAGCTTGGTACCCCAGGAAATACCGCATCGGCCAAATACCTGGGCCTGAAAGGCGTTCCCACCATCGCCATTGTCAGCGGATCGAACAAGTTCACCAGCGTCGCGGATTTTCCGCTGACGACGACGGGATTGGTCAGCTTCGATACCGAAGGAAAGATCTACGCGAAATATCTGAGCAGAGCGCTGCCAAACGCGAAATATGCCATCCTTTATCAGAACGACGACCTCGGCAAAGATTACGTCAACGCTTTCAAGGCATTCCTCAAAAGCGATTTCGACAAGAGGGTGGTAACGGCAGCCTACGAAATCACCGACCCGACCGTGGACTCGCAGGTTGTCAATCTGAAGAGCTCGGGCGCAGAAGCGCTTCTGGTTGCGGGCACGCCGAAATTCTCGGCGCAGGCCATTCGCAAGGTGGCCGAGATCGGATGGAAGCCGACGCTGATTGTCAATTTTCCGTCGAGTTCGGTATCGGCAACCCTCAAACCCGCCGGCCTTGATAAGGCGGTTGGCGTGATCGTCGGAACGTTCAACAAGGACCCGACCGATTCGAAATGGAATGACGATGCCGGCATGAAGGCCTATCGCGCGTTCTTCGAGAAGTATCTGCCGGGGTCCGATATCGGCGATACCAACTACCTGACCGGCTATCAGCAGGGTTTGATCCTTGAGCAAATCCTGAAGCAGTGCGGCAACGATCTGTCCCGCGAAAATATCGTCAAGCAGGCCAAAAGCCTCAGGGATCTCGTGCTTCCGACCGCCATGCCGGGTATCTCGATCAACACCAGCGCGACCAGCAACATGGTCTGGACGCAGCTGCAGCTGCAACGCTGGAGCGGCACCAACTGGGAGCAGTTCGGCGAAGTGCTCGACGTGAGATCCGAATAAGCGGTGTCGTTTGCGAAGTACGCGGCTGGCGCTCGATAAGAACAGCATACCGACACATGAATCTGATGGAGGGTTATCCGTGAAAGGCTTGATGCAAAATCAGCCGCTGTTGCTGTCGTCGCTTCTGCAACATGCCGACCGGTTTCACGGCAATACCGAGATTGTATCGCGCACCTCCGAAGGTCCGATACATCGATATACCTATAAGGATGCCGCGCGCCGGGCGCGCAAGCTGGCCGATGCGCTGCGGCGCTGGGGCGTCGGGCCAAGCGACCGGGTGGCGACGCTTGCCTGGAATAATTATCGGCACTTCGAGATCGAGCATGGCGTCACCGGCCTTGGAGCGGTCTGGCATGCGATCAATCCGCGATTGATACCGGCTCAGATTTCCTACATCGCCAATCATGCCGAAGATAAAGTGCTGTTTTTCGAAAGTTCATTTCTGCCTCTGGTGGAGAAACTCGCGCCGGAACTCGCCACCATCAGCCTCTTTGTCCTGATGGTCGACAGGACAGCGATGCCGGTGACGAGCATCCCCAATCTTTTATGCTACGAGGACTTGCTGGATAACGGCGAGGAGAATTTCCGATGGCCGCTATTCGATGAGCTGTCGGCTTCGTCGCTGTTCTACACGTCGGGTACGACAGGCAATCCGAAAGGAGTGCTCTATTCGCACCGGTCCGACATGCTGCATTGCCTGTCCATCAGTGGTGCTTATTCCCTGGGCTTTACTGCGCTGGATACGATCTTGCCGATGACGCCGATGTTCCACGCCAACGGCGCATGGGGTTTTACCCATGCCGCTCCGATGGTCGGCGCGAAGCTGGTGCTGCCGGGACCGAAGATGGATGCCGCAAGCATTGCCGAGCTGATGGAAGCGGAAGGTGTGACCGTCGCGGCCGGCGTGCCGACGCTGTACGCAAAGCTGCTGCAGCATCTGGAAACGCAAGGGCAGGGCGCCGGCGCGCTGAAGCGGATCGTCATCGCCGGATCGGCACCGGCGCCGAGCATGATCGAGGGGTTCGAGCGCCTCGGCGTCTCGGTGAAGCACGTCTGGGGCATGACCGAAACCAGCCCCTGCGGGACCTCTCCACAGCCGTCGCGAAAAACGGCGAAGCAATCGCCGCAGCACCAGCTTGGCCGCAAGATCTCCCAGGGACAGCCGATCTATGGTGTCGACGTAAAAGTCGCCGATGAGGAGGGCAACGAGATGCCGCGTGACGGCCAGTCCAGCGGCAGATTGATGGTGCGCGGCCCCTGGGTCGTCAGCGGCTATTACCGCGATGAGAAGCCGCTGCTGGAGGATGGTTGGTTCAATACCGGCGACCTCGCGACGATTGATAGCGACAATTATATCCAGCTCACCGATCGCGCCAAGGACGTCATCAAGTCGGGCGGCGAGTGGATCAGCTCGATCGATGTTGAGAATCTGGCGATGGGCTGCCCGGGCGTTGCCGAGGCCGCGGTGATCGGCATTCCGCACCCGCAATGGGAGGAGCGGCCGTTGCTTGTCGTCGTGCCTGCTGCTTCCAACGCGGCGACGGAAAAATCGATCGTTGCTTTTCTCGAAGGCAAGATTGCCAAATGGTGGATTCCGGACGATATCGTTTTCGTCGAGGCGTTGACTTACGGTGCAACCGGCAAAGTGCAGAAAATGGAATTGCGTCGCCGTTTCGCCGGACACTATTCGTCACGGATGACGGCCTGACAAAGCCTGGTCTGACGGCATTCGAGTTGCCGGCTGCCGTGCGAGAAACAAGTCTGCGGCCGCTTTCGCCGGTAGCCGCGCTACAGCGATCGCAAAATATCGCCAGACCGCGCGGCTCGACTTTACCCGGCTTTTTCGGCCTTCAAGGAAGCGGCAGGAACCTGGCGCGCGCCCGGACCGGGATGCACATGGACGTGCTTGGCGGCAAGCGGCTCGCCGCATTCGGAGCACACCATAACCGGATCGAACATTTTGCCGCAGTTCTTGTGCTCATGAAGCATGGGCCTGCCGCGGGAATCGACCATGTGGGTGTCACCCCAATGGACGATCGACATGATCACCGGATAAAGGTCGAGGCCTTTTTGCGTCAGGATGTACTCGTATCGCTTCGGCGATTCCTGATAGGGGATCCGGCGCAGCACGCCGAGCCGAACCAGCTTTTTGAGCCGCTCGGCAAGCAAATGCCGGGTGATCCCGAGCGCCGATTGAAACGCCTCAAACCGCCGCTTCCGCAGGAAGCACTCGCGCAGAATCAACAAGCTCCAGCGGTCACCGATCACGGCGACGGTGCGGGCCAATGAACATGGCTCTTCTTCCAGCTCATCCCATTTCATCGTTTGGTCTCCTGCGCAGCCTTGCCAAGCCTCAGGCTCGATTCGAGATCATCTTCGAGTTCTACATTCTAAATAGGCACTGACTAGGAAACAACCACCCATTTGGGTCCTGAGAGCATAAACCAGGGGCAAAAAGCCGGTTAAAATTGACAGTTCAATTTTAGAACTGTATGTTCCGGGATCGCCGGCGTGAGGTGGTCGGCCCGTCGGCGGCCCATTCAACCATAACACCCTGCCTCAGAGGAGAAGTCCGGTGGCAAGTCCCGTGAAAGTCGAGTTCCAGTTCGATTTCGGCAGTCCGAATGCTTATCTGGCCGAAATCGCCATTCCGGGCATTGAAAAACGTACCGGCGTGAAGTTCGAATACGTCCCGGTGCTGCTCGGGGGAATCTACAAGGCGACCAACAACATGTCGCCGTTCGAGTCGCTCCGCGGCATCAAGAACAAACCCGAATATCAGGCCCTGGAAACGCAACGCTTTATTCGCCGCCACAACATCACGAAATTCACGCCAAATCCGTTCTTCCCGGTCAACACGCTGATGCTGATGCGTGGCGCCGTCGCGGCCCGGTTCGAGAACATGTTCGATCCCTATTTCCGCGCCGCCTATCATCACATGTGGGTGGAGCCGAAGAAGATGGACGACCTTGAAATCTTCCGAAACGCCTTCATTTCGTCCGGCATCGACATCGACAGGCTCATTGCCCGCGCGCAGCAGGACGACGTCAAGAAAAAATTGATCGAAAACACAACCGACGCGGTCAATCGGGGGGCCTTTGGCTCGCCAACATTCTTCGTTGGCCAGGAAATGTTCTTCGGCAAGGACCAACTGCGTGATGTAGAAGAATCAATCATCGAACAGATGGCGGCCGCCCGGTCCAGGATTGCCTAAAAGGATTGATCGAGTTCGGACGGGAAATTGCCGGAACGGCTGGAAGAAGCCGCCGAATGGTGCGGCCTGGTCAAGCCGGCCGACCGCAAGACAACAAGGGGAAGCGTCATGTCAGGGCCACTCAAAGGCGTCCGCGTGCTGGATTTGACCGGCGTGGTGTCGGGACCGTTCGCGACGATGTTCCTCGCCGACCAGGGCGCCGACGTGCTCAAGATCGAGCCGATCGGCGGCGATATCACCCGCCGCAGCCGCGCCACGATCGACAAGGCCGGCGAGTTCTCCGCACTGTTCATCTCCTCGAACCGTGGCAAGCGCTCGTTGTCGATCGACATCAAAAGCGACGTTGGCCGCGAGGTGCTGGCCAAGCTGGTGGCGCAAGCCGACGTGCTGGTGCAGAACTTCCGGCCGGGCACCATGGAGCGGCTCGGCTTCGGGCCCGAGGAACTGCGCAAGCGCCATCCGCGGCTGATCTATGTGTCGATCAGCGGCGTCGGCGAGACTGGACCCTATGTGAAGAAGCGGGTGTACGATCCGATTATTCAGGGATTGTCCGGTTTCGCCGATATCCAGTCGCAGCCGGTGACCAACCGCCCGCAGATGATCCGCACCATCGTTTGCGACAAGACTACCGCGATTTTCACCGCGCAGGCGGTATCGTCGGCGCTCTACGCCCGCGAAAAAACCGGGCAAGGCGATTATATCCAGGTGGCGATGCTCGATGCCATGATCTCCTATCTATGGCCGGAAGGCATGATGCAATACACGGTGGTCGGAGCCGAGGCGACGACCGCCGACCCGAAGGACCG
>WNFG01002766.1_pt1 | contig 14670 bp, 12 predicted proteins | sample 5400431 | NCBI WGS metagenome assembly WNFG01 (sample SAMN13153346, study PRJNA577476) | soil metagenome | isolation source: 120 cm saprolite under Douglas fir tree site 2 hole 3 replicate 2 | place: USA:California | collected 2015-04-18
TGCTCCAGGTATCCCAGATACCCGCGAACACAAAGGGCATTTCATCATCTAACTGAAAATAGAAAGGACGCTTTTCTCTCCCGGTGCGCTTCCACAGGGTTATGTGGACATTCTCTACCGTCAGAACCAATATGAGTTGCTGCGCGCATCTAGCGCAGTCAGCCGGGGCGACAACTTATTTGACGGAAAGGATACGCCATGCGTGTTCAGAAGGTCCACGCCAATTCCCGATACGAATTTGCACTGCTCGACGACGAAGGCCTAGCGATTTCCGTTGTAACCGACTTCCTCGGCTACCTGCGTGCAAGAGGCTGTTCACCTAACACCCTGATTGCCTACGCGCACGATCTGCAACACCTCTTTCAGTTTTTCAAGTGCGCAAAGATTCATTATCAGGAGTTCACGCCACGACGCACTTTGGACTTCTTGCAATACCTACGCGCTGTACCCAGTCGCCGAAAAGCGCGCAAGCGTCCACCAGGGAATGACTGGGGCGCGGCGCCGCAGTCATTCCCTCAACTTGCTCCTACTACAGTGAATCGCATCCTGGCCGCGGTCTCGACCTTCTATGAGTACATCATTCTCACTGACGTTGCTTCCGATGGTGAAAACCCGTTGCGGAAGATTCCGGACATCGCCAGGGCGCGCGTCGTGCCAAGATACACACCTTTTCTGAGTCTCACGACGAAACAGCATCCGGTGAGGCGTCTCGTTCGTGTGCGGACGGCACAGCGCCTGCCACGGCCTCTCACTGACGAGCAGGTGACACTGCTTTTCGGTTCGCTCACACGGCATCGCGACAAAGCCATATTTTTACTCATGCTCCAAGGCGGGTTACGTCCCGGCGAAGTGCTCAACTTGCATCTCGAAGACGTGCAGTACGGTCGGCGGCGAATCACCGTGAGGCATCGCACTGACCACCCGAAGGGAGCGCGCACGAAGTCTTCCGTCGAGCGGGTGGTTGATCTTCACGAGCCGGAGACCTTGGCCACCGTTAGCGCATACATGCTGCACGAGCGCCCTTCCGACACAAACGCGACGCATTTATTCCTTGTCGGCGGAAATGGGCGCAAGCGTCACGAGCCCTTGGGCTATGCTGCTCTCGTCAGGCTGTTTAGGCGGCATTGTGAGCGACTGGGCTTTCATGAGCCGTGGGTGACGCCGCATGCCCTTCGGCATACGCATGCCACCAAAATGTGGGAGAGCGGGATGCGCGAACTCACCTTACAGAAGCGACTCGGCCATGCGTCGCCGGAGTCGATCCGGATGTACACGCGAGTCTCCGATGCTGCCATGCTTGAGGACTACCACCGCGCCGTCAAACGCGCTGAAAAGGATGGCGAACAATGAGCGCCCTCCTGAACCTGCAACCCCTGCGCCCACGCTCTCAGCATGTGACAAGCGAAGAGTACAGCGCGTTCACAAGGCAGCGACCGACGATACGCTCAGGCAATAACCTGCTCAAAGCCTATCGCAGGTTCATCTATCATTATCCTGACTTAGACCAATGGTTCCAGGCGCCACTTGCCGAGCGCATCGGGCAGACGAAACCACGGTCGGGTAAAGCCTACGTATCCGCCATCGCTCGACCTTACTTGTACTACCTCGCGAGGACGGGGCAGTTGTCTTTCGATTGGCAGTGGATCATTGGAGTGCACTGCCATGTCCTGCCGGACGAACTGCTCCCTCCAGAAGTCACGCTGTTCATTCGAAAGCTAGTAGATGAGGGGGTGCGGATGGGGTATAAGCGGCGAAGTACGACTGCCAGACTCTCGCGCATTATGAAAGCTCTCTACCTGCATCGTCTCGCGCCAGGAGTAACTGAGATCAGTGACGGAGACGTTGCTGCATTTGAAGACGCTATTGTAGCTTTCGGTCAGCGGCCAGACCTCGAGACCTTTTTCCATTCTGCCGAGACTTACCGTCGAGTGGCAAAGCAATATCGGCAGGCCATCTACAGCTTGCGCCTGGTGCTGTACCACCGAGGAAGGATCGCTGCTCCGCCGGACCGGACTCCTTCACGCCCCGAGCGTGTGCTCCTGCAACCACGCATGAATGCCTTACTCGAACGCTACCTCTGGGCGCGGCGCGTACAATACGCGCGACCAGCGACGATCACGAAAATCGGTTGTGACGTTCGACGCTTCATCCATTGGCTGTCATGCGAACACCCGGACCTCGAATCGTTCTCCGAAGTAACACGTGACCATGTGCTTTCGTACTCGGCTTCGTTGGAAACAGCTCTGTCGCCGCGAACTGCCAGACCATTAACGGTCGAGTCGAAGATCACGCGTCTCTCTAGCCTGTCAGTTTTCTTCCAAGACACGACCGCATGGGGCTGGGAAGAAGCGCCCCTGCGCCCATTGCTGGGTGCTCGCGATCTACCGAAGCGGCCCAAGCGCATCCCGCGCTATATCCCCGCAGATCAACTAGGAAAGCTCTTGCCCGCGGTGCGACGGCTTGCGTGCCCCTTTCAACGTGCGGCATTAATCATCGCCCGCTGGAGCGGTGCCCGTCGGAGTGAGATCAGGAACTTGGACCTTGATTGCCTCGATGCATACCCGGACGGGACCGCGCGTCTTCGCATACCAGTTGGGAAGGGCAAGAGTGAGCGGCTCGTGCCATTGCATGAGGAAGCGGCTGCTGCCATCCGGGACTTACAACAAATTGCCGTTGCCGTGCGCGGGTTCCGTAACGACCAGACCGGTGCAGAGACGCGCCGGCTGTTTGTGCATCGTGGCCTTCTCTTATCCGCCTCGCATCTATTCGAGACGGCCTTGGAACGAGCTTGCACACAGGCCGGCCTTATCGATCAAGACGGGAAGCCGATGATTACCGCTCACCGGTTTCGCCATACCGTTGGCACTGAACTGGCTGAAGGAGGCGCACGGTTGCATACGATCATGAAGATGCTGGGCCACACCAGCACGGAGATGACACTCGTGTACGCCCATATCAGTGACAAGGCAATGGCGGAGGACTATCAGAAAGTGCTTGTACCAGGGGCCGAACTGGCAGGACCGCTCGCCGAACAATTGCGGACGGGTGTCTTACCGAAAGAATCAGTCGAATGGCTCGAGAAGAACTTCTTCAAGACCGAACTGGAGCTGGGCCACTGCCTGCGCTTGCCGCAAGAAGGACCCTGTGAGTGCGATCTGTATCTGACTTGTGCGAAGTTCGTTACGACCAGAGAGTATGCGCCGCGGCTGCGGTCGCGCAGGCTGCGGGAACTGGAGTTGATCGAAGACGCGATCTCACAGGGATGGGATCGTGAAGTCGAGCGACACCGCTGTGCCACCAAGCGCATCGGGCAACTACTCGAAGAGTTAGGCGAGCCGCTCGAGATGATCGATGAAATGAATCACCAGAGATAAGCAGCGTGGGTAACCGCGCTGAGAGCCATCGTTTGCGTCGAAGCGGACACACTTTTTTTGACTGCCATTCAGCGTTTGGCAAAGTTTCAGCTAACGGCAAATTTTTCAAACGGTCATGTTTCTGCCGCCTCTAACAGGCAATTAGACCCCCGAAACTTGGGAGAACCTCATTCGAACAACATCCAAGTTACCGAAGTCATTGCTTCGATTGAGCTTAAGGCCCATTTGCTTGCGGATCTCCGTGACCGCGCTTCATTGCGGGAATGGCGTAATATTCAAGAGCATTGGGCTTCGTGGTTTTCGGTGAAGTATCGACAATGAGTCCTTTAGTAGCGAAATCTGACACAAAGCCAAGTAAAAAGCTGAAACCTTTTTGTCTGAATCGGTACTAATGAGCAAGAACATGGAGTTGTTGATGATAGGTGTGGCGAGCTCAGTTTCAGCGCCGGGGGTATGCCTTATAGCGCAGATGAATAGTTCAGAGAACTCTATGGAGCGCGTTCGCCCTGATGGCGAGACCTTTCGCCTGATCTTCGCGCAGCATCATAGGTTTGTTTTCAGATTCCTTTACGGAATGGTCGGCGAGCACGATCTTGCAGAGGATTTGACACAAGAGACATTCATGCGTGCTTACGCGAGTATGAACACGCTTCGCGGGGAGTCGAAGCTCTCGACCTGGCTTTGCGGGATCGCGAAAAACGTCGCTCTCAATACGCTTCGTGGGCGCAAGCGAGAGTTCCCCAGCATCGAGATAAATGACCAGTCGGTAGCGAAGTTAAGTGAGGGTGACGCAACCGCTCCTGATGATTACTTGCTTAACAAGGAACTCAGAAATGTCATTCACGATGCGCTGGAGCGATTGGACAGCGATAAGCGAATGGTCTTCATTCTTAAGGCCCTGCAGCAGAGAAGCTATGACGAAATCGCAGAAATCACAGGGTTTTCGATTCCAAAACTAAAGACCGACCTGCATCGAGCGAAAGCCCAGATGCGCCGATTGATTCGCCCTTATTTGGAGGTGCGCGATGAAATGTGAAGCTTGTTTGGGACTGATGGAAGAGCTGATTGAGGGCGAGCTTGATGGCAGCCTGGCCCGAGAGATAACTGCCCATATTGCTATGTGCGGGCCGTGCTCTCAGCTCTGCGCGAACTTGCGATACGAACAGGAACTTTACGGGAACTATCTGCTGGATGTTGAGCCGACAACTGCTTTATGGGCGAACTTACGGTTGGAGCTGGAAAAAAAGAAAGTTATTAGAGCCTCGCAACCGCACCTTCGACTTCAACGTTGGCTTGCGATTGCTTTTGGGGACTTGCATGTCACACCTCAGCTGGCCACAGCCTTGATCCTTATCACAATCGGACTCGTCATCGGAATAATGGTGTGGCGGACAACGATCGATACGTCCAAGCACCAGGCTCAAAACCCGGGAGTCGTCGGCGGGCAACCTGCGTTCGAGGTAAACCGCGAGGGCACGCATCGCGAATCGGATAATACTGACCGCCGAAGCTCTGCTAATGATGACGAGGGAAAGATTCAGCCTTCTTCACCGAAAAGCGGTGACAGAGGACGCGGGATACAGGTTAGCGCTGCCGGCCGCGCAGGTAGACGTATGATTGAAAGATCACCTGCCGTGCCAAAGGTTGATCAGGTGGCACGAAGAGCCGAACAGCAATACTTGTCCGCGATTAAGATCCTGTTGCGCGATATTAAGCGTCGCCGGGCCCTCATTTCTCCCGCGTTGCTTTCGCAGCTCGAAACGGCCCTCGCAGAGGTTGACCGCACCATAGCTGCTACACGAACGGTCGCGCGCGAGCAGCCACGAGATCCGGTTGCCGTCCAGTACATGGCCTCGGCTTATGAGAAAAAGGTAGAGCTGCTCAGAGAAGTGACAAGCCGGTAGACCGCCTAACTTTCTGTCTGAGGACTAACTCAGACTGACTTGGAGGAGTGCAATGTTCCTAAGACTTAAGCCGGTAATGGTCGCGATCGCGTTGATCGGTCTTGTCAGCCCGGCTACGCGCGGAATCGCCAAAGAGTATTCGAGTGCCATTGAGCCAGAACGCAGAGTTGAACGAGCGAGTCGGGTTGTGGTCCGCAATGAATTTGGCGGCATCAGTGTTGTCGGATCGGATCGCGACACCGTTGAGGCGTTTGCAACTAATCTTAACAGTTTGCAAGCGGTTCCAGTGACTATCAGCGAAGAGTCGTCCGGCAATAAGAGAGTCTTTACCGTGAGTCCCGTTGAGAGTCGCCGTGGTGTCAGGCAGAAGATCAATTTAGAAGTAAAGGTTCCCCGCTATGTTGAGTTGGAACCAATTTACCTTCGCAGCAATAACATCAGTGTTATCGACCTCGATGGTGGCGTGAGTCTAAGAACCGACAACGGCAACATTAGTGTTCGCCGGGTTGGGTCTCCCGGGGGCGGATTGGTTGATGTCACGATGGGGAGCGGGAATGTTGATTTGTCGAATATCAACGGCGATGTTCGCGTCGTTTCACTCAGCGGCGGGGTAGCTATTGAATGCGTCAAGGGTGACGTTGCAGTGCGACTCACGAGCGGCCAAACGGTGATTTCAAACATCGACGGAGATGTCGAACTTAACACCACTTCTGGTAGCATTTACTTCACAGGGGCGATTCATTCAGAAGGCCGGTATCGGCTGAAGACACTGTCAGGGAACCTATTTATGTCTATTCCTGACAAAGTTGGCTTTACAGCCGTGCTGTCTGCGTACAGTGGTCTCATAGATACAGACTTTCAATTTCCGAACGCCTCACCCACACCGCCGAGCAGAACAAATCAGCGCGTTATTGGTAAGTACGGTGACGGCAGCGGGCGGATCGAACTTGATTCGTTTAGTGGAAACATATTCCTGCGCAAAATCGTGGCGAGCAGTGTCAAAGGCTGTCAGAGATGAGTGCGTCGATGGAACCAACAAGAATGACTTCGAAGTGCGAGATTAAGATCTTAACTGGCGGCCGGTCTGACTTTGAAGCGCGGATCGGTTTAGCCGGACAAAGGATCACTATATCGAGTGTTAGGGGCGGAATTCGATTCGTAAACTCTCCTAATAACAAGGTGGCGCCGCATATCAACGCCGCGGCATCTGCAGGTCCAACATGCGCCTGCTAATGTTTAAGATACGAGGGACTCCACCAACAGACGATTCTCGCGGATCAGCACTCGATCGGGTTCTACGCGAGCCTCGGCTTCGTGCGCGGGACGCACAGAGTCAATGTGGATCTATCAAGGAAAGGAACACTGACGATGCCAACGAGCCTTCCATGGCGACGCTGCGCTGAGACCGCAAGATTCTGGCGCCGATGGGAGAAGCCTACGATCGCCCGCGCTGGAAGAAAGCTAGTGTCGGTCGGATGTCGGCTGGGTTCTAGGGCATCGCTGAAAAGAGTTGTGGTACCGTCACAAGGCCGCATTGCTCAATCAGTTCTAAATAAGTTGACCTCCATAGTTGTGTCTTTTACTCATGAACGTTAATCGCGCAAGGAGTGTGAATATGAAGGATCGTTCGATTGTTTCATCACTGGTGAGCGGCGCCGTCGCTCTGTTAATTCTGGGCGGCCATGCGAAGCAGCAGAAGGCAGAAGCCGTCAATGTAAATGCTGGGTCGGCTGGAAGTGAGTGGACCAAAGCTATGACCGACCAAGAGGAACATCAAACTTATCAACTTGCAGCCGGCGCACATGTCGATGTGTCTAATATCAGTGGCCCTGTTTCCATCGAGGCAACTGATGGGTCGTTTGCCGAAGTGCACATTTATCGCACGGCGAATAACAGTGACGATTTGGCTTACCGAAAAGTTTCTGTCGAACAGACTTCGTCGGGACTGACGATCCGGCAAAAGAACGACGGCGCTGAGCCTTCCCAGGTCGATATACTGAATCGCGTCGTACTCAAACTCCCACGCCAGGTTAGCGTGAGTGGAAAAAATATCAGCGGCGATTTCAACATCAGCGGCGTCGGTGGGGCGGTTGATCTGAACTCTATCAGTGGCAGCGTCGAAGCCAAGCACTTGAATGGAGCCTTAACCGTATCAGGGGTCAGCGGCGATTTCAACATCAGCGGCGTCGGTGGGGCGGTTGATCTGAACGCTATCAGTGGCAGCGTCAAGGCCATGCACTTGAATGGAGCCTTAACCGTATCAGGCGTCAGCGGGAATGTCCGCGTCGCGGTCGCACGCATCAACGACGCGGGACTGCGTGTGAATGGCGTTAGTGGCAACGTTTACTTAGGCCTGGCCAGCGACCTGAACGCGGAATTGCGTGTCGGCAATACAACCGCCGGTGTCTCCAATAAGATCCAGGCTCTCGCTCTCGTTAGTGTTGGCCCTTCAAACTATTCCGCACGTCTCGGCTCAGGCGGGCCGCGAATCGAGGTTTCGGGTGTGACAGGCTCTATCGTTCTTCAGCGTATATAGAAAGTGTTCAAAGGAGTAAAAAATGAAAAACTCAGCAATCAAGAAAGCTTGTGCAGTCTTGTCGGTCCTCCTTGGCGCATCATCCGTTTGGGCGGCCGTTTATCGAGACCGTGATGAAGTCAATAGAAGCTTTAGTCTCCCAGCTAAAGCGCGTGTTGAAGTGTCCGCGATTAGCGGCAGCGTTGACATCAAGGCTATTGACGGCGATACGGCAATCGTCCAGATCGAGCGAACGGCGCGCAGCCGCGCCGAGCTGGATTGCAACAAAGTCGTTTTGGAGCAGGCATCGGGTAATCTGACCATCCAGAGTAAAACCGCGAACGGTCAGGGTTGCGAGAATATACAGGTCGTTTATCGCGTGCTGTTGAGTCTCCCGCGCCATGTCGATGTTAGCGTCCATGGCGTCAGCGGCCCGGTCAACATCGGAGAGATTGAAGGCGCGCTCCGCATCAGCGGTAATAGCGGTAACATCAATCTCGCGCAGCCCGGCCGTGGTTCAAGCATTAGCGGCAATAGTGGAACGACAACCATTAAGCTAAGGAAACTTGGTGCAGGGGGACTGGAGTTGAGTGGTAATAGCGGAGCTATCAAGCTGTACGTCGACGAGGAATTAAATGTCGATGTGAAAGTGAGCGGGCTTAGCGGCTCGGCCTCAAGTGAACTGCCGAATGTGAAATTTACCAAAACAGGCGCCGCCGATTACTATGCGCGCATCGGGTTTGGCGGGCCGACGATTAATGTCGAAGGTAATTCGGGTAGTATCTTGCTTAGTCGTTATCGGGAATGATCCTTCGGGAAAGGGTGTGTTGAAAAAGCTTGATACCAAAACAGTCCGCGACCGATGATTGGAGGGAATTACATGTCACACTCTCGTTGTGCGCTGACTATCGTTCTCATTTTTTTGTTTCACACGGCGTTGCCTGCTCAGCAGCCTCCGACTATTTGGTCTCATCCCGTGGCCGTGGACAAGAATGATCCTGAGCTGCGCGCCATTCTCACCGAGATTGAGGCCGATGCTGAGACGGCCCGGCTGAAAGCAAAAATTCCCGGTTTATCCATTGTCATCGTCCACGATCAAACTGTTCTGCTGGCTAAAGGCTTTGGTTACGCTGATCTCGTGAAAAAGATCCCCGCCGATCCACAAACGGTCTACCGGGTAGGGTCCGTAACAAAGGTTCTTACTGCCCTGATGCTGATGCAGTTGCGCGATGCTGGGAAACTGCACCTCGACGACCCGATTGCGAAGTACCTTCCCGAGTTCAAAATCAAATCGCGGTTCCCCGACGCCCGGCCGGCGACGTTCCTTCAGGTTGCCGCGCATTATTCCGGATTGCCAATTGAACCTCCTATGGCTCACGAGTATCAAGCCGCGGAAAAGTTTAAGTTTCCTTCCGTTGAAGAACAGTTGAAGAGTCTCAAGGATGTCGAGATGATCGTGCCCGCCATGACCAAGTACTCGTACTCCAACCTCGGGTACAACATTATGGGTCTGGCCCTGTCTCGGGTTGCAAAACAGCCTTACCAGCAGTACGTCGAGAGCCATATCCTCAAGCCCCTCGCAATGAATCACAGCGGCTTTGCCCTGACTGAGCAGATGAAGAGCCACTTTGCCGTCGGCTATAAATCCGCTCGACCGGATGGAACTCACGAACGATCGTCTTACCCGGAGTATGGCATGGCTTCCGGGATGCTCTATTCAACCGTGGATGACCTGGCAGAGTTCTTGTCTTTGTTTTTCCGTGAAGGCCCGGCCGGCGGCAAGCAAGTCCTGGGGAGCAGCTCGCTGCTGGAGATGTTGATTCCGGTGGCAGTAAGCACTGACATAAGGAGGGATGAAAAAGGAAGGCCTTTGTCGCTCTGGGACACAGGTTCCACCATCGGCTTTTCGGTTGGACCATTTAACGGAGAGCAGATTGATTACAAGCCAGGCGGCACCGCTGGCTTCTCATCCATGGTATACATCAACTACCCGCGCAAGCTGGGGATGGCCCTTTTGACGAACACCGAAACTCAGCCTTTCTATTTGGGATACGATCTCCTCAAGAAATTAACGCCCGTGCTCGCGAAATCCCTTGAGCGGCGTCATAACCAAGCGCTGATGGAAGCCCTGCCGAGCTGGCAAAAATATACCGGGCGATACGTTATCATCGACACCAACGCTGTTCGGACTCTGACGTTCAGCGAATTTGACTTTAGCATCGTGAACGAGAAGTTGGTCGTCACTGTGCCCGAACTCTTGCCAGGATCGGTCGTGTACATGAAAGAAACTCCTTTGGCGCCTTATCGACAAAACGTCTTTTATGTAGATGGAGGAAGTTTCTACGGCAACCGCATGACGTTCGAGTCGAACCAGGATGGCAGCATGATACTGAAGTGGCGAAACCACGTCTTCAAGCGACAGCCTTAGGCGAGCAAATTGCGCGCAGATGATGCCAGATGATGAGAACCGCAATTCAAGACATCAAGTATGGCGTGCGGATTCTGGTGAAGAGTCCCGGTTTCACTCTCGTCGCGGTGCTGACGTTAGCGATAGGGATTGGCACGAACACTGCGATCTTCTCAGTCGTCAACGGAGTGTTGTTGAGATCGTTGCCATATCCCCGGGCCGAACGATTGGTGTGGTTCGAGGGCATCAACCCCGATCGAGGAATTGCGAACAGCCACCTTTCGGTGCCGGATTATCACGATTGGCGAAGCCAGACGGACGTTTTCGAGAGCATTACGGCTATCGTTCAACAGGGCATAATCATGACGGGTGACGAAGCGGAAGCAGAGTACATCCCATTTGCCAAGGTGACGCCAAGCTTCTTTCAGACAATGGGCGTGTACCCCTTTATGGGTCGTGCGTTGCTGAAGGAAGACGAAGTGGCTGGTGAGGTAGTCGCCGTGTTGAGTTATGGACTATGGCAGCGTCGCTTCGGCGCGAATCCGAACATCCTCGGAAGCCGGATCACGTTGGGCGGCACACGCTGCATCGTCGTCGGCGTGATGCCTGCCGGATTCGATTACCCGACGAACACTCAAGTATGGATTATGCTGTACCCAAATCCGAAAGAGCGGCGCGACAACCGTTACGTGAGAGTAATAATAGCGCGGCTCAAGCCAACGGCTACGATCGCTGGAGCGCAGTCGCAGATCGATACCATCAGCGCTCGACTGCAGCAGCAGTACCCGGAGACGAACTATGGATGGTCGGCACGGTTATGGGGTTTACAAGCCTGGACGACGAGAGACGTTCGCACATCGCTGCTATTGTTGCTCGGCGCGGTCGGTTTCGTGCTGTTGATTGCCTGCGCGAATATCGCGAACTTGCTTTTCGCACGCGCGTCGGCACGGCGCAGGGAAATTGCGGTACGCACCGCGCTCGGAGCTGGTCAATGGCGCATCATCCGTCAACTTTTGACCGAGAGTTTGTTGCTGGCTGTTGCAGGTGGCGCGGTCGGGTTAGCCCTCAGTTTTTTGTTGATTAAATTGTTGATCGCGGTCGGTCCGGCGGACGTTCCGCGGTTGGGCCAAGTCGGTTTGGACGCGCGCGTGCTCGCCTTCACCGTGGGAGTGGTTGGTCTGGTCGGTCTGTTTTTCGGTTTAGCTCCGGCGCTCCACGCCTCAAAGACCGATCTCAATGATGTGCTGAAGGAAGGCGGCCGCAGTGGGTCTGAAGGGCCTGGGCGCAACCGCGTGCGGGCGGTATTGGTTGTCACAGAAATAGCCTTGTCTTTGCTGCTGCTCATCGGCGCAGGACTGTTAATTAAAAGCTTCGTGTTGCTCCGCGATGTGAATCCGGGCTTTGATCCGGAAAATGTTTTGACGATGCGCGTCGCCTTACCTGGCAAGCGTTATCCGGAGCCGCAGCAGTCAGCGACTTTCTTTCGTGAGTTGACACAGCGCGTTAGCGCTCTGCCCGGCGTCGAAGCCGCTGGTGCGGCGCTGTCACTTCCGCTCGGCGAAAGTAATTCCACTGCCGGTCGCTCATTCGTCCGCGAAGGACGCCCGCTCGCCCCCGAGGAAGCCTTACAGACAGATTATTTCGTCCTGACGCCCGACTACTTCAAGACAATGCGCATTCCCGTCAAAACCGGGCGCTCGTTCACCGACGGTGACACGGCGGAGACTCCGCCCGTCGTCGTCGTCAACGAGAGTATCGCGCGCCGTATCTTTGCTGGCGAAGACCCGATTGGCAAGCGGATCACCGTATGGCCCGACGAGAAGTTCCCGCGCGAGATTGTCGGCGTTGTCAGCGACGTGAAAATCAGTAGGCTCGACGAGGAAACGGGCTATCAAATCTATGTACCTCATGCTCAAGACGCGGGGTGGGGAGTAATGTCGCTCGCGGTGCGAACTAAAGGTAAGCCGGAGGCGCTGACGTCACCAGTGCGCGGCGCGATACTCTCGATTGATAAGAACCAACCTGCTTACGACATCAAGACGATGGACGATGTATTCTCCGCGTCCGTCGCCAAAACACGTCTCGTCATGCTGCTCTTTGGCGTCTTCTCCATGTTCGCTTTATTGCTCGCATCAATCGGAATCTACGGGGTGATCGCCTACTCGGTCGCGCAACGCACACACGAGATCGGTATTCGTCTCGCGCTGGGCGCGCAAACGAGAGATGTGCTGCGTATGATCATCACGCAAGGCATGATACTCGCTCTCATCGGAGCCGGCTTAGGGTTGGCTGGAGCATTTGCGGCCACGCGCGTGATGAGACGTTTGTTGTACGGCGTGTCTCCCACCGATCCACTGATTTTTGTCGGTGTGTCGCTGCTGCTAACGGTGGTCGCGTTGCTGGCTTGCTACATTCCAGCCAGACGCGCGACCAAGGTTGATCCAATGATTGCGCTCAGATATGAGTGAGTGGAGTAAGAAATGTGTACAGCACCTCGCCTATGAGTCTCTACGTCACCAACTGGAACGAAGGTCAGGATCTTCGCTTCGCGGCGTTGGATGTTGAGGATGCCGCTACGGGGCAGCGGCTGGCCCCGGTTCGACAGCAAGGCTTTCGTGAAGGCCCGGCCGGCGGCAAACAAGTTTTGGGCAGTTATTCTCTTAGAGAGATGACAATCCCTGTAGCGGTAAGGACGGACCTCAGGAAGGACGCAGAAGGAAAGCCTCTGGAACTCTGGCGAGTGGGATCTGGCATCGGCTGGACACTTGCGTAACCAGTGGAGAGCAGCTTGATTACAAGCCTGGAGGCACACGAGGCTTCACAAGCATTGTTATTATTAACTACCTCCGCAAGCTGGGCCTGGTCGTGTTGATGAATACGGGAGGTGCGCCCTTCTACGACGCCTTTTCTGCTCTCAGGAAATTGACGCCTGTGGTCGTGAAGTCGCTTGAGCGGAGCCAGGCCAAAGCTCTCAAGGAGGTTCTTCCGAGCTGGCAGAAATATACTGGGCGATACGTTCTCACCGACCCGAACGCCATCCGCACTGTGACCTTCAGCGAATTCGACGTTAGCATCGTGAACCAAAAGTTAGTTCTCACCGTACCCGAACGACGGTCCGATTCAGTCGTCTATATGAAGGAGATTCCTCTGGAACCCTTTGGAGATAACGTCTTTCACGTGGATGGAGGAAGTTTCTACGGCAACTTCATTACTTTCGAGTCAAGCAACGATGGCATCATCGCACTGAAGTGGCGGAATTACACTTTCAACCGTCAGCATTAGATCCTACTTGTTAAGCTCGCAGGCGACGCCGTATACGTCGTCAGTATTCTCGATCTGTTAAAAGCATTTATGGGACGCGGAGGAACTAGAGATCCTCCATCGCAAAGCGTGAGATGTTGACTCGCGTGATAGAGTCTTCACCGCACGGAGGATAGGGCAACGCTGGAGAGCGACCCGAGCGCCGTAGTCGGTGAATACGAAGCGGGGCAGAACCGCTGGCTCTACCTTGATCATCTTCGGTACTCGCAACTCATTGCTTCGTTGACGGCCTCCTTACATGGTCCTGCTAGGAGCGACGGGAAGTGTCTACATAAATTCAAAAAAGCCGTCTGCAGGAATCAAGCACCGACGTAATCGAAACGACTCGCTGAAGCTCGGTTTTTCTTCGAGCGTTTCAGCCCGAGCGTTAATGAATCCTTTTCCGTCCGTACTCCAAGATGGAATTAGTCCCCATGTCGTTGACCGACCTTCAAGGCCAGTTCCAAAATCGCCGATGGTCAAGACAGACTGACTTGGCGCAATGTTGTATCTCGCTTCGAACGGCAGATCTCGGGACGCCAATCCTTTGAGCTTAATGCTGTCTCTCGAATGAAGCGTAAACCTGCCGCACATATCAGCACAATACTGTATTGACTACTCTCCTACAAATGACGGATTAGGAAAATGAAGAGCGAGACGCGGTCGGGGAAATGCCTCACGGCAAGTCTCCAAGGACCTTTGCCTCGCTCCATCCAATCTCGACCGTAACCGAGTCTGGCTCGTGAGAGATATTCTCGTCGCGCGTCGCTATGAACTCTTCAACATCGACACGGGCGATTGAAACGGAAAATGAGGCCGTCGCGTCCCACCCTGCTTCGCGACGGCCCGTCGGCACTGGTCAACTCCCTGTGTCTGGGCAGGAGGCCGTGCCAGACTCGCTTCTCGATTCGCTCACAGACTCTTTGAGCAAGCGCTTGATTACTCTATGGACTGCCGAGAAATGATCGACCTTTGAGACGTAAGCGTTACCGCCGGACGCGCGGGTGAATTCCTGAAGGCCACTGTCAACTTCTGCACCAATTACAATGGCCGGCGCGTTCTGACGATGGTCGAGCGACCTTAGTAGACGTGCCAACTCGAATGCAGCGCGGTCCCGCATCTCATGGTCGAATATGAAGAGTTGATATTCAATCTGACTCTTGATGAACA
>WNFG01006319.1_pt1 | contig 14663 bp, 14 predicted proteins | sample 5400431 | NCBI WGS metagenome assembly WNFG01 (sample SAMN13153346, study PRJNA577476) | soil metagenome | isolation source: 120 cm saprolite under Douglas fir tree site 2 hole 3 replicate 2 | place: USA:California | collected 2015-04-18
GGGCTCGGTGAATACTGACCTGAGTCCGCACGTGGGCAAAGACCCTGCCAAAATGCTCCAACCGGATGATGTGGCTCACACGGTCGCCATGCTGGTGACCCAGGCTCCGCAATCGTTTGTGAGTGAAATACTTCTACGGCCCACGCAGAAACCATAAGAGAGGGAAAGGGGCGTGCGAGGAAAAACTATTTCTTAAACAGGTTCTCAAAGGCCTGCCGCGCGTCATTGGGACGCAGGGTGGCCGGAGTCGAAGTCTCCTTCTCCCGTGTTACCCGCATCTCATAGAGATTGCATTCGTTGCGTGCGTCTTTGCGCGGTATACGCTCCGTAATCGGCTGCATACACTCGAACCGGCTGCCCGGATCGAAGTACGCGCACTGCTTGCAGGAATGAAGTTCGAAGCCGCACTTCGGGCACTTTTCGCTGGGTGGCATTCCCTGCAACACCGTGCCGCACTGTGTGCAGCGCGAAATTGCCCGTGTGCCCGGCAAATTCACGGGCCTCGGCCCGAAGGTATTGTCCTTCTTCGGCGGCGCCGTACCTGACTTTTCTCCGGACTCGCGGCGCGGTTTTTCATCGCGGTCCTGATATCCATGTTGACGGTATTTAGCTGCCACTGAACCTCCCGAAGCATGCTGGGGTATTGTCTCGCCAGAGAAGCGTCACGACAAGTCTAAACCACCATGGAGGAACACGAAGGAGGCTCTAGGGAATCCCGGCGGTTCACTCCGCCCTCGTGACCTCGTCCTGAGTGGTCGATAAGATTCAGGACGTCATCCCTTTGGGGTCGCGCTCGCGACCTGGCACTCGTGACCTCGTACAATGAATCAATGATCCACGAAATCATCGCCGTTGGACCCCTGCAGTGCAATTGCTCCATCATCGGCGACGAAGCCACGCGCGAAGCCATGGTCATTGATCCCGGCGATGACATTGAAGACATCCTCGCTTTGATCAAAAAGCACAATCTGCAGGTGAAGCAGATCGTCATCACCCACGCGCACATCGACCATGTGGGCGGAGCGATGAAATTGCGCGCTGCCACGGGCGCACCGATACTTCTGAACCAGAACGACTATGCCTTGCTGGAGATGCTTGACGTGCAAGCCACCTGGATCGGAGTACCCGATCCCGGCAAGGTTGTGATTGATCACAGCGTCGGAACGGGCGAGACGGTCAGCGCCGGCGCACACAGCGCCAGCATTCTGCACACGCCGGGGCACACAGAAGGAAGTATCTGCCTCTACTTCGCCGCCGACAAGAAGCTGATTGCCGGCGACACACTCTTTGCCGGTTCCATTGGCCGGACAGACCTACCGGGCGGGTCGCTGCAAAAAATTATGCGTTCTCTCCACTCAACCGTTCTCGACTTGCCCGATGACACGATCGTGGTCCCCGGCCACGGCCGCCTCACCACGATCGGGGACGAGCGCGAAAGTAATCCCTTCCTCGTAAAACGCTAACCGACAAGACAATTCCTAGCTTCTTCCTACCCACTCCAATAGCCGTCGCGCGCCTTCCGCAAACTCCTCGACCGGTGTAATCAGGCTCAGCACCAGATATCCATCGCTGGGAAAATCAAAAAAATGTCCGGGATGAACCAGCACCGCCTTCTCTCGTAACAATTCGATCGCCAGTTCTTCGTCCGACTTCGTCACCGGCACTCGCAGGATTACGTACCATCCGCTTTCCACACTCAAACGCTGGCAAGTCTTTTGTCGCGCAAGTTGGGCGTCGAGTTCCTCAAGATTTGCCAGCACTCGATCCATCAGTTGCCCCTGAATGCTGGTGCGTTGATCCAGCAGTATCGGTGCTGCCCACTGGATCGGCGCGCTCACCGAGAGATACGTATCCGCAATCACCTCCAGGCACGCCATCGCCGCTGTCGCTTGTTCTTGTGGTCCGCTGGTCACCACCCAAGCCAGTTTCATCTGCGGTAATCCCGAGATTTTCGATAGCCCGCTTAATGTGAAGGTCAATACATCCTGGTTGGTGGCAAAGCTTCCGCGAGATTGCCTGTCGTGCGCGTAGTCTAGAAAGACCTCATCGGCGATCAGCGCCAACCCGTATTCCCGGCAAAATGAGTTCAACAGTTCAACCTCGTGCGGCTGAACATAGAAGCCTGTCGGGTTATTGGGATGCACCACTACAACCCCGCGCGTTCCCGGGGAGATCGCCTTCCGCATCGAATGGAAATCCATCTGCCAGCCATGGTCATAGATGAGCGGATACGGCACCAGTTTCACGTCCTGCAGGTCTGCAAGAAATTCAAACAGCGGGTAGCTGGGCTGGGGCACCAATAACTCATCGCCCGGATTGCAGAGCAGGCGAAAGACGTACGAATATCCCTCACTTGTACTGCTGGTCAACACCAATTGCTCTGGGTCAAGGTCGTGAACTCCGTGCGCGTGGGTGTAATAACCCACGACGGCCTCGCGAGCTGTCCGGAGCCCTTTAGGTTGAGGATCGTAGTCAAGCGATAGTGGCGACGCCAAGGCTTTCACAATGGCCGCTTCGTCATAACGCAGCCCCACCCGCGTAGGGTTCGAAGCCGTCAGATCGAGGACCGTTGCACCGGCGGCTCGCACCTCATCCAACGCTTGTGTGAAACGATTGTGCGCCAGCTTCCAATTGGTGCGGTCGGAAAACATTCAGGTCTCGGTTTCGTGTAACGGTTTGTACTCTTCGGTCACTACTTCTTAAGTCAAGTTTTTAAAAAAGCTTGGCGAGATCCCCCCGGGAGGAACCGACAATGAAAACACTACGTATGCTACTCACTCTAGCGGCGATCATCGCCCTGCCGGTTGCAGGAGTCCATGCATCGCCCCCAAACAACCCGAACTTTTGGGTGCTCAACAATACCGGTCACACACTCAGGTCATTCTACGTGTCGCCCCATGGCAGTATCCGCTGGGGCTACGACACTCTTGGCCTGGCACAGTTAGGCCACGGTATGGGCACATTCGTCAGCTTCACTGGCACGCCTTACTGCCTGATGGACTTCAAGTTAGTGTTCGAAGACGGCACGGTAAAGACTGACGAAGTGGGGATGAACGTCTGCCCACTCGCAGCTGTCGTGTTCACCGAGGATGATGCGATGGGGCTACCCCTGCCAGGGACCCGATAGGGACTGTGCCGAACAAGTCAGATGGGTGAGTTCGAGAGCCGAGGAAGCTCTGGCGCGAAGAGCGGCGGCCGATAATGCGGAACTGGGAGGCGGACGCAACCGAGTAAGACTCTGCCTCACTTTCCGAACGCTTCCTTGTTCACCACGTAGGGCATCTTCGTAACGTCTCCACCATAGTTGCCCTCGAGGACGTCGATTAGCCCTTGCACACAACGCCCCGCCATGCCCTTGTCGGGGTCGGTGGAAAGCCGGGTAATTCGCCCGGCGCTGGCGAAGTGTGGCAGTAATCGGCAACGATCGGCGATCACCGGATCGCGCAAAGGCGAGTCCGCCGGAAGCGGCTCTTTCTCATAGACGTCCAACGCGGCTCCGGCAATCCAGTTCTCCCGCAACGCCCTAGCCAGCGCAGCTTCGTCCACCACCGGACCGCGCGAAGTATTCACCAGGTACGCAGTCGGCTTCATGATGCGAAGTGTCTGGTCGTTGAACAAATGATAGGTAGGCGTGGCGCTCTCTCCCGCGCGCAGCAGGGGCACGTGAACGCTGGCGAAATCGGCCTCGCGCAGAGCCTGCTCGAAGGGAACATACTTGATCCAATTCTTTTCTTTCGAGATGCCGCGGACGTGACGCAGGTCCATGGTCTCCTGAATCGCGTTCACGTATGCATGGTTCTCATACGCCGGGTCGTAACAAAGCATGTTCATGTCAAAACCGGCGCATTTCTTAATCATGGCCAGCCCAATGCGTCCGGTGCCAATGATCGCGATGGTCTTGCCCGTAACCTCGTCTCCCAAAAACGGCAACGACGGATGCCAGTAGCTCCACTGATTGTCACGCGTGAGATGCTCAGCCGTCCACATCCTCCGCGCCAAAGTCCCCATCATGAAAAAGGCGAATTCGGCCGTCGCTTCGGTTAGGACATCGGCGGTGTTGGTGAAGGGAATTTTGTATTGGTTTGCGTCGGCTCGGTTGATGTTGTCGAATCCGACGGCAATCTGCGCCACCACTTTCAGGTTGCTCTTGCCCGCCTCGAACACTCCACCATCAATCTGGTCGCGAAGGGTAGTGATCAACCCATTGACGCCCGACTTCACTCTATCGATAATCAGGCTCTTCGGCGGCGCTTCCGGTTGCGGATAAACTTCAACGTCGTAACCTCGCTTACGCAACACGTCGATCGCAGGACCAATATCGCAGGTGGCAAAGACACGAAATTTCTTGCTCATAATTTTCTCTCGGAACGTTTTGAGACGAATTGCCCTAAATCAAGCCGCACACTGCGACGTTAGAAAATATCATAAGAGAGCTGTATTGGAGTCGCGGCGGAGGGCTAAGAGCTGGCATGTGTGGCGCGAACCTGTCCTGAGCAAAGTCGAAGGAACTCATGCCCGCGAAACCGCTGGGATCGAATTTGAGGCTGATCATGGTTACAGTCGGAATTGACGGACAAGTTCGGAAAAACGGTGCGCCCGCGCCACACTATTCAAACCTCCAGCGCGTGGACTTACCCATAAATTCCTTTTCCCAAAATCCGAACACCACTCGCGGCCGCACTGCGAAAACCGGTTCCTTCATCGACAGAATGTCATCCTTCATCTTTCCCATGTCGAATTTGTACTTGCGTTCGTAGACCAGAAGCATTTTGCGACGGGCCGCGGCATCCGCGATTTCTGCAGCCCCTTCGACGATCACCGCCTCATGGGCGTTCTCGGTGCATACCACGCAATTTTTGTTCTGGGCCAGGTTGCGCGCTTTGCGCGACTTGCTGCCCGTGCTGAAGACGAAGCGGCCGTCCTGCCACAAACCCCACACCACCATCGTGTGCGGCGAGCCGTCTGGTTTAACGGTAGTGATCCAGTAGTTGTGCGATTTCTTTAGACGCTGCTCTGCCCACGTCCAGGGAAGGAGCCCTTTGCTGGCGTCGGGCAAGCCGTATCCCGGCATGTAGGGGCGGCTGGCGGTGGGCTTCATTGTTCGTTGTTGCTTCTTCTTTGGCATAGATGTCATTGTTCAGTAGCTGAAAAAGCTTTCACACGCGGGAAGGCTACGGACGAGCGTCCAATACAACCTAGAGAGTCTTTTTGGCCCACTGGTCAATCCGCTCCAACGCCTGCTGCAGGTTCTCCAGCGAGTTGGCAACGCTGAAGCGCAAATATCCTTCACCGAACTCGCCGAATGCCGTGCCGGAGAGCGCCGCCACTCCTGCCTGCTCCAGTAATGCATCAGCCAGCGGCTTCGATCTCCATCCCGTGCCCGTGATGTTAGGGAAGACATAGAACGCGCCCTTGGGCATGCGGCAGGAGAAGCCTTTAATCTTGTTCAGCCCCGCGACGAACACATCGCGACGGCCCTGGAACTCGCTCCGCATGCGGTCCACCGAGCTTTGATCGCCGCGGATGGCCTCGATCCCCGCCACTTGAGTGAAGCTCGCGGTGCAGGAATTCGAATTCGTCATCAGCCGCGTGATGTGCGCGGCCAGATCCGGCCGCATTACTCCATATCCCATCCGCCAACCGGTCATTGCGTAGGTCTTTGAAAATCCGTCAAGAAGAATCGTGCGCTCCTGCATTCCCGGCACCGACAGGATCGAGAAGTGCTGGCCTCCGTCGAAGAGCAATCGGCTATAGATTTCATCCGACAGCACCATGATGTTGCGATCGCCAATTATCTTCGCAATCTGCTCGATCTCTTTTCGTTCCAGCACACCGCCGGTTGGATTCTGCGGCGAATTCAAAATGATCAGCTTGGTGCGGTCACTGATGAGCGATGACAGCTCGTCTACATCCAGCGAAAAATCCCGCTCCTCGCGCAAGTGAATGGGAACCGCGCGCCCACCCACGTAGTTGATCATCGACTCATAAATGGGGAAACCGGGGTTCGGGTAGACAACCTCGTCTCCTTCTTCAATTAAGGCAAGAATCGTAAAGAAAATAATGGGCTTACCGCCGGGAACCACAACTACTTCATCGCTCGAAACTTTGACGCTGCGCGTCCGGCTCACGTATTCGGCAAGGGTCTGCCGCAGATCCGCCAAGCCCGCCGATGGCCCATAGTGCGTCCAACCCTTTCGCAGGGCATCCACGCCCGCCTCAACCACATTTGACGGCGTGTCGAAATCAGGCTCACCAATCTCCAGATGGATGATGCTTTTCCCCTGGCGCTCCAAGGCACGTGCTTTATTCAATACCTCGAAGGCGGTCTCGGTGCCGAGCCGCGACATCCGCCGCGCCAGCCGCAACTCGCGTTGCGTAGCCTTTTCCATGACGGCAAAACTCCTCACAATCACAAACCGAAAAAATTATACGCTGACCGGAGACGCTGATTGCGTGAGGTTGTGTGGCGCGGGCACTCTTGCCCGCGGGTCTGGCGGAACTTGTGCGAACGATAAAACATCTGCCCGACCGAGGATGTCCGGGCGGATGAGGGAGTTCGCCTTCCAATGCCAAGCAGCAGTTCTTTAAACCACAAAGGACACGAAGGGCCACGAAGGATGACTGTCTCCCTTCGCGGTCTCCGTGTCCTTTTGGTTGCGGCCCTTTATCTTCGGCGTTTCCTGTTACTGAACAAGGATCTTCTTACCGGTTGAGTCCAGGGTGCCGTGCACCTTTACCTTTTTGCCTTCGAACTTCTTCACTTCATCCTGACGGTCGATGTCGTAGGTCGTGCCGCTCGCGGCATCCTGCAACATGTATTTGTCGCCCTGTTTCACGATCGTGCCGGTGAAACTCTGACCGCTGGCCGAATCCGACTGAGCCTGAGTGCCCGATGTCTGCTGCCCAGTCTGTCCTGCGGGCGCCTGATCTGCCGGTTGCTGTGGTGTCTGCTGGGGCGCCTCCTGTGCCGACGAATCGGGCGTCTGCGTCGAAGTTGGAGGCTGCTGCTGTGGCGGTTGCTGCGATTCCGGCATTGGTTGCTGCGTCTGCGGCGCGGGTTCTTGCGCGAAAAGCGAACTGCCCCAGGCCATTACCCCGAGAAGTGCGCCCAATGTCAGAACAAACGAAAAAGACTGAAACCGATTTTTCATTCAAATCCTCCCAGATACGAGTGGCTGCTCCAACGGACCGATGCAAGCAGTCTGCCAAAATCGCCTGTAGCGGGATTGTTTTTCCAGGCATTCCGGTTTGCACTCTATATGCACAACTTAGCTGCTCCTTAGGTTTTGTGATGGACGGATAGCTCCAGAAACCTCTCCGTGGGAAGTACATGAAAGGCCGTACATGGAAAGCAACCTGATTCGTGTCAGAAGGCGAGGCTACGAGCAAATTTTGCACGACTCACGCGTGTCCATGTTGTGAATTCCTGAAGCAGTTTGGCGGGTCCAAGAAAAAAGCCGCAACTTTCGTCGCGGCTCTTGCGTTTACAGTTCGTGCCCTGGGAAACGACCATCTTAGTGGCGCGGCCCACCGTGGCCGCCGCCGGGACCTCGTCCGCGGCCTCCACCACCACCGCCGCCACCCGGGCGTCCACCGCGACCCCCGCGACCTCGGCCACCACCGCCTCCCCCAGGACGTCCACCCCGGCCCCGATCTCCGCCACGCGGACGATCTCCTCCGGGACGGTCCCCGCCACCGCTGCTCACGTGCGTCGCGCCCTCGCGGTTGAAGTTGGGCTCGCCGCTATCGGGCTCATCCGGAAAATCGCCGCCGCCCTCGATCACGACTGTGCCCACGGGAGCGCCTTCGCCTTCCTCCGCCGCAACCGGTGGAGGGGCTTCCCCACCACCCATCTTCGCGCGCTGTTCTTTCAGAATTGCCTTGCGCGATAGGCGTATGCGGTTGCCTTCCACTGCCAGCACCTTCACCAGGACCTGATCGCCTTCCTTCAGTTCATCGCGGACATCCGCGATGCGGTGCTCGGCCACCTCGCTGATGTGCAGCAGCCCGTCGGTGCCGGGAATGATCTCGACGAAAGCACCGAAGTCAGCCAGCCGTGTGACTTTGCCCAGGTAAGTCTTTCCTACCTCGGCGATCGCCGTGATATCGCCAATAATCTGCAGCGCCTTCGCTGCGGACGCTTGATCGCTCGACGCCACTTTCACCAGCCCGGAATCTTCCACGTCGATCTTGACGCCGGTCTGCTCCACGATGCTGCGGATCACTTTGCCGCCGGGTCCGATCAGATCGCGAATCTTGTCCACCGGGATCTGCACCGTGTAGAAGCGCGGCGCGTATTCTGAAATCTTTTCGCGTCCACTGGAAATGACTTCTTCCATCTTGTTCAGGATGTGCAACCGTGCCCGTTGCGCCTGCGCCAGGGCCTCGCGCATGATCTGCGAAGTGATGCCGGCAACCTTAATGTCCATCTGCAGGGCGGTGATGCCATCCTTCGTACCTGCGACTTTGAAATCCATGTCGCCGTAATGATCTTCCGCGCCCGCGATGTCAGTAAGGATGGCATAGTCCTGCCCTTCCTTTACCAAGCCCATCGCCACGCCAGCCACGGGAGCTTTAAGCGGAACGCCGGCATCCATCAGCGCAAGCGATGCGCCGCAGACGGTGGCCATTGATGAAGATCCGTTGGATTCAAGAATGTCTGAAACCACGCGCATAGCGTAGGGCCATGTTTCTTCGGTGGGAAGTACCGCCGACAACGCACGCTCAGCCAAGGCCCCGTGTCCAATCTCTCGTCGCCCTGCGCCCCGCAGAAATGCAACCTCTCCCACCGAAAACGGCGGGAAATTGTAATGCAGCATGAAGCGCTTTTTGGCTTCGCCTTCAAAACCTTCGAGGCGCTGCTTATCGTCGCTGGTACCAAGAGTTGTAGTGACCAATGCCTGCGTCTCGCCACGAGTAAAGATGGCGGAGCCGTGGGTGCGCGGAAGCACGCCGGCTTCGATCCAGATGTCTCGAACCTCGTCGAAGGCGCGTCCATCGGGACGGCGCTTATTGTTGATCACGAGTTCGCGGAATATGCGCTCGCGAAGAGTCTCAAAATAATGCTTGAGCTTCGCCAGCGCCTCTTCGTCGTCTTCCGGAATCTCGGCTTGGAGCTTCTTCTTTAGCTCCTTGACCAGCGTCTGGCTTTCCGCCTTCGGATGTTTCTTGGTGTCCAGGCGGTCGGTCAGGTCCGCCCCCACCCGCTTCTTGAGATTGTTGTAATAAGCCTCGTCGAATTCAGGTGGTTCGACGATGCGCTTGGGTTTGCCGACTCGCTTCCGGAGTTCGCTGATAGCGGCGCATATCTTCTTGATCTCGGTATGGCCGAACTCGATGGCGTCCACCACCGTCTCTTCCTTTACTTCCTTGGCGCCCGATTCGATCATCACGATGGCATCAGCGGTGCCGACGACCATGATGTTGACCAGACTTTCGCGCATCTCATCGTAGGTTGGATTCACAATGAACTGGCCATTGACCAAGCCTACGCGCACTGCACCGATCGGACCTAGGAATGGAATGTCGGAAAGCGTAAGAGCTGCGGAAGCGCCATTGATGCCGCAGACGTCGGGATCGTTATTCGTGTCGGCCGACAAAACGAAGGCGATGACCTGGGTTTCACACTTGAAGCCCTCGGCAAACATCGGCCGGACGGGCCGGTCAATCTGGCGACTGGTGAGAACTTCGCGCTCACTCATGCGACCTTCGCGCTTGATAAAGCCGCCGGGGATGCGTCCGCCGGCATAGGTGTACTCGCGGTAGTCAACGGTAAGAGGAAAAAAGTCGATGCCTTCGCGAGGATCGGGGTTAGCGACTGCCGTTGCGAGCACAACGTTTTCGCCGATTCGCACAACGGCGGAGCCATGGGCCTGCTTGGCTAATTTTCCGGTTTCGAATGAGAGTTTTTTTCCGCCGGCGAGATCGACTGTAATTTCAGTTACTTCTGGTTTCATGATTCGTCCTTATCCGATCCCTCGTGGCAGAAGCCGCGAACTTTGTACGACGGTTAGCGGCACGACTGAAGCCGTGTCCTTCCCGTGTATGGCGGTTCGTGGCATTGCCCTTCGTGATCCTGCACTGACGGTGTCTCGGAAGCTGCTTTGAGATATGCACTGGTGGATTCCCTGATGCTGCCGTCTCTGTGAACAGGACGGCACACTCAGAAATACTCCTGGGGCGCGGCGGATACACTACAACAACAGCGACACCGGGCAAGTAATTACTTGCGGATGCCGAGTTTCGTAATGACGGTCTTATAGCGCTCGGAATCGTATTTCTTGAGGTAGTCGAGCAAACGACGCCGTTTGCTGACTAGCATGAGAAGGCCGCGGCGCGAGCCGTGGTCTTTCTGGTGCGTCTTGAAGTGCTCCGTCAACTGGCCAATGCGTTCGCTGAGCAACGCGATCTGTACTTCGGGACTGCCGGTATCGCTCGCGTGCGTGCCGTACTGGTCAATGAGGGATTTTTTGTGCTCTCTGGCTAACACTAACCTGGTGCACTCCTGTCTTCTGGTTTCGATTTATCTTAGTGACGTTATTGAGGTTAACATGCGGGCAGCGAAGGTGTAAAGCCGGAGTGACATCTGCACGCGTAGTCACCAGCGTGTGCGGGCAACCCCTTGCCTGATTCGCGCCACAAAACTACAGCGCACCACAACAAATAGACCAATCCGTTTCTGGCCGACGTGCGTATTGGTAACGGAAGTACAAGTCTGGCCTGAAATCCAAAAGAAACGAGAGGAGAGTATTCAATGAAAAAGGTAATGGTTTGTTTGCTGGCTCTGACCTTCGTGATGGGCGTGACCGCTTTCGCCCAGCAGGACTCCATGTCCCAACCGTCTGACCAGACGGCGGCCAAGGCGCCCCTCATGACGCTGAAGGGGACGGTGAAGGCTGAAGGCGACAAGGTTCAGTTCGTGAGCGACAAGGACGGGAAGAGCTGGGACGTGATGAATCCAGAAGAGCTCAAGGCTCACGACGGTCATCATGTTCAACTGAGCGCCCACGTGTACACGGACAAGAACTCGATCCATGTGATGAGCGTGAAGATGCTCAAGGGCGCAGCTAAGACCGACGATACGATGAGCAAGTAGACTAAGACTCATCAGGTTTCGTGGGCGGCTTTTATAGCCGCCCTTTTTTATTGCTCACCTGTCACCCCGGATACAAGTCCATCCGCCCTTTGTCGCGCTTTGTTTATACTGGAACCCTCCTTGGTTCTCATCCAAGACCAGATATGCATGATTTACTTTCGGTGATGGCGCGCGACGGCTACGCCTTGACCTTCGCGTTGCTGTTCGCAGAGGCGATCGGATTGCCCTTGCCCGGTGCGATCGTCCTCGTCGCGGCAGGAGCAGCCGTGGCATCGCATACCTTGTGGGGCCCGTTCGTACTTCTCGCTGCCGTTGTGGGCTTGTTGCTGGGCGACATCGCGCAATTCTGGCTGGGACGCTACTCGGGATGGGCGCTGCTGGGATTTCTTTGCCGCGTGTCAATCAATCCGGAAACTTGCATTCTCAGGTCGGCCGAGTCTTTCTATAAGCGTGGTAAAACCACACTGGTCATCGCCAAGTTTATTCCCGGCGTGAATACCATGGCGGCACCCCTGGCGGGCAGCATGAAGATGCGCTTCTGGCAATTTGTCCGCCTGGACTTCGCGGGGGCATTGCTCTATTCCGTGACGTATTTGCTGGTGGGATATGCGTCGCGCGACTTTCTGGCATCGATACTGCGCGGTTTCCACGCTGCCGGGCGGGCGATGGAAGCGGTCGTCATCGTTGCGCTGATCGTCTATGCGATTTATCGGATCGCGCAATATGGCAAACACCGCACAGATCGCGTGGTTCCGCGAATACAGGTCCGCGAATTGGCTGCGCGTCTGGCCTCGGAGGGAGACGCCGGCGTACTGATCGTCGACGTCCGCAGCCACGGCTATTACGACGCGGGAGCAGCGCGGATCAAGAACTCAATCCGAATCGAACCCAACAATCTTGAGGAAGAGATCAAGGGCCTGCCCAAGGACAAAGATATTTATCTGTACTGTACTTGAGCGCGCGAAGCGACCAGCGCCCGGGTGGCGCACTTGCTGCGGGAAAAAGGATTCAACACGTTCGTGATAGTCGGCGGATTGACCGCCTGGCGCAAAGCCGGAGAGCCGACGGAGTCGGTTCCCCTGGATGATCTGGTGAAGCTGCCAACCTTTTCTTAGGCTTCCTGCGCCTGCGGCTCAGTTGACCCGATAAAAGATATAACTACACGGTTTATCATTGCGCCCGGTAGTCATGGCATCCATTCCAAGCTCGAATGCGCAGAAAGTTTCGCCGTCGCTAGTCCGTGTGTTGGTCTTGCTGGGACTTTCGGTCTTCATCAACTATATCGACCGCGCCAACCTGTCCGTCGCTGCTCCGCTTCTGAAAAACGAACTGGGCCTATCGGCGTCGCAGCTTGGAATTCTACTTTCAGCTTTCTTCTGGACCTACGCCGGGATGCAAATTCCCATTGGATGGCTGGTAGACCGTTTCGAAGTGAAGTGGGTCTTCGCCATCGGCTTCTTTATATGGTCGGCTGCTACAGCCTCCACTGGCATGGTGCGCACCTTTGCGGCATTGCTGGCAATACGTGTTGTTCTAGGAGTCGGAGAGTCAGTCGCTTATCCCGCCTACTCGAAAATAATTGCCAGCCATTTCGCGGAGCGCCAGCGTGGCGTTGCCAATTCCGTCATCGGCGCCGGTCAAACGTTAGGACCTGCTCTCGGCATTCTTTTCGGCGGGGCCCTGGTCGCGCGTTTTGGTTGGAGACCGTTCTTTATTGTTCTAGGTGTGGTCAGTCTGTTATGGCTGCCTCCGTGGCTTAAGTGGATGCCGCGCACTCCGACTTGCGGCGTGTTGCACGTGAAGCAGGGGCCGGGACTTTTGGAAATTGTTAGAAAGCGGTCCGCGTGGGGGAGCTGGATTGGGCATTTCTGCTCAAATTACTTTCTTTATTTTCTGCTTACCTGGCTGCCGTTTTATCTGGTGAGTGAACGCCATTTTCCCGTAAATGGCATGGCTAAGGTCGGTGGCTCGACCTTTCTAATGGCCGCCATATCCGCCCTTATCTGCGGCCGGCTCTCTGATCGCTGGATTTGCGCTGGCGCCACGCCAACCCGCGTCCGCAAGACTTTCATGGTCGTGGGAATGACCTGCAATGGGCTGTTCCTGGCTGGCTGCGCGATCGCGCCCAAAGGGCTTTTGGTGGCGCTGCTGCTACTGGCAGGGGCCTCGTTCGGTCTTATCAATTCAAATCTCAATGCCATCACGCAGACCCTCGCGGGCCCTCAAGGGGCGGGCCGATGGATGGGCGCGCAGAACTTCGTGGCAAACCTGGCCGGAGCAGTCGCGCCCGCGCTTACGGGCTTTCTGGTTGACCGCACCGGCCAATTTTACTGGCCCTTCCTGATCACGGCGGCAGTAACGTGGGTAGGCGCGCTGCAATGGGGTCTCGTAGTCGGTCCGGTCGAGCCTATAGCGTGGAAGGTAAAGCCAAAACCAGCGTTCGCTGGAATCGCCCGGAACGTTCACGAACCATCTGCCCATATTCCGTAATACACTCTCTTCGATGAGCAGTGAAATCGAAATCAAGTTCCGCGTCCGCGATCTGCGGAAACTAAGGCGACAACTGCGCGCCTCAGGCTTTGGCCTGGAAACGCGGCGCACCCACGAGATGAACACGCTTTACGACCTTCCCGGCGAAGTGCTGCGGAAGCGCAAAGAACTCCTTCGTGTGCGGCAATACGGCTCGGAGTGGAAGCTGACGCATAAGAGCCAAGGAAAAAAAGGCCGGCATAGTAGCCGCGTTGAATTGGAAACGTCCGTGGGCGATGGACGGAAGATGGATGCGATCTTACGTGCGTTGGGGTACGCTCCGTCATTTCGATACGAGAAATTCCGGGCGGAGTGGACCGATGGCAAAGGACAGGTGGTGGTAGATGAGACGCCTATCGGAAGTTTCTGCGAGATTGAAGGAGCACCGCGGTGGATTGATGCAACGGCGAAGAAGCTAGGCGTGAAGGCGGCGGATTACATCACAAAGAATTATGCGACGCTGTTCGCGGATTGGAAGCGGGAGACGAAGAGCCCTGCAGAGGAGATGACGTTCAAGGCAGTTAAGCGCGTCGCGAAGTAGAAGCACCAGAGCCCAGGCTACCTGATAAACGCACGATTCGTATCAGGATATGGCTTTACCCATATAGTAGCCGGGCCCGAATCAACGCGGCTTCAGCCGCTGCTCTTTCTGCAGTGAAATCTTTGTCAGCAAAACTCAGCCGGGCTTTACCCGGCCGGTCAGCCGGGGCGGCTGTCCCTACATGATTGGTGATGGTCTATGCCCCGTGGCACTTCTTGTACTTCTTGCCCGAGCCGCAGGGGCAGGGGTCGTTGCGGCCGACTTTCTCCTGCGAGCGGACAACTTGCTGGACAGGCTGCGCGTCGCCGGCACCGGCCATGCGGGCCTGCTCAAGTTCGCGTCGTTTGCGACGCATGAAGGCTTCTTCCAATTCATCCGCTGAAGTCGAGACCAGGCGCGGACGACGGCCATTTCCATCTTCAGAGTGCGGGGCGGCGGCTTCGGTCTGACCTGACTCTTCGGCAGGAGTCGGCGCCGTGGGCCGCTCCAGGATCTGCA
>WNFG01014448.1_pt1 | contig 14658 bp, 9 predicted proteins | sample 5400431 | NCBI WGS metagenome assembly WNFG01 (sample SAMN13153346, study PRJNA577476) | soil metagenome | isolation source: 120 cm saprolite under Douglas fir tree site 2 hole 3 replicate 2 | place: USA:California | collected 2015-04-18
GGAGCGGGTCGAGCCCAGCTGACAGACGAGGTCCACATCTCCGATGTCGATGCCGAGCTCGAGAGAGGCGGTCGCCACCAGCACTTTCAACTCGCCGCGCTTCAAGCGCTGTTCCGCGTCGAGGCGTCGTTCCTTGGACAGGCTGCCGTGATGGGCCGTGACGTTTTCCTCGCCCAGCCGTTCGGAAAGATGACGCGCCACGCGCTCGGCCAGCCTGCGCGTGTTCACGAAAACCAGTGTGGTGCGGTGCTCGCGGATGAGCTCGGCCAGCCGATCATAGACCTGCGTCCACACCTCGCCCGACATGACTGCTTCGAGCGGCGCCGGCGGCAGCTCCAGTTTGAGATCGCGGCTGCGCACGTGGCCGCTGTCGATGATGACGCAGTCTTCGCCCGCCGCAGCACGGCTGCCCATCAGGAACCTCGCCACCTCTTCGATGGGCTTCTGCGTCGCCGACAATCCTATGCGCGCCAGCCCGCGCCCGGTCAGCGCCTGCAGCCGTTCCAGCGACAGCGCCAAATGGGCGCCGCGCTTGTTGCCCGCAATCGCGTGAATCTCATCCACGATCACCGTGCGGCAGGTGGCAAGCATCTCGCGTCCCGACTGCGAACCCAACAGAATGTACAGCGATTCAGGCGTGGTCACGACGATGTGCGGTGCCTTGCGCCGCATGCCGGCGCGCTCCGCCTGCGATGTGTCGCCGGTGCGCACCACCGCGCGAATGGCCACCTCGGGTAGATTCATCGCCGCCAGTTCTTCGCGAATGCCCTCGAGCGGCGCGTCGAGATTGCGCTGGATGTCATTCGACAGAGCCTTGAGCGGCGACACGTAAACGATGCGGGTCTCGTCCGGCAGCGGTCCCGCAAGCCCCTCCTTGACGAGTTGGTCGATCGCGGCGAGGAACGAGCCCGTCGGTGCCGCCACCAATACATGCTGCCCCGCCTGCAGTGCGGGCCACGCCCGCTCCTGCGCCGGCGTCGGCGCATCAAAGGTCCGCGAAAACCAGGCAGCAACGGCGGGATGGAACGAATCTAGTGCGTTCATGGCGTGTCGTCACCAGTTTGTGGTCCTGTTCATCAATCTTTCTAGGCATTATAGACTGTAATTATATACAGCGCGCGTGCAGTTGATGCAGCTGCCATGCCACCGGGAGCAGCGCCAACCCGGTGAGCGACGCCGTATCCAGATTCCAGGACTGCGCTTCTACCTGCACCAGATGGTCATAGTGAGATACCAGCAAAATGGTGTTGCGCGCAGCGGAGCACCGATGTCGACGTGGACACGGCCGGCATCAGCCTCGCTCAATCGCTGCTCAGCTTCTTGCCTATTAATCACAGGCTTATTAAGTATTGACTTAATAAGTTCTCTTGGAACAAGCTGAGACATGGCCGCCGCAATCTCTTCAACCCGCTTCATCGGTCGTCGCGCCGCAGTGGGAGGCATTTTGCGGTGAGGGATTCGAGCGGCTCTGTCGTGAGGCGTTACCTTCGATTTATTCGAAGGAACGTGTCAGCGGACGCTTCGATGTCGGCGAATACTGGGACCGCAACGTCCAAATCGACGTGGTCGGCCTACGCGGCGATGGATGGGTCGATCTTGGTGAATGTCGATGGATTGGGCGCGCCGGACTGACTTCCACCGCGCGCGAGCTGGCCGCGAGGGTAGGGTACTTTCCGGGTGGTAATCGCACCGTCCGGCAACTGCTGTTCGTCCGCAAGAAGCCCGCGTCTATACCGGCTGGAGTAGTCGTTCACGATTTGCAGTCCCTTTATCTGTAGGCGGATGCGACCCTTTGGGGCGTAGATGTTGCAGGTTCGAATCCTGGAACACCCGCTGTCGCGTTTGACATAATGCTGCTTTGCACCAGCTCCAGCAATTCCGCAAGACCAACAGTCATAGGTCCTGCCTATTTCGCCTCGACGATCTTCTTTAGATTGTCCAGGCCGCCCTGATAAACGCCGCCAATCGTGTCCACCGCCGTCTTGTCGTTTTCGTTGTCGGCGGGATTGTCGCCGACGTTCTTGCGTTTGAAGTGGCCGGTCCAGGACGAAGGTCGACGTATAGTCGCTGACCGGCAGAACGCCTTCGATGATGGCGTATTTGAACGAGCGGCCCGCCGGATCGAAGCGGAGCAGCTTTTCCTTGATCGTCCCGCCGCCTTTCAGCGTCAGCAAGCGCACCGCCCCGGCGGTGTTGTTCTTGCCTTCGACGATCTCGTCCGTGGCGACGGCAGGATGCCAGCTGTTCAAGCCGTTGAAGTCCTTCGCCGCACGCCAGACCTTCGCCGCCGAAGCGTCGATGGTGATCGTCTTGCTGGCGGTGAGCGGCGGTGCCGCGGCCCGCGTGTAGCCACATGCCAGCATGGATAGTCCAACTACGATCACAGTATTGATTTTCATCGCTTTGACTCCTTGTGAAGGAAATTGTCGGGTCGCAGCCAGTGAGCCGCCAAAGGCGGAATCAGCAGCAGGCTGACCAGTGTAGAAGACACCAAGCCGCCGAGAATGACCACCGCCATGGGGCCCTCGATCTCGTGCCCGGGTTGGTGCAGTTGCCATGCCACCGGGAGCAGGGCCAATCCGGTGAGCGATGCCGTGAGCAGCACCGGCGTCAGCCGCTCCTCGGCGCCGCGCGACGCGGTATCCAGATTCCAGGGCTGCGCCTCCACCTGCACCAGATGGTCGTAGTGAGACACCAGCAAAATGGTGTTGCGCGCGGCCATCCCGAACAGGGCGACGAAGCCGACCATCGCCCCCAGGGTGAGCGTACCGCCGGTCAAGGCGGTCGCCGCCACGCCGCCGATCAGCGTGCTCGGCAAGGAAAGAAGCACCAGAAGCACGTGCCTCGGCTGCCCGAATCCAAGCGCCAGCAACAGCACGATGAGCACGAAGGCCGCGGCCGAGTGCAGCAACAATTCATTCTTGGCGGCGGCCTGCGCTTCGGCCGCTCCGCCGTAGCGCAGAAACACACCGGGCGGCAGCTGAACTTTGGCGGCGATCGCCTGGCGCGCTCTGTCGGCAAACCCTACTTGATCGGCGCCCTTCGGCGATGCGACGACGATCTGCCGCCGCAGCCCGTCCTGGTGATCGACCAGACTGCGCGACAAGGCCATGGTGATTCTGGCAACCGAGGACAGCGGCGTGAGTGCGCCATCCCGTCCGCGCAGCAGCAGCGATCCTAACCGCAATGGATCGGCGCCCGCGTGAGCGATGCGCAACGTGACCGGTATGCTTCGATCCGCCTGATTGAGTTCGGCCGCCACACTCCCGTGATAGGCCGCATTCACCGTCTGCAGCACATCCGCCGCCTGCAACCCGTAGATGGCCAGCTGCTCCGGCAGCAATTCCAGGTGCATCTCCACCTGGCGCGGCGGGACCGTCAGACGGACGTTGCCGCTATCGGGCAGATGCTGCAGCACCTCGACGATCTGCGCGCCGACGAGATCGTCGGCATCGAGATCGGAACCGATCACGCTGATCGAAAACGGCGCGGACTCCCCGGACAGGGTTTCACCGATGCGTTCGGCCAACACCGAATAGATTTCCACGAGTTGGTTCGGAAAGTCGCCGAACACATTGCGGATGGCGGCATCGATCTCGGCCGCGCTGCGACCCTGGCGCGGATCGATCTGCACCTCGAACTCGCTCTTGTTCGGCGCGTCGGGGTCCTGCCCGTTCTCGGCGCGGCCGATCTGTTCGGCGACGCTCTTGACGCCGGGAATACTGATGAGTCCCTTGGAGATCTGTTCCCCGACGCGGGTGGTTTCAGTCAGCGAAATCCCCGGGCGCAGCGATGCGTGCGCGATCAAGTAATTTTCACGGAAATCCGGCAGCAATCGCGCGCCCAGCAAGGGCAGCAGAATCACCCCGGCGGCGCCGCTCGCGACGACGATCGCGATGAGCGCACGCGGCCGCGCATTCAGCCATGCGATCGCCCGCAGCTGCCGGCGCTTCAGGCGCTGCAGAAACGCCGCTTCGGACTTGGGAGTGTGCCGCGCCATGGCGAGCGCGCACAACGCGGGTGTCGCGCTCATGGCTACAACCAAGGACAGACCTACTGCGAGCAGGAACGAAATCGACAACGGCCGGAAAAATGCGCCCTGCAATCCGGACATCAGCACTATGGGCAGAAACGCGACCGCAACCGCCGCCGTGGCATAGAACACCGGCCGCCGCACCTCCAGCGAGGCGCCGATGAGCAAATCGCCGATATCCACCTCGCGCACGGCGGCGCGGCGGCGGCGGAGAATATTCTCAACGTCGATGACGGCATCATCGACGACCACGCCGAGCGCGACCACGAGACCGCCGATGGTCATGGTGTTGAGACTCAACCCCGAAGCCTCGAGAATCCACACCGTCGTCAGGAGCGCGAGCGGGATCGCGCTGAAAGACACCAATGCGCCGCGCCAGTCGCGCAAGGTGATCAACAAGAGCGCGATCACGAGTGCCGCGCCCAGACCCAGCGAATTGCGCAGTTTCTCGATCGCGCTTTCGATGAAACTGGCCGGCCGCAGCAGCGCCGGGTGGTATTGCACTCCCTGCTTGGCGAGCGCCGGCGCGAGCGCATCGAGCCTGACTTCGAGCGCCCGCGTGACGTCGAGCGTGTTGGCGCCGAATTGGGTCGAGGTTTCGATGAGTATCCCCGGCTTACCGGCGATCAAGGCATCGCCGAAGCGCGGCGCGGCGCCTTCGCGCACGCTGGCGACGTCGCCCAAACGCACCGGCAAGCCGCCGCGCGTGCCCACCACCGCCTGCGCCATCGCGTCGAGCGTGGCGCCGGGGGCCTGGGCTCGGATGACGATGCGCTGCGTGGGCGTTTCGAAATAACCGCCGCCGATCAAGGCGGTTGCGCGCCTGGCGGCGGACAGGACGTCGTCGAGGACGAGTCCGGCGGCGGCGAGCTTTGCCGGGTCGATTTCAATCTGCCGCTCGCGCACCGCGCCGCCGAAGATCTGCGCCTGCGCCACGCCGGGCACCGCGAGAATTTGCGGCTTGACGATCCATTGCACCACATCGCGCAGCTCCACCGGCGAGAGCCGATCGCTGGTGTAGCCGAAGTGCACGAGGTACTCCATCGAAGAGCTCAACGGCGATAAGAGAGGAGCCCCGACGCCCTGTGGAAGCAAGCCGGGAGACTCGGCCAGGCGCTCGGTAACGACTTGGCGCTGCCGATACGGATCGCCGCCGCGCTCGAACACGACTTGGATGGCGGAGAGGCCTTGGCTCGAGGTCGAGCGAACCGTCTTCACATTCTCCGCGCCGGCGAGCAATCCTTCCAACGGCCGCGTGACCAGCGCCTCGACCTGAGTCGCGTCGAAGCCGGGCGCCTCGGTCTGCACCAGCACATGGGGAGGGGCGAAATCCGGAAACACGTCGAACCGCGCCTCCAGCAGTGCAGCGAAACCCAGCGCGGCGATCAGGCAGGTGAGCGCGGTGACAATGCGGGGATTGCGCAGGGAGGCGCGGACGATGGCGGCAAGCATTGGGTTGCGTCCTAGTCGTCGTCATCATGCTGCTGGGCGCCCAGTTCCTGCAGCGACCACAAAACCCCCGCCCCGTGCACCACGATGTTGTCATCGTCATCAACGCCTTCGACCAGCCAGCCATCGCCGTAGGGAAGCAGCAGACGCACTTTCACCGGCGCATAACGCGCCTGCTCCACCTCGGTCTTTTTGGTCAATTGCTTGTAAACATAGGCCCCGCTCTCGTCGTAAAGCAGCGCATCGCGAGGCAGCAGCAATCCCTTGCGCTCAACCGTCATCAACGCAACCGGGACACGGGCGCCCGGACCGAGTCCGCCGGGTGCGTTCGACACTTCGATCAACAAACCGACGCTCTGCAATTCGGTCGTTTCCCGCAGTATTCCAAGCACGCGCCCCGGAACTTGAATGCCATCCACATCCAGCACGGCCTTGCTTGGGCTGGCGCCGAGGGTATGCCGGCCCGGCAAGTCGGCGCGCAGCAGCAACGTGCGGCCGCTCGTCGCCGCCTCGATCACTCTCCGACGTGCGTCAGCCGGCAATGCGGCCAAGGGCCCCCAATGCAATGTGAACCGCGCCGCCGCGATTTGCGCCTGCGCCTGCGCTCTCGCCTGATCCGCCTGCGCCGCCTCGAGCATTTTGAGGGACGCTCCGGCACCGCCCTGGTAGAGCGCGCGCAAGCGCGCGAGTTCGGCGGACGCGGAGTGTTCCGCGACCGTGGCCGTGGCGGTTTCACCCATATCGGATACCAGCGCGGTCGCATCCAGGACCAGACCAACCCCCTCGATGCGTTCCGGCGCCTTCGCGGCGAGAGGGTGCGCGACGGCAATGCCGGCCGCGCGCTGCTGCCCACTGCTCAAGGTGGGCTGCGCGGATCGCCGGCTCGAATCGGCAGCCTCATCGTCTTGATCGCCGATCGCGATCGCCGGCAAGCTCAGCAGCGCACAGCAGGCGACCGGCAGCACGCAGAGCGCGTGAGCTTTCACGGCCCGGCTCCGGCAACGATCGACGGCATGGATTTCGCCAGGGCAAGTTCCGGGCCCGACAAGGGCGCGTGCAGCACATCCTCGAGATTGTTGCGCGCGCTCTGCAGCCGCGCGCGCATCTGCACCCACTCGAGCTCGGCCCGCATCGCGAGGATCTCTGCGACGACTTGATCCTCTGCATCCGCCGCGCCCAAGCGGAAGCTAAGATCGGCCGTTTGCTTTTGGCGCCGCACTGCTTCCAGCTGCCGCTGCGCCGCGTCGGCGCCGGCGCGGGCGATGTGCTCCGCCCGTTCCGCGGCGACGATCGCCCCATAAATGTCGGCCTGCAGCGCGAGCATTCGCTGTCCGGCCAGCTCACGGCCGGCGCGCGCCTCGGCGATCTCGCCCTTATTGCGATTCAAGGGCAGCGTGAAGCCCACATTGAAAGGAAACTTGGCGATGCCGTGATCCCAGTAGTAGCCCGGCGACAGCACGAGTTGTGGGTACTGGCGCGCGACCGATAGCTGCAGCCTTGCTTCCGCGGACGCGTAAGCCGCCATCGCCTGCCCGAGATCGGCGCGAGACAGAAGAGCCTGCTCGCGTGTCGCGCGGCGCGTGTCCTCATCCATGGGCGGCGGCTCGCCCCAGTCCGGCCATATGAACGTCACGCCGTCCAGTGCCTGCGGCGGCATCCCTAACGCTCTGGCCGCGGCGGCTTGGGCCGCATCCACCTCTTCGCGCAATTCCGCGTTCTGCTGCTCGATCTGGATACGCGCCTGCTCACTGGTCAGAAGTTCGCTGGGCGCATCTTCGCCGGCGTGCACCCTCCGCTCCTCGAGCGCGACCAACCGGTCCTGCGCCGCCGCCAGGCGGGCGAGCAAACCCAAGGAGCGGCGCCCGCGCTCCCAATCGGACAGCGCCGCAGCCAAGGCGCTGCGCACGGCCCATGCCTGGTCCATCAGCTGCAGACGCGCATTGCCGGTGTCGAGTCTCGCGATGCCGCTCTCCAAGCGACGGCGCTCGGGCGGGCGCAGCAGCCAATTCAGGCTGACGCCGTACAGCCACGGGTGGGAATCATGCCGCGCATATTCCGATTGCAGAGTGAGATCGGGGTTGGGCGCTTCCGCCGCGGTGATCTCGTGCGACAGGGCCGCTTGCACCTGGGCCCTGGCCACCGCCAGTTGCAGGTTCTGCGTCAGCGCGACCGCCAGCAGTTCCGCGCGATCCCATTCGCGCGGCGGCCACGCCGCCGCCGTTTGCGGCATCAGGCGGAGGATCTCGGCGCGCACTCGAACTTCGGTGAGGCGGCGCGCCGCAAATTCATCGGCGCTATCCTGCGGCTCGAGCGGCGCCGCGTGATATTGGACGCAGCCGGCGAACGTCCCGGCGAGGGAAATGACAGCGCACAAGCGCCACATGCTAGGGAGACCTGAGCAGGGAAATATTTCTCTTTGGGCGATAATACTCGCCCACGCGCCCGTTGAATACAGCGAAAATCGGCGATGCAATCACTGCGTCGCCGATTCCACCACCACCGTGACTTTCATCGCCTCTCGAGGATCAGAAGAAAATGATGCCGCCGATCGCGTAGTCCTTTTCAGTCGCCGAATTGCCGCCCCAGGCCTTGGTAATAGAAGCCGAGAACGCCCGACGAGTTGCGCTTGAGCAGCAACGGGTTTGCGTTTACCTGGCCCGGATTTTCATCATCGGCGAGCTTCAGATCCGATATGCCGTAGCTGAGACCGACTTTGAGCTTGTCGAATTTGTAGGTCGCCTGCACGTAGCCGCCGTCGGACTTGCGCTTGGAGCCGGACGCGGACGTGGGCAATACGTAGAGGCCGGTGGTGCCGACGCCTTTGCCGTCGTAACCGTACAGCACTCCCTCGAAGGCGGCGTAATCGACTTTGACGCCGACGTCGAATTCCGTGCCCCGGAAGCTGGTCGATACTCCCGCTGCGTTGTCGCCGGCGATTGCGGCGGAATTGGCCGTCAATTGCTGGGTTACGAGGTCGACCCAGACTTTGCCGGTCAGAGTATCGGTTTTCGGGTCTCCCCACGTGTAACTGCCGCCGGCCTGAAACTGCGGTGAGTTGTGCGAGGTGTAGCCCGGCGTATTCAGAGGCTGGAAAATGCCGGCCGATCCGCTGAATCCATTGTAGGTCGGCGTCGTATAGGTAATCTGCGGCTCCCAGTCGGTGTAAATGTAGCCGATACCGATGCGGCCGAGGCTGGTATTGCTGGGTGCGACATTGGTCGGCCCGGCAGTGCCGACTCCGAGCAGGGTCATGTCGTCGAGGATCGCGTCTTTGCCGAAGATGCCGATATCGCGTCCCAATTTCACCGTGCCCCAACTGGCATCGCCGAAGGTGAAATAGACTTGGCGTGCGTCGATGCCGGGTGTCGCCAGGGCAGAAGGCTGACCTGCACCGTTGACGCCTGCCGCCGCCGAACTATTGATCCCGGGATAAAACCCGACGGTCACGTCGATGTCGAAATCGGATTGCCGCGTGGTGGCACTGAAGACGAGGGCCGCAGGCAGCAAGCCGTTACGCACTGCGGCGGAGTGATCGCCGGTGCAAGCAAGGCCGCCGATCACCGTGTTATTAGTACCGGTGTCGCAACTCGCACCGACGTAGAACGCATTGACATTGCCGGCGAAGTCCACCTTCCAATCGCCGGCGGCAATATCGATTCCGGCGAATGCCTTGAGGATCGGAACCATCCAAATCGCGGCGCCGGCTGCGATCGCAAGCTTGGTACGCGTATTCATGAAAACTCCCTCCGTTTCGAGTTCTTTGTCGTGACGTCGAGGCTGCGGCAAGATGTTGCCCGCAGTCGACCGCAGCTTTTCCCGCTCGCCAAACGCCACCTGGCGCCGGGTGAAGCCTAGTGAGTGTCTGCAAGAGGCGTACCAATTGTGCAACGGAGGATGATTTCCCCAAGGCCGCGTGCGATTCGGCTTTGTACCTGTCGCCGGCGCACGCCCTGCAGCCCCTTGCACTTCGCGTCACTCGTATCTTCTGTGGCTTTGGCGCAAATGTCGGGCGACGCTGCGCCCGCATCTCAAGCATCACTGTCACGCCCGAGGCGCAGATTTGTCGCACTCTGTGTTGGATTAGATACAGGCGTCAAAACGCGCGGCGGCCGCTCGTATGCCGCCGCGCGCGGCCCCGCTGCTACATTTTTGAAGCACAAACTGTGGCGGATCAGAAACACCAAGCGGCGCAGGCGTTTTCCCGTGTTATGTCACGCGTCGCAAGTAATTGATCGGTCGATGTTCTGCGGCCGAGCGTGGACTGGCACGCTTGCTGCTTGTAGGTAACAACCAAGAAGCGTAGGAGCTCAATTCCATGAAGACGAGAGCGGCTGTTGCCTGGGAAGCCGATAAACCGCTGAGCATCGAAGAAGTCGATCTCGCCGGACCATCCGCGGGCGAGGTCCTGGTACGCATCGTCGCCACGGGCGTGTGCCACACCGATGCGTTCACGCTGTCGGGCGCCGATCCGGAGGGACTGTTCCCGGTGATACTGGGTCATGAAGGCGGCGGCATCGTGCAGGAAATCGGCGCCGGTGTTACCAGCGTCAAAGCCGGCGATCACGTGATTCCGCTGTATACCCCCGAATGCGGAACCTGCGAGTTCTGCCTGTCCGGCAAGACGAATTTATGCCAGAGAATCCGCGTGACCCAGGGCAAGGGCCTGATGCCGGACGGCACCTCGCGCTTTTCCTTCAACGGCAAACCCATATTGCACTACATGGGTACCAGCACATTTTCCGAATACACCGTGCTGCCGGAGATTTCGGTGGCGAAGATCAACCCCAAGGCGCCGCTCGACAAGGTATGCCTGCTCGGCTGCGGCATCACCACCGGCATCGGAGCGGTGTTGAATACCGCGAAAGTCACACCGGGTTCGACGGTCGCGGTATTCGGCCTCGGCGGCATCGGCTTGTCGGTCGTGCAGGGAGCGGTAATGGCCAAGGCCTCACGCATCATCGCCGTCGATCTCAACCCGAGCAAATGGAGCATGGCCAAGGCGCTCGGCGCGACCGACTATGTCAACCCGAAAGACTACGACAAGCCCATTCAGCAGGTCATCGTCGACATGACGAACGGCGGCGTCGATTACTCCTTCGAGTGCATCGGCAACGTTCATGTGATGCGCTCGGCCTTGGAGTGTTGTCACAAAGGATGGGGCGAATCGGTTATCATCGGCGTCGCGGGTGCGGGACAAGAAATATCAACCCGTCCGTTCCAATTGGTCACCGGCCGCGTTTGGCGCGGCTCAGCATTCGGGGGCGTCAAAGGCCGCTCCCAATTGCCGGGATACGTGGATCGCTACCTCGACGGCCAGATCAAGATCGACGAGATGATCACCGAAGTGCTGCCATTGGATGAGATCAATGATGCCTTCGAGTTGATGCACGCGGGTAAGGTTATTCGTTCGGTGATCAAGTATTGATCGAGAGATGCCGTGTCAACGGCTGTATGTGAACAATAGTGGGAGGAAGAATCATGGCAGTTTCAATTCATCCGTCGGTCGATCACGGCGTCAAGCAAGGATCGAAGGATTTCGCAGGAGGAACCCTGACCTGCAAGTGCACGGACAGGCCCGTCAAGGTATCGATCGGCGCGCAGGTCGCGCACAACCACGTCTGCGGCTGCACCCAGTGCTGGAGGCCGAAAGGGGTGCTGTTCTCGATGATCGCGGTCGTGTCGAAGGATAAGGTGAAAGTCACGCAGAACGGCGACAAGCTCGGGATCGTCGATCCGTCCAAAACCATTCAGCGTCATGCGTGCAAAGTGTGCGGCGTGCACATGTACGGCCGTATCGAGAACAACAAGCACGCGTTTTACGGGCTCGATTTCGTCCACCCGGAATTGTCGACCGAATCGGGTTGGGCCGCGCCGGGATTTGCGGCCTTCGTCTCCTCGATCATCGAGGCGGGCGCGGATCCGGCGAATATGGGCGCCGTCCGCAGCCGGCTCAAGGAGCTCGGCCTGGAGCCCTACGACTGCCTGAATCCTCCGTTGATGGATGCCATGGCGACGAACTCGGCCAAACTGGCGGGTACCCTGTTCGGAGCGAAGAAGTAATAACGATGTAAAGCGCGGCGCGGCGCGGCCCTAGGCGGCGCCGCGCCAATTTTGCGGTCATCGCTCGTAAAGGGGCTTATTGCTCGAGAACGATGTTGTGTTTGTGGATCTTGCGGTACAGCGTATTGCGGCTGATACCCAATGCCTGCGCGGTGCGGCTGATATTCCAGTGCATTCGTTCGAGTTCCCTCAATAAGGCCGCACACTCGGCGTCGCGCAACGCGGCGGACGGAAGGTTCGCCGCCCCCGCGGACTCGGCGTTCGCAGCCGCGCTCGCCGGCGCGGTGGCGCGCGCGCCGGCGTCGGTGTGAAGAATTTCCTGAGGCAGGTTCGACAGGCGGATGATCCCGTCGCGGCACAGCGCCGAGGCGGTCCGCAGCGCATTGCGCAGCTGACGGATATTGCCGGGCCAAGAATAATCCAGCAGCTTGTGGAAGGCGTCGTCGGCGATCTCGATCGATTCCTGGCCGGCGTTCTCTTCGTGCAGCAGCGTGCGGACCAGATCCGCCTTATCGCTGCGATCGCGCAGCAGCGGCAGGTGCAAGGTGATGCCGTTCAAGCGGTAGTAAAGATCCTCGCGAAATTCGCCGTCCTGAATCATCCGGTGGATGTCGCGATGCGTGGCGCTGATCACATGCAAATTGACCGGAATGGCCTGATCGCTCCCGAGCGGAACGACTTCGCGTTCTTCGATCACCCGCAGCAGGCGAGTCTGCAGCATCAAGGGCATGTCGCCTATTTCGTCGAGGAACAACGTGCCGCCGTTGGATTGGAGAATCTTTCCGGCCCGGCCTTCCTTCACCGCGCCCGTGAATGCGCCGCGCGTGTAGCCGAACAACTCGCTCTCGATCAGGCTCTCCGGGATGGCGGCGCAATTGACGGTGACGAAGGGCTTGTCGAACCACAGGCCGCCGTGATGCAAGGCCTTGGCGAACGCTTCCTTGCCGGTGCCGGTCGCGCCTTGCAGCAGGATGGGCACCTGCTTTGCGAACAGCTGCCTGCCGAAGGTCAGGTTCTTGCGCATTTGCGCGTCTTCACCGACATGGTGTTGACCGCTTCTGCGCTGCGTGCCCTCGGCAGTTTCGGCAACCGGGTTCGGCGCGGCCAACTCCAAGGTTCGAGCCGCCGGGCGCAGCGGCGCGCGCGCGATCGCGAAGAAGCGCCGCCCGTGCGCCAGATCCCGCACCGGCCAAATCGTACTCGGTTCGAATTGCGCGCGCCGTTCCAGCGTTGCGAAGTCGAACTGGAAGAACCTTTCGATCGGCTCGCCGATCAGCGCTTTGCGCGTCGAACAGCCGAGCTGCAGAAGCGCACTCTCGTTGACGGCCAGGACATTGCCGGCGCCGTCTATCGCAACCAGTGCCTCGTGCAGCAGCCCGACGAATTCGGGTCTGCTGTGAAAGCGCAGGATCCAGGACTGGCTGAATTCATTCAGGAAGTTCCAGCGAGAGATGAGGTGCGCCGACATGTTCACCAGAGCCATCGTATGGCGCTGGATCAGCCGGCTGTCGCTGGAGTTTGCGGTCGACGCATCGAGCACCGCGATGATCGAGCCGTGCGGATCGAGGATCGGAGCGCCGGAGCACGACAACGAAAGGTTGTATCCGCGGAAATGCTCTTCCCGATGTACGGTGACGGGACATCCTTCGGCGATGCAGGTTCCGATGCCGTTGGTGCCTTCGTGACGTTCGTCCCACAGCGCGCCGAGCGACAGGCCGGCCTGACGGAACTCGCGCTGCAGGGCGGGATCGGTGATGGTGGTCAGCACGACGCCTTGCGTGTCGGACAAGATGACCGCGAACCCCGACCCGGCGATCTGTTCGTACAGACTCTCCATTTCAGCGCGCGCGACCGGCAGCAGTTCTCCCATCCGCTGCTGCAATTCCTTGAGGGATTGGGAATTGAGCACGGTATTTTGCCGCGGAGTCGACGGTTCGATGCGGTATTCCCGCAGACATCGATACCACGAGCGCGTAACGTGCGGCTCGATTCCGGCGGGTTGCAGTCCGTTCTGGACAACATGAAGAATGCGCGACGCGTGACTCGTGGCGAGATTTAAATTCGTCATGACATCCCCCGTTCTACGGCGCTTCCATGCTCAAGCCACCTTCTCGCACGTTGCGGAAAGTCGGCAGTACACCGCGCCCTCGCGAAGGGCCAGCCTCCCGCGCAAAGCCTGGCCCCTTTGCCCAAATCCCGCAATCTGCAGCGCAACATTTTATTGCTGGTCGGGAGGCGTTCCAAATTTATAAGCTGGATCGCCGCTGTATTTCGAGCGAACGAAGGCCAATATTTTCCAGAGATCGTCGGCGCTCTTGATGATGGCGCCGAAAGGCGGCATGGGGCCGACGACGTTTTCGCGGCCCTTGCGCATATAGCCCTGCTTTTGAAGTTCGTCGGTGCCCAAGGCGACGAGTCGAAACAGCGTGTCGTCATCACCGCCGTAGACCCAGGTGTCGTTGGTCAGCGGAGGACACATGCCGCCGCCGCCGCCGCCGCCATGGCAACCGCTGCACGAGTAGCTCAATAAAAACTGTCCCCCTTGGGCGACGACGTCGGCTTGAGTGTCCTTGTAGGGGTTCGTGAGCTTGCCTTGCGGTGTATTTTTTACAAGATCCAGCGGCGAGATCTTGGTGTAGTCCACCGCTGCTTGCGCGTCGTCTGCCCATACCCTGCCGAGGGTGCAGAGCGCCGTCACACCGGCAAATATCGCGATCATACCCACGACTAGAACTCGTCTTCTCACTACGTCTCCCCTTTCAACCTGTGTTGTTTCAGCCTGATTTGGCGGCGCTGCGCAGGGCGGCCTCTTCCAGGATCTTGATGACAGCCTCGCTGTTGTTGGCTTGGGCGATGCTGAGCGCCGTACGGCCGTCCTCGCTGCGTGCATTGACGTCGGCGCCGGATCGGAGCAGCAAACCGGCAATGGTCGAACGATTGCCGGCGGCCGCAATCATCAAGGCGGTGAGGCCTCCCGGATTGACGGCGTTCACCTTCGCGCCCCGCTCGATCAGCGTGGCCGCGAGTTCGTTCGAGCCGGAGATCGACGCCAGCATCAAGGGTGTGTATCCGCCTTTCGCGATGGGCGCGTTGACGTCGGAACCGGCATCCAGCAG